>Ga0116164_10003289_pt1 | contig 11117 bp, 9 predicted proteins | sample AD_UKC109_MetaG_FD_89888 | JGI IMG/M metagenome (GOLD analysis project Ga0116164, IMG submission 89888) | Active sludge microbial communities of municipal wastewater-treating anaerobic digesters from Hong Kong - AD_UKC109_MetaG | ecosystem: Engineered > Bioreactor > Anaerobic > Digestate... | reverse complement strand
GATTCTGAGGTTGGAATTCCTGCAGGATAACTTGGGATAAAAAGTTTTTTACCGATGTAAGGTTCCCATTGTATAGAGATTCCATGCGATTCGCTTCCCATCATAATAAATCCTTTGCTATTTAATTTTTCCTGGTAAATGTTGTTTCCTTCCAGAAAAGTTCCATAGATATCAAAATCATCAATTTTCTTATAATCACCAAGAAATGTGCTGAAATCTACATAATGCACTTTTACCCTGAATATGGCTCCCATGGTTGCCTGAACAACTTTCGGATTGTACAAATCGACACTGTTAAGTGAACAAAATATATTTTTTATTCCAAACCAATCTGCAATGCGTATAATTGTTCCCAGGTTACCCGGATCATTTATCTGGTCCAGTAAAATGCTTAGTTCGTTTAGAATTTCCGCTTTTGAAAAGGTATATTCTAAAAAGGGTAAAACAGCAAAAACTTTATTGGGTGTGGCAAGAGCACTTATCTGGTTAAGTTCTTTTTCTGTAACCGTTGTAATTATATTTAATAGGTCCGATGATTTATCTTTATTTTTTTCAATCCATTCTTCAGTAGCAAAAATTTCAAGTATTTTAGCATTCGATAGTATTAATTCATCAACCAATTTTTCCCCTTCAACAAAAAAGTACTTAAGCTCGTCGCGAGTTTTCTTTTTTTTAATGGAATTTATGAATTTAATTTTATTTTTGCTGAGCATAGCAGGTATATTCTTAAGTTATTAAAAACGATTTCAGCATTGAAACTTTTTGAATCAAAAAATCAATCAAAGATACATTATTACGGAATAATCATTATCCTGTCCCTGCTTTTTTTTTCATCATGCAGCCCCATTCGAAATGTCCCTGAAAACGAGTACCTGCTGGATCGTTATAGGGTTAAAGTCAAAGAAGGGAAGGTAAAAAAGGAAGATTTAAAAGTTTATGTCAAGCAAAAACCAAATAAAAGAATTTTGGGAATCCGCTTTCATCTGTGGTTATATAATTTAGCCCGTAAAGATAAAGATAAAGGCATAAGTGGTTGGTTAAAGTCTATTGGTGAAGAACCCGTTGTTTATGATGATTTTCTTACTGAAAAATCTGTAGAGCAATTACAATCCTATTTGCAAAGCAAGGGGTATTATAATTCAGAAGTTATTGATACGGTACAATATAGGCGGAAACGAGCCCGGGTTTTATATAAAATTTATGCAAACGAACCTTATGTTATTAATGATATAAAATATACAAGTTCTGATTCTGCTCTGGCAAAAGTAGTTTTGCCCGATACGGTCAATTCTTTAATATCACGGGAAAGTAATTTTGACATCGAAATTCTGGATGAAGAAAGAAAGCGGATAGAAAGTAATCTTAAAAATCTGGGTTATTATAAGTTTAGTAAAGAGTATATAAGCTTTTTAGCAGATAGCTCGGTAAAAAACAGGAATGTAAATATAGCCTTAAATGTTAATCAGTATTCAGAGAGGAATACTGAGGGGCAGATGGTTTTAAAAGGCCATAAAAAATATAAGATACGAAATGTTTACGTTTTTACAAACTTCGATCAGAAGGAGGCTCTTGCATTGCAAGGCGATTACTACAATGAATTAGATACAGTTTATGAAAAAGGCATTTATTTTATTTCAAAAGGAGAGGACCGCATAAATAAAAGGGCTATACTGCAATCTAACTTTATTCAGCCTGGAGAGTGGTATTCGCTAAATAATGCCAATAAAACGTATAAACATCTTAATTCTTTAAGGCTGTTTAAGATAATTAACATTCAGTTTAATCCAATTGATTCTATACAAAATGATAGCTTAAATGTTGGTTATTTAGATTGCCAGGTATTATTGACAAAATATTTTCTACAGTCGTATACCGTTGAGTTACAGGGTACAAATTCTTATGGTAATATTGGAATTGGAGGGAACTTTACATATCAACACCGCAGTTTGTTTGGAGGTGCAGAGATTACTGATTTTAGGTTATATGGTAATATTGAAGCGTTAGATACCAGTTTAATAGGATTCCGCAACATTAGTAATGCTATTGAGCTTGGAGGTAATATAACACTTACTATTCCTAAATTTTTGCTGCCAATTTTTAAAGGAGAGCGGTTTAGCAAAAAATACAGCCCTAAAACTCAAATTATTGTGGGTTATAATTTTCAAGACAGGTTAGAGTACAGGCGCTCCGTCGCGAATATTTCATACGGGTATAATTGGGATGGGAACAGGTATTTAAAGCATTCTGTAAAACTGCTCGAAGTAAATGCTGTAAATCTGCCTTATGCAAGCCCCGATTTTAAAAACTGGATCGATTCTACATATTTAAAAAGTAGTTACGATAATCATTTAGTATCTTTTACGAATTATAATTTAGTGTTTAATAATCAGAATATTAAAAAAAATACTGATTTTTATTTTCTTCGTTTAAATACCGAAATTTCAGGAAATATCTTATCCGGAATAAGCGAATTGACAAATGCTGAAAAAAATGATGAAGGCCATTATCTTGTTTTTGGGGTCCCCTTTTCACAATATGCGAAAATAGATGCCGATATAAGGTATTATGATGTTATCGATAAAACAAGTACGTTTGTTTACCGTTTTTTTGGTGGTATTGGTTTCCCTTATGGAAATTCACTTTCATTGCCTTTTGAGAAAATGTATTTTTCAGGTGGGGCAAATAGTATCCGTGCATGGAATGTTCGTGATGTCGGCCCTGGCTCTTATTCAGGAGGGACAAAAACCCGCTTCCCAAATCAAACAGGAGATATTAAACTCGAAGCTAATTTCGAGTATAGGTTTCAAATGTTTTGGGTGTTAGAAGGTGCACTTTTTCTTGATGCAGGAAATGTTTGGAACTTAAATTCTGATGAATTTGAAGGTGGTTTGTTCCGTAAAAATGAATTTTATAAAGAGTTTGCTGTCGGTTCAGGTTTTGGCTTACGATTTAATTTTAATTTCTTTATTTTTAGGCTCGACCTGGGGGTAAAAATGAGAGACCCTTCACTTGAAGATGGCAAAAGGTGGATAATAGGGAATCAAAAGCTTACATGGCAGGATGATTTTACCTTAAATTTGGGTATTGGTTATCCTTTCTGATCCTTTCTGGTGCGTTTAACTTGATAATGATCCAATTATTTTATTAAATTTGTATTTATTCATCATAAAAATTTAAGCATATGTCATATAATAAAATTTTAGAATTATTAGGAGATAAGGCTGATTATCTTTTAAAACATAAAAGCCAGACAGTCGATAAAAGCATGCTTCACTTACCAGGCCCTGATTATATCGACCGTGTTTTTTATCACACCAATAGAAATCCTCAGGTAATGAGTTCATTGCAGCAGATGTTTAATACAGGGCGTTTGTCTGGAACAGGGTTTCTTTCAATATTGCCTGTTGATCAGGGGATTGAACATACAGCAGGAGCGTCTTTTGCTCCAAATCCTATGTATTTTGACCCCGAAAATATCGTAAAATTGGCAATTGAAGGTGGTTGTAATGCTGTTGCTTCAACATTTGGGGTTTTAGCAGCTGTTTCAAGGAAATATGCTCATAAAATCCCTTTCATTGTTAAGTTAAACCATAACGAGTTAATGACATATCCTAACAAGTATGACCAAATAATGTTTGGCTCTGTTGAAGAAGCCTGGAACTTAGGGGCAAAAGCGGTTGGCGCTACTATATATTTTGGGTCAGAAGAATCAAACCAGCAAATTATTGAAGTAGCAGAAGCTTTCGAAAGAGCTCATGAGTTAGGTATGGTAACAGTATTATGGTGTTATACTCGTAATTCGGCTTTCAAAAAAGACGGTGTTGATTATCATACAGCAGCTGATTTAACTGCTCAGGCAAATCATTTAGGGGTAACTATTCAGGCAGATATTATTAAACAAAAACTACCTGAAGTTAATGGTGGATTTAAAGCACTAAATTTTGCTAAAACACACGAAAAGGTATATACGCAATTAACAACAGAACATCCAATTGACCTTACAAGATATCAAATTGTAAATAATTATATGGGGCGTTTTGGGTTAATTAATTCAGGTGGTGCATCATCAGGGGCATCCGACCTAGCAGAAGCAGTATTTACAGCTGTTGTTAATAAAAGAGCAGGAGGTATGGGGTTGATTTCTGGACGGAAAGCATTCCAGCGCCCAATGAAAGAAGGTGCTGCTTTATTAAACGCCATCCAGGATGTTTACCTGTCAAAAGAAATTGATATAGCATAATCGAAATAAAAATTATAATTTTATGCAGCCTGCTTTTGGGGCTGCATTTTTAATTTAGTTAGCTTAATAATTTTTGATTAAAGTATTAATAATAAATAAAATATGGCAAAGAAATTTAGATCAGGAATATTATTTGGAGATGAAGTAACTCATCTCTTTGAATATGCAAAAGAAAAACAATTCGCATTACCTGCAGTGAATGTTACGGGTACAAATTCTATCAATGCAGTGTTAGAAACTGCACGTGATATTAACTCTCCTGTAATTATTCAATTTTCAAATAGTGGAGCTGCTTTTATTGCTGGCAAAGGACTTTCAAATGAAAATCAAACAGCTAGTATTATTGGTGCTATTTCTGGAGCACATCATGTGCATTATTTAGCAAAGTATTATGATGTTCCCGTAGTGCTTCATACCGATCATTGTGCTAAAAAACTAATTCCATGGGTTGATGGATTAATTAAAGCTGGAGCAGAGTTTTATGAAAGAAATAAGCAACCCCTTTTTAGTTCTCATATGCTGGATTTAAGCGAGGAGACGTTAGAAGAAAATATTGAAATATCAGCATCTTACCTGAAAAAAATAAAAGAATTAGGAATGACTCTGGAGATTGAACTAGGAGTAACTGGTGGAGAAGAAGATGGTGTTGATAATTCCAATGTCGATTCTTCAAAATTATATACTCAACCAGAAGATGTGGCGTATGCATATGAAAATCTGATGAAGATAAGCCCAAACTTTACCATTGCAGCATCTTTTGGAAATGTCCATGGAGTTTATAAACCCGGGAATGTAGTACTAAGCCCCGAAATTCTTAAAAATTCGCAGGATTTAATACAAAAAAAATATAAAACTGCCGAAAAACCAGTAAACTTTGTATTTCACGGAGGTTCTGGTTCTGAAAAAGAAAAGATTGCAGAGGCTATTAGCTATGGAGCAATAAAAATGAATATTGATACAGATTTACAATGGGCTATGTGGAAAGGGATTTTGGATAATTATAATCAAAACCAGGGTTTTCTTCAAAGCCAAATTGGAAATCCTAAGGACCCCGATGGGCCTAATAAAAAATTCTATGACCCAAGAGTATGGTTACGCGAAGGCGAGAAGAGTTTTATAAAAAGGCTCGTTGAGGCATTTAAAGATCTTAATGCAGAAAATAGGAATTAAGTAATTTATAAAGTGGATTTAAAAGCAGCATCAAACAGATGTCTGCTTTTTTTAATGCCGACATAAACTATTTTTTGCAAATAAAGTCTAAATTCGTAAAATTGTTCAAATTTTAAACAAATATACAAATATGGCAGAATTTGATTTTTCTAATCGCGATAGTTTTGGAAGTAAATTTGGTGTTATAGCCGCAGCAGCAGGTTCTGCAATTGGCTTAGGGAACATCTGGCGTTTCCCTTATGTTGTTGGCGAAAATGGCGGTGGCGCATTCTTAGTTATTTATTTAGCATTTATATTTGGTATCGGTATTCCCGTAATGATGTCCGAATTTGTTATTGGGCGTACTTCACAACGCAATCCTTATGGTGCTTTTAAAAAACTTGCTCCGGGCAAACCCTGGTATTTAGTGGGTATAATGGGAGTTGTTGCTGCATTTACCATTTTGGCTTTTTATACTGCTGTAGCTGGTTGGACATTAGAGTATATTTATCAATCCATAATTAATGGGTTTGCTGGAAAATCAACTGCCGAACTTGATACTATGTTTGAAACATTTAGGGCTGGTTCTTTCAGGCCTATATTGTGGTTTGCTATTTTTATGGCAATGACATCTTGGATCGTAGTCTCTGGCGTAAAAAACGGGATCGAAAAATATTCTAAAATTCTTATGCCTATATTGTTGGCCCTCATTATTGTTTTATGCATACGTTCAATAACATTGCCAGGTGCAAAGGCGGGCTTAACTTTTCTTTTCAAACCCGATTTTAGTAAGATAACTACTGACACAATACTAGAAGCCCTCGGACAAGCTTTCTTTTCACTTAGTATTGGTATGGGTACATTAATAACATATGGTTCTTACATAAGTAAAAAAGAAAATCTTGTCAATACAGCAGTTAATGTTTCTATGGCCGATACACTTATAGCGGTACTTGCAGGTGTTGCCATTTTTCCTGCCGTTTTTGCTTTTGGTATTGAACCATCATCAGGTGAAGGGTTAGTATACAAAACATTGCCAAATATTTTTCAACAGATGCCTGGAGGTTATCTGTTTTCACTAATGTTCTTTATTTTATTGGGTGTGGCAGCTTTAACATCAACAATTTCAGTGTTGGAAGTAATTGTTGCCTATTTTTCCGAAGAGCTAAAAATAACACGCAAAAAAGCAACAATTATAGCAGCGGTTTCAGTTTCTTTTTTAGGAGTACTTTCTACCATGTCCTGGGGAGCTTTAGCTGAAGTTAAAATATTTGGGAATCATATCTTCGGAATATTAGATTTTATATCGGCAAACATATTCTTGCCGGTTGGGGGGCTCTTTATTGTTACTTTTGTAGCCTGGTATTTTGGATATCGTAATACCAAGGAAGAATTGTCTAATGGAGGAGCTTTGAAAGCTAATTATTTGCCAGTTTATATGTTTATTATAAAGTTTATAGCTCCCATAGCAATTACAATGGTATTCTTAAATGGCTTGGGCATAATTAAATTTTAGCAGGCCTGATGCTCAACCAAAGGTTTAAAGAATATTTTACTTTTACAAGAAAGGAGCGCAATGGCATTATTGTGCTTTTAATTATTATTTTATTGCTTAGTTCAGTCAAATTATATTTAAATCACCAGATTTCCGGAGAAATTACTTTTTCTCAAGAGTTCGAAAATCAAGTTGCTGAATTTAAAAATTCTCTAAAGCTTATTGAAAAAGATAAGGACAAAATAGAACCAGCCATTTATAAAAATGATTATAATGATAATAATTGGTTTATCCCAGATACATTAATCGATTTTGACCCTAATACAATAAAAAAGAAAGAGTTATTTAAGTTAGGTTTTTCTGAGCGCCAGGTAAAAACATTATTAAATTATCGAAACAAAGGTGGTAAATTTTATAAAAAGGAAGATTTGCTAAAAGTATATGGTATAGAAAAATTACAGTACGAGAAACTTAAACCTTTTATTAACATTCAAGCTGAAAAGGAAAAATTAGGTAGTCTAATACAGGAAAATAATAAACCTGAAACAAAATCGGCTGGATTTGTTGAGTTAAACTCAGCAAATGAAGAAGAATTAATGAAATTATATGGCATTGGTGAATCTTTTGCGCAACGTATTATTAAATACAGGGATAAGTTAGGTGGTTTTTACTCGGAAAATCAACTTTTGGAGGTTTATGGAATGGATACGGCGCGATTTATGGGATTTAAACAACAACTTCTTTTAGACGTTGGTTTTATTAATAAGATTGATTTAAACACTGCCGATTATAAGGGCCTTATTAAACATCCATATTTAAATAAATATCAGGTTCAATCCTTATTAAAGTATAGGGAGTTATCTGGCGGATTTGTCTCAATTAAAGAAATAGAAAAGAATAATTTGATTGATTCAGAGGTTTTTGAAAAAATTAAACCATATTTTATAATAAATCAAAAGGAGGAAAATTAAATCAAAAAAGCTTGTTTATATTGTAGCTTAATGCTTTTGAAAATATTCAATAAATTCGTAATGAATATTTTGACTTTTGGTTTTTAATTTTATATATTTAGTATCTGGTATAGCATATTTTATTATACACTAAATGCACTTGAAAAACAGAGATTTAGTAAATATTGGTAAAATTTTATTTTTTTTTCGTGAATAAATTTTGAAAAGTGCATTATAAATTAATATTTTTGCGGCTCAATTAAAAAAATTAAAAATTAATTATGATAGTAGTTCCATTAAAAGAAGGTGAAAACATCGAAAGAGCTTTGAAAAAGTTCAAAAGAAAATTTGAAAAAACAGGTGTTGTTAAAGAATTGCGCGAAAGACAAGCTTTTGTAAAGCCATCTGTAAAGAAGAGAGAGCAACTGAAGAAAGCTATCTATATTCAACAAATGCAACAAAAAGAGGAATAGTACTGTTAGGGAAAGTATACTATACCAGTTAAGGTATTATTTACTTTAATGTTTAACTTACCCTATATGTACAAAGGCCTTTTTCTAAAATATTTACAATTCGAAAAACGATTTTCGGCAAACACGGTTAAATCATATCAAAATGATTTAGCCCAGTTTGCTGATTTTCTTATTTCTATACACCAGATAACAGAAATAAGCTTTGCAAACGAAAAGCAAATACGTACATGGGTTGTAAATCTGATGGAAAAAGGATTTACAGTTTCATCAGTAAACCGGAAAATTTCTACCCTTAAAACTTTCTACAAGTTCTTAAATAAACAGGGAATTTTAACCACAAATCCTATGGATAAGGTTATTGCCCCTAAGCGGAAAAAGAAACTACCTACATTTATCGAAGAAAAACAAATAAATACATTGCTCGATAATTATTCTTTTGGTAATAATTTTGAAGGTATTCGCAATAAAACAATTATAGAGGCATTCTATAATACAGGTATTCGTTTGTCAGAACTTATTAACTTAAAGGACAATGATATTGATTTTTATTCTAAAACAATTAAAGTTCTTGGGAAAAGGAATAAAGAACGCATTATACCCATAAATCAAAATTTCCTAAAAGTTTTAAGCGATTATAAAAAAAATAAAGAACATAATTTCAGTTCTTTAGAAAATGATTATTTTTTTGTGACCGATAAAGGAAACAAACTATACGAAAAATTTGTATACAGAATTGTAAACAAATATTTAAACCTTGTTACAACAATCGAAAAGAAAAGCCCCCATGTTTTAAGGCATACATTTGCAACGCATTTGTTAAATCATGGGGCCGATCTAAATGCAATCAAAGAATTACTTGGGCATGCAAACTTATCTGCAACCGAAGTATATACACATAATACATTTGATAAGTTAAAAACGATTTATAAACAAGCCCACCCAAGGGCATAAAAAATGGAGGAATCACTATGGACACCAAAATTCATTCGATTCACTTTGACGCTGATAAAAAGCTTATTGACTTTATTGACGGTAAAGTAAAAAAGTTAGTGCAGTTTTACGATAATATTATCGGAACTGAAGTTTTTCTACGTGTAGAAAAAGATAAAGAAACTGAAAATAAGTTAGTTGAGATTAGGCTAAGCATTCCTGGTAGTAATGAAATTTTTGCTAAGAAAAAAAGCAAAAGTTTTGAAGAATCTACCGATAATGTGATTGAAGCATTAAAACGCCAATTAACCAAGCACAAAGAGAAACAAAGAGGTGTTTAAAAAAAATCACTAAAAAACTCGAAAAATAAAAGGATTTTTTTGTGTTTAAAATAAAATATTTATACATTTGCGAACCGATTTTGGAAGATAATTTCTAAAATCGGCGTTCTTTTATTGCCGATGTAGCTCAGCTGGCCAGAGCAGCTGATTTGTAATCAGCAGGTCGGGGGTTCGAATCCGTCCATCGGCTCAGTATTGAAAAAGTTGGGGAGATACCAAAGTGGCCAACTGGGGCAGACTGTAAATCTGCTGGCGCACGCCTTCGTAGGTTCGAATCCTGCTCTCCCCACGATATGAGTAAAAAGACAAAAGTTAAAAGTTAATAACTTTAAACTTTTAACTTTTAACTTAATTAAGCGGGAGTAGCTCAGTTGGTAGAGCATTAGCCTTCCAAGCTAAGGGTCGCGGATTCGAGTTCCGTCTCCCGCTCAAATGCTCGCCGATGTAGCTCAGGGGTAGAGCGCTTCCTTGGTAAGGAAGAGGTCATAGGTTCAATTCCCATCATTGGCTCAAAAGTTAAAATTATTAATTACAATTATAAATTATCTAATTACCTAATATTTAGAGTTATGGCTAAAGAAAAATTTGATAGGTCGAAAGAACATGTTAATATTGGAACTATCGGTCACGTAGACCATGGAAAAACAACTCTTACTGCTGCTATTACTACAGTTTTAGCAAAAAGAGGTTTGTCTGAAGTAAGAAGTTTTGATTCTATTGATAATGCTCCTGAAGAAAAAGAAAGGGGTATTACTATTAACTCAGCTCACGTTGAATATCAAACAGCAACAAGACACTATGCTCACGTTGACTGTCCAGGTCACGCTGACTATGTTAAAAACATGGTTACTGGTGCTGCTCAGATGGACGGTGCAATTATCGTAGTTGCTGCAACTGATGGACCTATGCCTCAAACAAGAGAACACATCTTATTAGCTCGTCAGGTAAACGTACCTTACTTGGTAGTGTTCTTAAATAAAGTTGACTTAGTTGACGATCCAGAATTGATCGAATTAGTTGAAATGGAAGTTCGTGACTTATTAAGTTTCTACGAATTTGACGGTGATAATGCTCCTGTTATTAAAGGTTCTGCATTAGGTGCTTTAAATGGCGAAACAAAATGGGAAGATAAAGTTATGGAACTTATGGATGCTGTTGATAGCTACATTCCAGTTCCTCCACGTGATAAAGAAAAACCATTCTTAATGCCTGTTGAAGACGTATTCTCAATTACTGGCCGTGGTACTGTTGCTACTGGTAGAATTGAAACTGGTGTTATCAATACTGGTGAAGAAGTTCAAATCATTGGTTTAGGTGCTGAAAAAATGAAATCAGTATGTACTGGTGTTGAAATGTTCCGTAAAATCCTTGATACTGGTGAAGCTGGTGATAACGTTGGTTTATTATTAAGAGGTATCGATAAAGATGAAATTAAGAGAGGTATGGTTATTTGTAAACCAGGTTCAATCACTCCTCACACTAAATTCAAAGCTGAAGTTTATATCTTGAAAAAAGAAGAAGGTGGACGTCACACTCCAT
>Ga0116164_10003287_pt1 | contig 11119 bp, 11 predicted proteins | sample AD_UKC109_MetaG_FD_89888 | JGI IMG/M metagenome (GOLD analysis project Ga0116164, IMG submission 89888) | Active sludge microbial communities of municipal wastewater-treating anaerobic digesters from Hong Kong - AD_UKC109_MetaG | ecosystem: Engineered > Bioreactor > Anaerobic > Digestate... | reverse complement strand
CGTCTCGGTCGTTCCGACCGGGGAAGGCGTGGCGGCCACCACCGAAGCGCCCGAACGACTCGGTGCCGACCCTGAACAGGAGCGCAAGGTGTGGGCCGTGGTCGGCGGCCTGGTGGTCGTAGCGCTCGCCCTCTCCCTCCTCACGGCGCGCTACTGGAGGTTGACCCGCCCGACGGCGGTGCCGCACCAACGTCGCCCGAGTCGCGCTCACACCGCGGACTCACCGCTGCCGGGAACGCCGTCCGCCACCGGCGAAGCCGACGTCGTGCCGGTCGTCGACCACGACGGGCTCGATACCGGTGAACAAGACGACGAGGTGCTCGACCTCTTCGTGGAGGACCGCTCACCGGAGAGCCGATGACCCCGTCCTGGTTCGATCGGGCGATCGAGGCCATCGATCTCGCCAACTCCGACTGCCCCGATGTGGTTGTCGAGGCCGGGGCGGCCAGACCCAAAGAAGTCGTCCATTCCGAACGGATGACCGACTGGGTGATCCGTTTGGCGGCCGACCCGACGCCAGCCCAACTCCTGGCGGCCCGCGCCCACCACCTGCGGAGGTGGGTGATCGCCCGCCGCGACTTTCCCGAGGGACGCTCCGGCTACCTCCGTTGGCGCGAAGCGCAAAAGCGGCGCCAGGGCGACGATCTACGGGACCTGCTCGACCGAGCGGGGTGCCCTCCCGATGTGGCCGAGGACGCCGCGATCATCGTGGCCAAGGCGACAAGGGGCGACCGCTCGCCACAGCCGGCCAGGTCCACGAGGATGCTCTGTGCCTTGTGTTCCTCGAACTGCAACTCGATGAGCTTGCGGAGCGTCTGGGCGATGAGCATGCCATCGAGGTGTTGGCGCGAACGATGGCAAAGATGAGCGACACCGCCATCGAGGCGGTCGGTTCGATACCGCTCTCGGTACCAGGGCGCCGACTGGTTGAACGGGCGGCACGACCGAAGCCGTGAGCCACTACCGGTCGCGGGCTGGCACATGTTCCCCTACGCTGCGCCCACCGGAGTAGCTGGCGAGAGGTTTGGATCCTGATGATCTGTCCCGAATGTGCGGTTGAGAACGAACCCACCTCCAAGTTCTGCATGGGGTGTGGCTCACCCCTTTCCACTGAGTCACCGAGCCCGGACGCCACCGCCGCTCCGCCGCCAGCCCCTCCATCCACATTGGCGTCTCCGCCACCGATGGGCGCAGCCGTCGTACCGCCACCCCCGGCCAGCGCGACGACACCGCTACCACCCGCGCCGTCGGGCACCGTCCCACCTCCTCCGCCCAGCGGCCTCGTTCCGCCGCCGCCTCCACCCGGTGGTGCTGCTCCTCCGCCCCCTCCGCCGAGCGGTCTCGCTCCTCCGCCGCCGCCCGGAGCAGGATTCGCTCCGCCACCCCCGAGCATGATCCCGCCTCCTCCAGCGGCCGCCACCCCGCCACCGCCTCCTCTCGAGGCACCACCGGCACCATCCGATGTGGTGCAACCGGTTTCGGGGGTCGGCCTTGCTCCGCCCCCGCCCCCTGGCTGGGTGCCACCGCCTCCGGACTCCGGTGGTGAGTCAGCCTCGGAGCCATTCGCGTTCTCTCCGCCGCCCGCGTCCGACGCCGACTCCCTTGTACCCCCGGCACCCCCCATGCCGCCGCCCCCGCCCTTGTTCGATCCGGTCGTGCCGCCGCCCCTGCCGATTCCCGACAGCGGGATCGACATCGAGATTCCCGACCATCCGGTCGTTCCGCCGGAACCGGCATTTGATCCCGCTGCCGAGCCGGTCTTCGGTGAGCCAGGGTCGGCCACCTTCCCCCCTCCGGTCCATTTCGAAGAGCCAGGAACTGCCGCTGAGGTACCGAGCGGTCCAGATCCCGACGTGCAGTCGGAAGGCGACGCCCCGGTTGGTGCAGACGAGACGCCAGTTTCGGGTGACACCCCCGATGGTGCGGCTGACCGGTCAGAGACCGACGCTGCCACTGAGCCTGCTGGAGATCTCACCGACGACTCGACCGGGCAGTCCATGCCCCAACCGCCGTCGGAATCGGCCGAAGCCGACGGGGACCAGCTTGCTGGAGGTGAGGACGCCGAGAGCGCGGTGATCGAGTCTCCTGTGGTCGAGCACCTCGGCTCCGATTCCGAGAACGTCGACGAAGACCCTTCATCCGACGCGTCGGTCATAGCGCCGGCCCCGGCTGTTGGAACGCTTCCGCCGCCTCCCGGCGCGATCGCGGTACCTCCTGCCCCGGGCGGTGTGGTTCTGCCCCCGCCGCCGATGCCCGGTGGTGTTGTTCCGCCCCCGCCTGGCGTAGTAGTCCCACCGCCGCCGCCAAGTGGTGTGGTTCCGCCCCCGCCGCCGATGCCCGGTGGTGTCGTGCCCCCTCCGCCGCCTGGTGGTGTGGTTCCGCCTCCGCCGCCGCCTCCGATGCCCGGTGCTGTGGTGCCGCCGCCTGGCGGTGTAGTCCCACCTCCGCCTTCTGGTGGCATCACCTCGTCCGCGCCGTCGTCGGTGCCGCCTCCCGCTACGTGGGCTCCACCCCCAGGATCCCCCCAGGCCCCGCCGTTACCACCTGCCGTTCCTGCTCCGGTGCCGCCACCAGGGCTACCGCCCACGTCGGCCGCGTCGCCGCTACCTCAGCCACCGATGGGTGTTCCGGGCAGCGCCGCTCCAGGGCTGCCTTCTGCTCCAAGCGCTCCGCTCGGTCCTTCTGACCCGAACGGACTCGGCGTGGCCGTCGGTCGCCTGGGCAATTCCTCGCGCAAGCAGGCTCGGGTCGCTCTGGCCGTCGCCGGTGCAGTTCTCGAACCGGATGAGGTGGTGGAGGCCGTCGTCGCTGGCAAGCTCAGCGACGTGCCGGCCGTTCTGGTGCTCACCGACCGGGCGTTGGTCCTGGCCGACGAGCGTCAATGGCGGCCGGTGGTGCAACGATTTGCCCTCGACCAGAGCCTCCAGGTGCAGGGCTGGCAGGACGACCGTACGGCCAGCCTCACCCTCCTGCACGCTGGCCAGCAGATCGCGGTGGAGCGGATCGCTGATCGGCCATTGGCAGTGGAAATGGCCCAGCGAATACGGGCACGTACCGGCGGCTGACCGCCGAGCGATCACGACCGAGGTTTGGGGTCATTCAGGCGATGAGCTAGGGTGACCATCCCACGCGGACGTGGCTCAGTTGGTAGAGCATCACCTTGCCAAGGTGAGGGTCGCCGGTTCGAATCGGGTCGTCCGCTCCGGAAGAAAACCCCAGCTCAGGCTGGGGTTTTCTGCTTTTCTGGTGGTACCTCGAGATCAGCCCGAGTCGCCCATGACCTCGCCCTCGCGGCGTGGATCGGCGCCGCCGATCCAACCGGCACCGTCGCGGGCCACGATGGCGATTCCACTCGAAATCGGCTTCAGGTTCACCTGATGTCCCAGCGAACGCAGTGCGATCGCCAGCGGATCAGAGCGTCCGTCGTCGGCTGATCTAACGAGTGGATGGGCACCGTCGATGTTGGTGACCGGCGAGTTGGCGGCCCCGAAGTTGACCATCGAGGCCGCCTGTTGAGGATCCAGACCCCAGTCGATGGACGCGACGAGGGCCTTGACGACGAACTGGATGATCCAGGAACCGCCGGGTGAGCCGACGACCATCTCCAGCTTCCGGCCGCTGGGATCGGCCCCGGCGCCGGCAGCTCGGAACACCAGCGTTGGGGCCATGGAACTTCGGGGCCGCTTACCCGGCTCGATCCGGTTTGCCACCTCGACCCCGCCTGGTGTCACCGGCTCGGACGAGAAGTCGGTGAGCTGGTTGTTGAGCATGAACCCGGCCACCATTCGATAGGAGCCGAACGATCCTTCTATCGACGTGGTCATCGAGGCGGCGTTGCCGTAGGAGTCGACGACCGAGACGTGGCTGGTGCCACCCTCAGGCGTCGGGACTCCGCCGAGGTTTGCTCCGCCCAGGTCACCGGCCGAGGCCTTTCCCATGGACCCCGACATGTCGATCAGGGCTGCCCGTCGGGCGAGGTAGTCGGGATCGACCATGGTGGTCGGGTCACCCCCCGGCAAGGGGACAAAGTCGGAGTCGGCGACGTAGCGGTCACGGTCGGCGTAGGCCAGCCTCTCCGCCTCGGCGATCAGATGGACGGCGGAGGGGTCGGGTATCCCGCCGTCGACGTCGACTCGGGTGGGTTCCATGCCGGCGACGTCGAAGTTCGAAATGATTCCCAGCGTCTGGGCGACGGCGATCCCTCCCGATGATGGGTTGGCCATCCCGCACACCTCGTGGTCGCGGTAGGTGGTGCACAGCGGCCGACGCTCGACGGCGGTGTACCCATCTAGATCCGCGGTGGTCATCGCCGAGGGCGTACCGGCGGACCGGTCGGTCGCCTCAGCCACGATGGCCGCAGCTATCGGGCCCCGGTAGAAGGCGTCGGCGCCGCCGCTGGCCAGCCGACGAAGCGTGGACGCGTACTCCGGGTTGGTGACCCTGGTGCCCGAGGTGACCGGTCTACCCCCGTCATCGAGGAAGTAGCGGGCGGTGTCGGGATCGCGGGACAACTGACCTCGAGCAGCCTCGATCGAGGACGCGAGGCGGGGGCTCACCGCGAAGCCGTTGGTGGCCAGGTCGAGGGCGGGCTGAAGGAGCTCGGTCCACCCGGTCGAGCCGTATCGGTCGTGCACCATCTCCAGCAGCCGCACCGTCCCGGGTACGCCGATCGACCGGCCGCTCGACCGCAGGCTGGGCCTAGGAGCGGAGCGGTCATCGGGGCCGACCCATCTCAGGTAGTCCGTCGTCGCGGCGGCGGGTGCCGTCTCACGTCCGTCGAAGGTGGCAACCGACCCACTGGCGGCGTCGTAGTAGAGGACGAACCCGCCGCCACCGAGTCCCGAGGACTGCGGTTCGACAAGGCCGAGGACCACCTGGGTGGCTACCAGGGTGTCAGCGGCGGTCGCCCCCTCACTGAGAAACCGGCACGCCACCGCCGAGGCGATGGCGTTGGCCGTCACCACGGCGAAGGTCCGAGTCCGGACCGCTTCCATCCCCCGGCGGTAGCCGGTCGAAATCTCCGGCGGGGCCGCCGGATTGGTTGACGTGTCCAGGGTTGGAGCCTCGCTGGTTCCGGGTGAGCCACTCCGGGTGTCGGCGGTCAGATCAGGATCGCGATCGCAGTCCGAACCGGTCTGGCTGGGTGCGGTTGTCTGTCGTGGCCCGGTGTGGGGGACGGCCTTGTTGGTCCGGGTCGAAGTGCAACCGAGCGTCAACACAACGGTGCAGGCCACCGCCAGCACCGATCGCAGTCTGGTCGATCGATAGTGGGCGGGCAGGTGTGGAGGCCTTGGGTGGGGCACGGGCCGGAGATGACCGATGACGAACAACGGCGTCGTCGGGTTCGGCTCGACCGTCGGATCCAGATCCCTTATGGGGCCGCGGTCTTGGACGGCATCAGGGCGCTCAACGCGGTCAGGCCACCACCGGCGATCGCCAGGTAGAACCCGATGGCGCTGCGGATCTCGAAGCTCGCCGGTGCGTTGTCGCTCACAACCTGAGCCAACGACATCCAGTCCCGGACCAACAGGCCGATGACCGCAACGCCGCCGACGACCGCGAGGATCCGGCCCACCTTTCGGGTGGTCGCCCCGAACGACATCACCCCGATGAGCAGAGCGAGCGCTCCGAGTGCCACCAGGGCGTAGGGGTCAGGTGATTCGAAGGTCAACATGGTGCCATCGGGAAGCAGGAAACCTTTGTCCCCGGCGGTCAGGTCGAACCCACTTAGGCCAGCGTCGGACAGGTTGTTGGTGACCCACGGAAGGAAGGTCCCGACGATGGTGAGGACACCTCCGACCAGGGCCAGGATGGCTCCAAGCGGTGATCCTCCCCCTGTACCCGACCGGCCGGTACCGGCGGCGGGAGAAGACGAGGGAGGGGGAGGTGCCGTCGGGGGCTGGGGTGACGATGCCAGCGACTGCGCGGCTTGAACCCAGGCGGGGACTGGGGCGGGGGGCTGCGTGCTCTGGTCGGGCGCCCACGTGTTGCTGGTGTCGGCGGCCGGTTGCCACGGCGCAGAGGGTGGGGGAGGCGGGGCGGTGCCGATCGGCGGGGCCGCAGGGAACGCCTGGGTGGGGTCGGACACGGCCACACCGTTGACCATCGTCGGATCATCCAGCGGCGGCAGGGGTGGGGGGCTCGTGACCGGCGGCGGAGGAGGGGACGGCGAGGCCATCCGGTTACCGCAGTTGGTGCAGAACGCCGCCGCCATTGGAAGGGACGCCGCGCAGTTGGGGCAGTTGATGGTGTCGGACACGAATGGCCTCCTCCGCGGGACAGGTCATCACAGATTCTGCCCGTTCGGAGAACCAACGACGGTGACCACGCGATATCGATGGGAAAACGCCGGGAGCCGCCGGTAGGTACCGGCGGCTCCCGAGCGGTGTTTGGGAGGGCTCGATGCCCTCGGGGTCAGACGACCCGGACGTTCTGCGCTTCCTCGCCCTTGCGGCCGGGAGCGATGTCGAACTCGACGTTCTGGCCCTCTTCGAGCGTCTTGTAGCCGGAGCCTTGGATGTTGGAGAAGTGGACGAAAACGTCAGCGCCCTCTTCCCGGGTGATGAATCCGTAGCCCTTCTCGGCGTTGAAGAACTTCACGGTGCCAGTTGCCAATGCATTTCTCTCTCTGTGCCTGAGGCAATCCGTTCGACTGTCTCGGTCCCGAGAGCGTACAGGGGATGGGAGTCTCCCGCGTCGATTGTTCCGGCCGCCCCGGTCGACGCTCTAGAGTTGACCCGTCACGGTGGCGTGGCCGAGTGGCTTAGGCAAGGGCCTGCAAAGCCCTGTACCCGGGTTCGATTCCCGGCGCCACCTCCATCCGGGGAGCCGACACATGTGGTGTCGGCTCCCCGTTGTCTGTCGAAGCCCGTCGGACCTCCGCCTGGTGTGGCGGGTAGGTGGCGCACGGTTGGTCAGCGGTGATGGCGACGATCCCTACTGTGGTCACCGATGTCGTGGGACCTGGTGGTGGTGGCCGGAGCGGCATTGGCCTGCGGAATCGTCAACGCGATGGCTGGGGGAGGATCGCTGTTGCTGTTCCCGGCCCTGGTGGCCAGCGGTATGGGCACGTTGGCGGCCAATGTCACCAACTCGGTGATCACCCTGCCCGGCTATGTGGGTGCGAGTGCCGGGTTCCACCGTGAACTGGCTGAGGACCGTCACCGACTACCTCGGTTGATCGGAGCGACGGTGGTGGGATCGACGATCGGGTGTGTACTGCTCCTGGCCACCACCGAGGCGGCGTTCGATGTGGTGGTTCCCTGGTTGTTGATCGTCGCGAGCGTCCTGATCGCGGTTCAGCCCGCAGTCGTCGCCCGACTCGACGAACCGTCACCGGGGTCGGCCCGATGGTGGTCACCGGTGGGGATCGCAGCGGCGACGGTGTACGGCGGCTACTTCGGTGCCGGTCTGGGGGTCATCCTGCTGGCCGTTCTCGGGTTCACGGTCCCGCTGCCGTTCAAGCGCCTGAACGCGCTCAAGGCAGCGCTGTCGGTGGTGGACGCCACGGTGAGCCTGGTGGTGTTCGGAGTGTTCGGGCCGGTCGAGTGGGGTGCGGTTGCGGTCGGTGCGCCAATGACTCTGCTCGGCGGCTTTCTGGGGGCGAAGCTTGTGCGTCGCGTCGACCAGGCGGTTGTCCGGAGCGTCGTCGTCGTCCTTGGTCTGGTCGCGGCCGCGGTGCTGCTCGTGGCGTGATCGTCCGGACCCAGCGTTGATGACTGGACCTGTCCGCCTGGCCCCTCAGCCCTGAGATGTCGTAGTCGGAGCGTCCTCGGTCGAGTCGTCCGAAGCGGGGGTCGATGAGGTGGGTCCGGTTGTGGCCGGACGCGATTCGGGCGACGAAGTCTCGGTGGTAGAGGTTTCGGCCCCCGGTGCATCTGATGGGCCGGTCGTGGTCGCCGCGGTGGTTGCAGTGGTCGTGGTGGTGGTGACCGTTCCCTCCGACAACACGCAGGCCCGGGCCACGTCGGTGAAGTCGGTCATCATCTGGCCTTCGGGCATTCCGGTCTCGCGGTCGAGGGCATGGATGAGCTGCGAATCGAACTGCTTCATCATGCAGTCCACCTGCTCCTCGCTGAAGGAGAGCTCGAGGCGTTCCCGCACCCGTTGCTCGCGCTTCTCGCCCTGGGTGAGCGTCTGCTTCGAGCATCCGGCCGTTGCGACCACGGCTAGAACGCAGAACGCAAAACCGGACAACACGCGGGTGGCATCGACGCTCACAGTGATCTCCTGGCAGAGGTTTCGGACCGGCGATGCCATCCTTGCACGATCGTGTCCGAGGTTGGGTTGCGCTGGCCGGTTTGCTTTGCGTCGTCCGGTCGACTGGACTTGACGGTCACCAATCCGCCAACTTCCGGGGGTCGAGGCAGGCTCATGGCTATCGACATCGAGACCAAAGACTGCACAGCGCTAGGTGACGCCGAACTGGCCGACCTCGCGGACCTGTGTGCCGATGGCCCGAGCTGTTACGAGGTTGGGGTGCTGTCCAAGGCCAAGGACTCGTGGGTCCTCGTCACCCTTGCGCGCGAGAACGACAAGATCAAGGGGTTCTCGTTCTCCACTCTGGAGCGCATCGGTGGAACGCCGAGCGTGATTATCGGCCTGGCGTCGATCAAGCGCACCGCCAAGCGGGACACGGTTCTGCGGGCGATGGTCAACGATCAACTTCGGCGGGCGGTGCTGGCCTTCCCCGATGAGGACGTGTTGGTCGGTACCCGGCTGCCCACCGTTTCGGGCTACGACGCGTTCCGGACGCTCACCGACATCGTCCCCCGTCCCGACTACGTGGCAACCGGCGAGGAGCGGGCCTGGGGTCGACGGCTGGCCAAGCGGTTCGGCATCGAGACCGCCCGCTACGACGAGCGAACCTTCATCGTCAAGGGTGATGGCAGCTACCCCGAGTCGATGGACCATGAGTCGCTCAAGCCCGAGAAGCTCGATCCCGGTTTCGCCGACTTCTTCAAGAAGGTCGACGGAAAGCGCGGGGACGCGCTCATCGCGTTCGGGTGGGCGATGGCCGACGATCTGTTGAAGCTGGCCTGACCCCCGGGTGGGGGCCGCTGACTCGCGAGGGTGGAGTTCGAGCGGGCTCTCAGGTCGCGCCGGATGGTGCGGAACCTCCGGTCCGATCCGCTGGACGAGGGGTTGGTCGACCGTCTTGTCGACCTGGCCCGAAGAGCACCATCGGCAGGGAACACCCAGGCGCTGGACTTCTTGGTGCTCGACACCCCCGCCGATGTCGAGCGGTACTGGGATACGACTCTGCCCGAGCCTGGTCGCAGCCGTTTCCGCTGGGCCGGCCTGTTGCGGGCCCCGGTCTTGGTGATCGTCACGGTTCGCCCCCAGTCCTATGTCGAGCGCTATAGCGAGGCCGACAAGTTGCACTCCGGCCTGGGTGATGATGTCGGGCAGTGGCCGGTTCCCTACTGGTGGGTGGATGCCGGGGCGGCGTCGCAAAATCTGTTGCTGGCGGCCGTCGACGCCGGTCTCGGCGCGTGCCTTTTCGGGTTGTTCGAGCACGAATCTGGTGTCGCTACGGTTTTCGGTGTCCCCGCCGACCGCCGACTGGTGGCGACCATCGCCCTGGGGTGGCCGGTGGACGACCCTGACGAGCCGGGCCGGTCGGCTGCACGTCCGCGACGTCCGCTCAGCGGGGTGATTCACCGCGGCCACTGGTGAACGATTCGTCAGCGCCGGACGAGAAGGCGACGTCGTTTCGTGAGTGGTGGCGAGGGCTTCCGCCGGTATAGCCGGAGTAGATGGCTGATATTCAGAGTCTCGATAGTGACGATGAACACATTGCGAAATGGTTACGATTTACCGCGCAACATGTCACACTTGTCGAGACCCAGGAGGGCATGACGAGGACGAGTGACGTCCCGGCCCTCCGTTGCTCGACCAAGGAGCCCCATCCCCATGTCACGACGCCACGCGTCCAGCGACCAACCCCCGAGTACCGCCGGCACGCTCATCGAGCGTGCCACCCGGCGACCGGCGCGCATCGCCGTCCTCGCCATCGCCGCGGTAGCGCTCGCCGCCCCGATGGTGGCGGCCGAGCCGGCCGACGCGCCTCTCGCCCCGTCCCGCGCCGACGCAGCGGCTTCACCGGCGCAACCGCCCACGCCTTTGACGGGCCCCGACGACGGGACGCTCGAAGCGGTGGGCCAGGTCGCCCAACTGGTGGCGGTGGGCTCCTCCCAAAATGTCGTCGCCACCGCATCGTGGATCAGTGCTTCGATCACCTCGGCTCGCGAGGCCGAGCTGGCAGAAGCCCGTCGTGTGGCTGAGGCCGAGGCGGCCCGTCAAGCGGCCGAGGAGGCAGCCAAGGCTGAGGCCGCACGAAAGGCCGCCGAGGCAGCCGCCAGGGCCGAACGGGCCCGGGCCGCTTCGGCTGCCCCCGCCGTCGCCGGTGGGAGCGTGTGGGATTCCCTTGCCGCCTGCGAATCGGGAGGCAACTGGGCCATCAACACCGGCAACGGCTACTACGGCGGCCTTCAGTTCTCGCTGTCGTCGTGGCGAGGTGTCGGAGGGACGGGTTACCCCCACGAAGCCAGCCGTGAGACCCAGATAGCGATGGCCGAACGCCTCCGCTCCAGCGGAGGCTGGGGCCACTGGCCGGCCTGTTCGCGCAAACTCGGTCTGCGCTGACCACTCGGCCGACGAGGCGGTTACGCCTCGGCCGCCTCGCGCACCCGCCAACGGTCTGACTACCTCGCAGCGACGACGATTGGAGTCCGCCCGGACTCTCAGGTGACCCGGTCGCGGTACTCGGCGGACTGCTGGACGCCAGCTATGAGCGTCAGCAGTCCGCCCGAGCGCGTCTGGGACACCCAGTGGTCGAAACCCCCACGGTCGGGCGTGCGGCCAAGCATCCCCAGGTAGGTCATGGTCACATCGACCGGTGCCGTCAACCGGTCCACCGCGATGGCTGACTCGGTCCAGCCCGCCACCAGCGACCCCCGGGACTCCCCGGACTGGAGGCGATGAACATCGAGGGTGAGCTCGATGAGGCCAGGCGACCGTCCGAAAATGTTCCGGTAGGCGGCCTGAACGAACACCTCTGGCGGCAGGTTGACCGCTCCGCTGGCGACAACCAATTCGTCGGCGACGGCGACGAGTG
>Ga0116164_10003285_pt1 | contig 11121 bp, 9 predicted proteins | sample AD_UKC109_MetaG_FD_89888 | JGI IMG/M metagenome (GOLD analysis project Ga0116164, IMG submission 89888) | Active sludge microbial communities of municipal wastewater-treating anaerobic digesters from Hong Kong - AD_UKC109_MetaG | ecosystem: Engineered > Bioreactor > Anaerobic > Digestate... | reverse complement strand
CCGGCGATGTATCTCTCTCGTTTGGCACGACGCGAGGCGCCGACAGATGGTGATGCAAGTGCCGAATTGAGGCTACCGGTACTTATCAATCGCCTCTTTGGGGCCATGATGACATTGGAACGACAGCTTATTCGTCTTGGCATACGCCTCCCTGTTGGGGGCTCTGTATTGCTGGTAGCCAGAAAACCGGGAGCAAAAGGATGACGACAATCCCCTTCAACAAGCCTTACATGACGGGCAAGGAACTCTGGTACATCGCGCAAGCGCATCAAAACGGCTGGTTGGCGGGGGATGGTGGCTTCACGAAGAAATGCCATGCATGGCTCGAGCAAAGAACAGGGGCACACAGGGCGCTGCTTACTCACTCCTGTACCGCAGCCCTGGAAATGGCGGCGATCCTTGCGGATATACAGCCGGGTGACGAAGTGATCATGCCTTCGTATACATTTGTGTCTACCGCCAACGCCTTCGTACTCCGAGGCGGGGTACCGGTGTTTGTGGATATTCGGCCTGATACCCTGAATATCGACGAGAATCTGATCGAAGACGCGATTACCGAACGCACCAAAGCGATCGTGCCAGTCCACTATGCCGGAGTCGGCTGCGAGATGGATGCCATCATGGAGATCGCGCGAAAGCACAATCTGATGGTCATCGAGGATGCCGCCCAAGGCATCATGTCGACCTATAAAGGACGTCCACTGGGGGCGATTGGGCATCTTGGTTGCTTGTCATTTCATGAGACCAAAAACATCATTTCCGGTGAAGGTGGAGCACTGCTGATCAACGACCCCGCCTTGGCAGAACGCGCCGAAATCATCCGTGAGAAAGGCACTAATCGCAGCAAATTTTTTCGTGGACAAGTAGACAAATACAGCTGGGTTGATGTTGGCTCTTCCTTTCTGCCGTCAGAGCTTGTCGCCGCTTTTCTGTGGGCGCAGATGGAAGAAGCAGATGGCATTACCGATAGGCGCCTAGCGATTTGGGAGAAATACGACAATCAGCTGAGGGACTTGGAAAGCATCGAAAAGCTTCGGCGACCCATAGTGCCCGCACACTGCTCGCACAATGCACATATGTATTATGTGATCCTTCCGGACCTGCCCCGCAGAACGCATCTTATCCAAGCACTAAAGCAGCGCAATATTCATTCCGTATTTCATTACGTCCCTCTAAGTGCGTCATCGCAAGGGCGGCGCTGTGGGCGCGCTCATGGAAGCTTGGCACATACCTCGTCCTTGTCTGACCGCATAGTGCGGTTGCCGCTGTGGATCGGCCTCGACGATAAATTGCAGTATGTTGTTCAGTCCCTTGTTTCCGTAGTCTTAGACTATGACTAATCTGGTTTAGGCTCCCTATTACGGATTCGCCGAGGGCGACTTGTGCCTCGCAAATTATTGGCTGCTTTTGGTTTCGCAATTTTATAATCATTTAACATTTAGTTGAAACATGGAAAAACTCGGAGTATTAATTACCGCGTCAATTGTTACGTGTTGTTGGTATCGTTCTTTAACCAGGCCAATGAGCATGGAAATGCTATCTTCATTTGCCGTTACATTGACCATGCGGCCGGCTCCTAGGCATTTGATAAATCCGTCACAATCAAGAGACCTTTCCTTGTCGAGAACCTCAGGTATCAAATACATTGAACCAAGGAATAGAATATTTAGCTTTTGTGCGCTGACATCGAACGGGCGAAAAGCTGCGCGCAGCGGTAGACTTCCAACGAAAGCATAAATTGTCGAATCAGTAGGCAGTGCCTTTGAATCATTCTCCCAGTCCGCTACTTGACCCAAGACTTCCTGCCGATCGTCAATGATATTTATTGCTACTGGTATGAGCAGGGCGCAACCGAAAAAGGTAGTTACCCTAGCCACCCAAAGGCTATGCCCTTCGACGCGTTCGCGCCGCGTCACCATCGCCAATAAAAACAGCCCGACAGCAATTCCAATTGAAACTCGCTCTGGAAAGGGTTTGAGCAAAAGCGCAGATACCGTCGATGCGGCGAGGAAAATAGCAATTGACGCCCACAAGCCGAATCGTAATCTAGATACGCCTGATATCGCTGCGGCTGCCAATAAGAACCACAGGCTCAGGCCGCCCGCCAAGCCGTTGCTATAAGCAATTGTCTCCCAGTATCGAATTCTCAAAAGATGGCTCAACGGAACACTCTCAACGAGTTGCCCCATCCGCTTCGACTCAAGCAATGAAAGTTCACCAAAAAACCAATGGGAAAGTGCGTCGATATCTGTTGCGGTGTATTCAGCGGGTAGTGGGAGTTTAAAGAGCCGTATCGCCTCTAGATAGCCGTAGTTCATGACATCGGCCATTGGGTCGTTTAGGCGGTAAAATTCGTTTAAACGATTGTCGGACATCGCTACGGATGCTGCTGCAAAGATCGCTGTAACCCCGCAAATGGTGGCGCCGAAGCTGAACAACCATTTGAGATCTACTTTCAGCGAAGAGATGTGCTGAGATGCGATTACTGGCAAAAGGCAAATAACTGCGAGAATAGCCATTTGGGCACGAAAAAAGGTAGCCAATAGTATTAAGCTGCCACCAAGCAACCACTCGACACGAGTGATTCGGTGTGATTTGCTTTTCGACCAAAGAATCACGGCGCTAGCGACCAAGAAGCCCGCTACAGCAGTGTATTGAGGCAGTAGTGCAATAGAAAAAATGCCCGGGACGGCCATGAGCCAATAGCGATAATCCCTTTTTTCTGCCACGATCCGATAGAAAATCGCAATACTTCCCAGAAAGATGCAAATGAATAGGTATGAGGAATACGAGTGCTCTATACCAACACTTCGGATTTGGCTGATGGCCCAAGTCACGAACGGATGCATGTAAGGTAACGATCCGACCGGCGCGGTGAGAATTCCGTACCCATCAGCTAGCATCGCGTAGTACGCGTCATCGTGAATTTGCCAAATGGGTCCGATGGAAATTGAGGTGCCGACTACTATGCTGGCGGCGATTGTCGCGCCGAGCGGCGCTCTAGCCAGAGTCATGTTCAGAAATACCGTTTGTTTAAGATATGGGGTAGTGTCAATTTTCTTCCGCACTATTGATTTGCGGGGCTCGTGCAGTGGCTGGCCGCTCCTCGAGTTGCTGCTGCTTGAGCGTATCCATGTTCAGGTATCTCCGGGTTCCCAATTTAGTGCGCGCGATGTACCGATCTCATACGTTGCTTGGCTATTCCGCAAGAACTAATCGATCAATCTCTGACGCCATCCGTTGGAACATTGCGTCGAAAGTTAGGTACTCAAGGGCCTGCTCACGAGCAGCGTTCCCGATGGTTCTGGCGTCTTCTGGGTTGCTGGCTAGGAGGCTGATGGCATTGCCGATTGATTGAGGCGTAGAGGCGGCAAGCAAAATTCCACAACCTTCGAGATAGCGTGGAATGTCTGAAATTTGCGTGGCAATAACCGGAAGCCCCATCAGCATCGCATCCGTCAGCTTTGCCGGCATTTGCCCCATCGATTCAGCCGACAGGGACTGGGCTAATACCACTGCGTCACCGGCTGCCAGATATCGGGGGACTTCGGTAGCGGGTTGCGGCGGAAGGGCAACGATCAGGTTTCCGTATTTCCGCATCAGCCCGGCCAAGAAGCCGTCATTGCTGCTGACCCCGACTATGAGCGCGCATGCCGATACCACGCCCGATCTGGCCAACCCTTCCAGCGTGACTTCCAGCCCCTTGTGTGGGCGTGGAGTCCCGACGAAAACCACGACAAAGCGCCCCGTTACTCCAAGTTCGGCGCGAACACTGTCTCGATCGAATCGCGCAGGATCGAATACTGCAGGGTCCTGGCCATGAGGCACAATGGAGCCACCGTAGATTTTTCGAAAATGCTCGGAAACGCAGAAAGCATGATTGGCTGACCGACGATATCGATGCAGAAATCGTGTCGACCAGTACCCGTCCGGATGCTTCAGGTTGAACAACAAAGCGGTGAAAAAGCTGACTGATGCGGGTGGCTTTGTCATCGCCAGTTCGTCATCGTCTATGTCGAGAATGATCGGGGTCCGCTGAATGAGTCTGCTCAACAGTGCGACGCCGTAGCTGGTGATTCTTGGTTTGCAGGCGATAACCACCGAGCCTTTTATTGACGGCAGCAGTTTGAATACGGATCCAACAAGGCCCAACCATCCCCGCAATGGGAACGCCTGTATCGAAATATCCTCTGAGGCCAGCGGTTGCCAAATTGTGGCCCCCTTCAGGAATCCGACTATGTTGACGTCATAGTGGCCTTCAAGCGCACGGTATAACAGGAATGTCCGATACATGTTGTTGCCCGACAGATTGGGCACCAGCAGGGTCACCTTAACCCGTGGCATCGGATATTCTCCAATTCATGTTTGCTGTTGCCGTCTCAGCCATTCTCACGAAGCCGTTCTTGCTGCGATTCGATTCCGGAGAAACACAATTGCGCGTAGCATCTCCTGCTTCGGTGGGCGGTCGGCAAGCCAAATCGTCGTCAGCCACACCGCACTCGAAGCGCCGCCGATGGCGATCACGAAGACTGCCAGTGAGCCGGCGCCTTCGGGTGAAGGCAGTAGCAGGGTAGCAGTAAGTGCCGGCACGACGCCCATCAAGGTGAGAGGAAGGGTCCTGTAGCAGATGCGGAAAAAATCGCTGAACGAAAAAACATCTGCGATCCTTGTTGCGCGCAAGATCAGAATAAATCCGATTCCCTCGGCAAGCGTGAAGCCGGCGGCGGCAGGGCCCAGGCCATAGGGTGAAAGTGCGATCAGCAAAACAAACTTCGCAAGTGTCGACCCAAGGGTCGCGCGCATGACCAGTGAAATGTGACCATTGGCGACCAGTGCCGAAGCGAGCGTTGGCGAGAGACACCGTATCGCCATCGCGACACACAGAATCTGCGCGATCGGAACCGCATCCGTCCACTGACTACCGTATAGAAGCAGGATCATCGGCTTGGCGAGTACGGCGGTCATGGCGATAATGAACCAGGAGATGGCGCCGATATTCTCAATGGCCACATTAAGTTTCTTTCGCAAGTTGGTGCCGGCCCTCGCCTCATCAGAGAAATAGGGCAGCATCACACCCCGCAGTACGTCCTGCAGTAGTCGCTCGAACAGTTGAACGTAGCCCATCGCACGACTGAATAAGCCCGTGGCTTCCATGCCAAGTGTGCGGCCCAGAACCATCTCCGGAGAAGCATGCCCTGCCTCTGATGCCATGGAAGAGAGACTGCTGCGCATGCCGAAGCCAAGTACGCGTTTCTGTTCAATAAGAGAGAATCTCGCAAATATCCATTGCCGGTTTGCGAGCGCCGCACCAACAACTGTCGCGGCGGTTCCACACACGGCCGCCCAGGCCAGGCTGATGAATCCCATGCCAAGTGCTGCCAACGCCACCGCTGTGGCTGAGTGGGCGAGAGTGCCAGCGAGGGTGATATACATAAGAGCACGAAAATTCATATCGCGCCTTAGCATTGCCAATGTGATCGAGCCGAACGGGATCAATACGAAATTGAACGCAATCACGCGTAGAACTTCTGCGACCCCGGGCTCTGCATAGAATGCGGAAAGTGGTGAGGACAGCAGCCAGAGGACGGATGCGATTATCCAGGCGAGGCCCACTGTTATCGTGAAGGCCGTTCTCAGCCGGTCATCCGTCAGCTCTTTTTCTTGTATTACATATGTTGATGTTCCGAAGTCACGCAAAGTGTTTGCGATCATTACGACGGCCGCCCCGACCGAGTAGATGCCGATCTCCGATGGCGACAACAAGCGGGCGATAACCACAGTTGCGGCGAACTGGATGACGAGCGACGCATACCTAGAGGCAAAGGAGTAGAGTAGGGCAGGCCTTACGCTCATCGGGGTGTGCTCTTCGGTAATGCGGTTCTCATATTAACCTGAAATATTCCGTGCACTGATTTCGTAACTTCATTGCAGAAAATTGCTTGTTACCTCGTTCGTGTGAAAATTCACGGTTCGCCACAGTCATCGGGTTATGCCCAGCCAGCATGGAAGTTGGCAGCGCATTTGCTGCTTGCGTGGGGCCTGCCCATGTGTTGTGGGCTGGAATACCGAGCTCAACACGGGTCTGTTCCTCGTACGTCTGAATTGCGCCAAGGCGGTTGATGTATGATAGCGTCCGGCATCTGCGTTTATTCAGCCAATTGATCGGGTATCGACTGGATACGGCCCCTGGAATTGCCGTTGAGCGCGCTTACGAGATAGAGGAAATCGTCAGGCCCCGTTCTGCGCCTGCGCAAGCCGAGATGGTGCCGATCGAGTGGGCTCAGGCAGATGGACGAGCCGCAGGTGAAGGCGCTTTCTTTGGTTGAACGGCAACTCCCTTAACGGCCGATGAACTATTTGGAGACCTTGTTTTGGACGTTCTGCTCGCGCTTGGATTGCTGAATTTATTCGTTCTGGCATACGTTCTACACAAGGTCCGCAAGATACACCTTGCGAGCTATCGAATTGAGAACAGTTCAGAAAAAGCGGAACTGGAAGTGAGCCGTTTATTCGGACAGGTGAAGGCTTACCTTGATCTGGAGAAATTGATTGATCCCCGAAAGCCCTTGCCGGCGCTAAGGGGATGGGCAGCATCGCCAGATTTCCTCCTGCATGTGGCATTACATATGCTTTCACGCAAACCACTCGAAATCGTGGAGTGTAGCTCCGGCGTCAGCACATTGGTCCTTGCGCGATGCTGTGAACTAAACGGCATTGGCCATGTTTACAGCCTCGAGCACGATGCTGAATATGCGGCAAAGACGAATGCGCGGCTGCAGGAACAGGGTTTGGGTCGCTGGGCCACCGTTCTGGATGCACCCTTGAAACCGTATGCGGATTTGGGGGGGCAGCGATGGTATTCGACCGAGAAACTCCATGCAGCGGTGAACCGGATCGACTTGCTTGTGATCGATGGTCCTCCATGGAATACCGCGCCACTCGCGCGCTACCCGGCGCTTCCTCTGCTGGTGGATAGGTTCTCGCCAGATTGCGTTGTGATTTTGGATGATGCCGGCCGCGAGGAAGAGAAAGAAACATTAAACCAGTGGCTTGCTGAGTTCCCCGATCTTCAGCAGCAGATTCTTAGTACCGAAAAGGGAACGGCTGTCTTGTCTAGATTCGACTAGACCGCATTAGCCGTTATCTGGTTTTATTTTGGGGAATTTGTCCGATCTGCGGATCTTCTCAAGACAGCCGTGCTTCCCGTTTCTGATGACCGGAGGGCCGTACTCCTCATCATCGCGAGGGATCACACTTTAGCTTGGGTCGCGGCAATGATTTCCTCGATCTGTGCCACCCTCGCATCCCAGCTGTTTTGCCTTGCGTAATCAATCCGAACGCTTTGTAGTTCGTGATCATTAATCTGTCCTATGGCGGCATCTATTGCAATAAGCCAGTCATCAAGCGAGCTGGCCGTCTGAACAAGAGATCCGTGGGCTTCGATATCATCCAGCGGCGAAGCGACTATAGGCTTCCCTGCGGCGAGCGCCTCGCGGAGCTTAAGCGGGCTCCCAAAGTGTGCCCACTGGCCGCTTTCGTGACGATATGGAATCACCGCCACGTCGAGTTCGTTCCAGTACGTGGCTACTTCACCAAAAGATTTGCGCCCTAATACGTGAACATTGTTATGGGCCTTCATTCTGGCAATATGTTCCGAAATAGAGGGCTCCATAGGGCCCACGAAGACGAATTGCCAATCTGGACGAGCTGCAATCAGCGCCTCGACTAGGCCAAGGTCCACTTTCTCGTTTAGTCGCCCAATGTAGCCAATTCTAGGGTGTGGTATGGATGAGATATCCAGTGGGGGCGGGATCGCGGACGTGCGTGCAGCCTCGAAAGCTGCGAAATCAACACCCTGTTGTAAATGAATATATTCGCGGTCTACCAATTGTTTTCGTTCGTTGAGTAGCCTGGCATTCGCGACGAATACAATGTCGGCACGTCTCAAGATCTTTAGCTCTTTTTCTATCAGATTGGATGATGCGCCGGGTAGTGTCGAGTAGTCGTCATAAATGTGATAGACTAAAATGCTTTCATTGTACATTCCAATTTCATCCGCGAAAAATGGATGCCAAAGATAAAGAATCGGCTTATCGCGCGCTGATTTGCTTCGAAGCTTATTTTTTCGGTGCAGTCTTCTAAGCTTTCTTGCAAATTTCTCTAATGCCGATGATTTGTAAATCAGTGGCAAGAACCACGGATTGGAATAGTGGTAGAGATTGGGGTGAAGTTCGGTGATGCCCCCTGCGGGAGCAGGAATGTGCCGTCCCGTGGGTGGGGTGGAATGAATAACAACATGGTCTTGTGCGAGTCGAATTAGAATCTGTTCACGACTCATCATCGAGCCAAACTCCATGAAGGTCGCGGCATCGAAACTCAGTATAGGAGCTTTCCTGATTGGGAGTGCGGGGTGTTTGCTCATGAGCGGAGCGCCGTTTTGATCATCAATGCATCCGCAAAAAACTTCGCTGCCCAGTTTGGATACTGCCAAGGATGGTACCCACCATCAATCGGGTGTGAGCCTTTTATGCCGCCCGTGGTATCGAGGTCGTGTCCGGCAAGTCGCTGCGTACTCTTGACAAACGGCAAGATGCAACTGGTCGCGCGACGATATTTTTCTTCACCGGTTATCTGAAACAGCCGGGCCCAATTGATGGCGAGCTGACAGTCCCCGGTAAGACAGGACCACTTCACGGTGGGTCTCCACTCCCTGTTGAATCGGCCGGGCATGTAGCCATTTGCCGGAAGCGCCGCATGCATCGCATCGGCGATTTTGGTGGCGGCACCGACAAAATCCTGCCGCTTCGCGTAGTCCCCGATCTCGAGCAAGCCGCGCATGGCGTAGGCAATGGTGTGAGTAAAAGGTTGGTTGTTGTCCTGCAAGCAATTGTTGTCGAGCCAGCCGTTGGGTAGTGCCTGGGTAAGCGCCCACTCGCAGTTTCGTACTGCGGCGTCGAGAAACCGCGACTCGCCCGTGATCTCGTGCACGCGGGCCAGGCTCCACGCAGAGCGCGTGTTATAGGTATTGATCTGCTTTCCGGTCATTGGGGATCCCCAGCTCCGCCAGCAGCCATCGGCATCCATGATGTCGCATAGCCAGTTCGCGGCACGCACAGCTGCTTCGCGGTAACGTTCTTCGCCCTCTTCCTCGAAAGCTCGAACCCAGCCAAAAATGACCTGGCCGGTGTTGAAGACCGTGGGCTGGTCGGAGTCGCCCAGTGCACCCGCCAATACGCCACCACCCGGGTGCTGAATCTCAATCTCCCAGTCCGCCATTCGGCGCGCACGTTCGCGTACATCATTGTCGCCGGTGAGCGCCGCATAGCGGTAAAAAGTGGGAATGATGTAACCGGTCGTTTCCGGGTAGGCGGGCGCCCATTTTTCATGCCGCACCAGCCAGGTTTGTGCGACTCCGCCATTGCCAGTGACATCCTGCGCATGTTTCAGCCATCCAATGGCGGCGTCCAGGTGTTTGCGGTTGTCGACGGGAGTTGTCAGGCCAATACCCAGCCGGTCCTTCAGAACCAGGCCGTACTCTCTGACAGTTTGCTTGATGCCCATAAAATCTGACTTGAGAATTGAAAGGGAAAGTGGGTAGCGTTCTTGGGAGATTGTAACGTCATCGGCAGCCGATTTCGGGACTGAAGACCCCGCAACATTCGTCTTGCAGTCTTTCCGGCACCCATGGGTGTGACCGCGACGCGTCGGCCAAGTCGGATTCATAGCGCATAAACAGCAGCCGATGCCCCGGGCTTCCTATGTGCGCGCCAGGTGCTGATGCCTATGCTTCAGAGGAGGGCCGACTCTCGCCTGGATCCGCAAAAAAATGCCCCCCGTTATGCACCAAGGCCTCGGCGCCATTGACCAGGTCGGCGGCGCGAATCCATAGCATCTGTGTATTGCCGATTCTTTTCCTGTGAAGCATTCCGTTCCTGGTCAGGTAATCAACCAGCCGTTGCTCCCGCCGCAATTGATTGGCTTGAGCCGAGATTACTCGAGTGGGGCAATCGATCCGCGTGCCGTTGGCGTCGATTACTGTCCCGACCATCGGGGCAGGCTCGTACAAAGGAACGCCAATGGTCCCACTAAGACGATCTTCGACAAAGTGGCTGAAGGTAACAGAAGCGAAACTCGTGTCCATGCAGAGAATCATCGCGTTTCGCTCGAGAAGTCGCGCAAACGGGGACTGTGGCCCGAAGGGGTGGTCAGTCAATTCGTGTCCGCTGATGAAGGCAGACGCATCTCGGCCCCACGCCAGCAACGGATGGGTTGGGCTGAGGCTGCGGAGTACACCCTTGCCGCGCCGGAAGACTTCGGTCAACAGGCCCATGGCCGATGGGCTGCGTTTGACATCCATTGGTTTGCCGTTAGCGAGAAAGTCGGCAGAACTCATATTGTGATAAGTCAGTGAGGGCATCACCAGCAAACCACCTTCACCCACAGCCTCGCGTAGGGCATGACCGAATTGAGAGGGAGTACCCTTGAAACCATTTAGTGCGCGCCAGGAAGAGTGCACCATTAATGAATCTCCAGAGGTAACCCCAATCTTATTGAGGAACTTCAGTAGATCAGTCTGATCGTAGGAAAGCAGGTGAGTTACGACCAGTCTCTTGGCCCACGACGTTATTTCCTTTGGCTTTGGCACGCCCGGCATCTTTAAACTATATGAACCAGTGTGGGCGCCATTCAATATGGCGAATGCGTAACCGACATCTACTTTCCGTTGTCGCCATAACCCTAGGGCCAATAGCCGGCAGCGCTGAGCTTGTTTCTCAGGCCCGGCAGCGGGTAACCCATCTTGTAGGCGATTCTGGCTTGCTCCGCAGCTTCCCGGAAATTGTCTTTCGCCGCCAGCAAGAGGCCAAAATTATAGTGATAGTCACTTGAGTTGAGGCCGAGCCTGCCCGCCTCCCGGTATTTCTCCTCTGCTTCGTCATACTTTGCTTCTTTATGCAGATGCATCCCGTAAACCATCCAGACGCCCGGGTCATCCCTCTTGAATGTCAGTGCGCGTTCGAAGAAGCACCGGACCCGTGACGAACTTGTGTATTTTCCCCAATTCGGATGACGTGATGCCCGGGAAAGTGCCCACAGGGCACGAAGGTGGTTTGGAAAGCGCTG
>Ga0116164_10003284_pt1 | contig 11123 bp, 9 predicted proteins | sample AD_UKC109_MetaG_FD_89888 | JGI IMG/M metagenome (GOLD analysis project Ga0116164, IMG submission 89888) | Active sludge microbial communities of municipal wastewater-treating anaerobic digesters from Hong Kong - AD_UKC109_MetaG | ecosystem: Engineered > Bioreactor > Anaerobic > Digestate... | reverse complement strand
TATTCATCTTCAGAATGCTCTCAAGCGTGTGGTCCGTAGACTAAATAAATCCACCGGCAGCCGAACCACGAATCACCGGGGGACTAGCGGGCAAACCCGCGCAATACTCTTTCGAGACGGACCATTCAAGCGTCCGCAGCGGGAGGCTACACCGAACCCGACTTTTTCACAAAGGCTTAGGGTGCCAGACACCATCGCTGCAACTGTTTCGATCCAGGACCCTGGCCGCCGGCCTTATCGGTCGGCAGCCGCTCAGCGCCCCGCCCCACCCACTGACGCGCGATAGCAGTTCTGTCGCGCAGTCACGCGGGCGGCCTCCTGGGCACTGTTCACGCCCGCAAATCAGGCCGCCTGGGTCTTCAGTCCCACAACCTGCGACGATGCCTTCTTCTCGCGGCGCTCGGCCTCGCGTGCCTCACCGCGCTGCACCAGATCGTGCAACGTGATATCGGTGAGGAAAATGAAGATCTGTTGGCTCAGATCGTCCCAGAGATTGTGCGTCAGGCAACGCTGGCCATCCTGGCAGTTCTGGCGGCCCTTGCAGCGCGTGAACTCAACCCATTCATCGACGGCGCAGATGATGTCGGCGATCGAGATCTCGTCCGAATCGCGACCGAGATAGTAGCCGCCGCCCGGCCCGCGCACGCCGCGAACCAGTCCCTTGCTGCGCAGGGCTGCGAACAACTGCTCCAGGTAGGACAGCGAAATCCCCTGGTTCTCAGAGATATCGGCCAGCGTGACAGGACCCTGCGTACCATTGAGTGCGAGGTCCAACATGGCTGTGACGGCATAGCGGCCTTTGGTAGAGAGTCTCATCTTCGTCTTCCTCGTATTGACTGCAGAAAATGCAATTACCTAGTAATTTGCTCAGGAAAGAAGTTAGCAGTAACCGACGAAAACAGTCAACATTTAATTTGTCCAGATTACGTACAGCCTGACCTGGACAAAGACACGCAGGCACACCTGGCAGCCTCACAAAACCTCAGTCATCCGCGACGAAGGTACGACAAAACATTGTTTTTATAGGCTTTTTGCGACTCAACCCAGATCGCAGGCCGGCAACGGCCGCAACCTGCTGACATCATCCACAAACAGATGCCCCTGGCTCATGCAGAACGCCAGCCACTTCGATACGAACAGATTAAGGCGCCATTTGTTCATCAGCCCGGGGGCTTCGTAGAGACGACGGGTGGGCAGCGTCTGCTGACGAAGGTCCTCCACCTCCACTTGCCGCGCATCGTGATAAACGCGCAACAGGGCGTCCGGGTCGGAGGCGCCGCCTTCGTCCAGCGCGAACTCGTAGGTGAGCCGCAGCAGCGTGGTGTAACGCGTCTGCTCGACAATCGTGAGATGCAGGTCCTGATGATCCGGCCGACTCGAACGATGCCTGCCCTGCAGCCGCTTCATTTGCGGCGCCAGGAAATGCAATCGGCGGTAATTCTCTTCGCAAAGCGCCAACAGGTCGCCAACCGAGGGGCGATCATCCAACCACTTGTCGACTTGCGTGCTGCGCTGCAACTGCATGGACCTGCCAGTGAATGCCAGGTCCCAGTATAGACGCCTCAAAGGCCTGCGAGGCGTCACCGCCCCGGCTTAAAATCCTGAATCGTGGATACTCAGGCCTGGCCGCTCTGTTGCTCGGCAACCTGACGTCGCACCTCTTCCATATCCAACTCGCCGGCCTTCTTGACCAACTCGCGGAATGCGGATTCCGGCAGCGCCCCTGCCTCGCTGAAGATGATGATCTTGTCGCGAAAGATCATCAGCGTGGGGATCGAACGGATCTGAAAATGGCCCGCGATCTCCTGCTGCTCCTCGGTATTGACCTTGGCAAACACTACATCGGGATGATCACCCGACACCTTTTCGTAAGTCGGGGCAAAGGAGCGACACGGACCGCACCACGGCGCCCAGAAGTCTACGATCACGAATTCGTTATTGGTGACAACCTCTTCGAAGGTGTCTTTCGTCAGCTCGACGACAGCCATCATGGCCTCCGGGTAATGCAAATCAATCGCTGTACTTTATCACATGCAGAATCAGCGGATCGCAAAAGGCCCGACGACTGCCGGGCCTTTTGCATCGATTCAGCGGTGTACCGGACTCAACCGCCGAGGCCGTCGAAGATCTGGCTGCGGATGTCGTCGACACCGCCAACACCGTTGATCTTCACGTACTTGCAGCTGCCGGCCGCCGCTTCCTTGCTGTAGAAGCTGATCAGCGGCTCGGTCTGGTCATGGTAGACCTTGAGACGGGCCTTGACGGTGTCTTCCTGATCGTCATCACGCTGGATCAGCGGCTCGCCGGTCACGTCGTCGACGCCTTCCTTCTTCGGCGGATTGAACACCACGTGATAGGTGCGCCCCGAACCCAGATGGACGCGACGACCGGACATGCGCTTGATGATCTCCGCGTCCGGCACGTCGATCTCCACCACTGCGTCGATCGGTACGCCGGCGGCTTTCAGGGCCTCGGCCTGCGGGATGGTGCGTGGAAAGCCATCGAACAGGTAGCCAGCCTTGCAGTCGTCATCCTTGATGCGTTCCTTGACCATTCCCATGATGATGTCGTCCGATACCAGGCCGCCTTCGTCCATGATCTTCTTCGCCGCCACGCCGAGCTCAGTGCCCGCCTTGACGTGCGCGCGCAGCATGTCGCCCGTAGAGATCTGCGGAATGCCGTAACGTTCCTTAATGTAGTTGGCCTGGGTACCTTTACCGGCGCCGGGGCCACCGAGAAGAATAACGCGCATGAATCTGCTCCCTACGGTGATTACGAGAATTTTCGGGGCCAAATTCTGACACAAGACGGGCAAAAATAACCATTCGAGCCTGTGAATAGGTCGATTCAGGAGCCTTATTCGATGTATTTGATGAAGGGCCGCCGCGGCGGCTAGAGGTGACGGTCGATTCCATGGGCCTTCAGGCCCCAGGCGAAAAGCGAACCGAGGCGACGGTCTGCCTGACGCAATCGCCGGTTGAGCACGCTGAACAGTTCCTTGAGCACGACGTAACCCTGTTCCGGATGACGCTCGAAATGCCCGGCCAGCGCCTCGGCATCAAACACCAGCAGTTCGCACGGCTCCAGGGCCACGACTGACGCGCTGCGCGGCCCAGATTCGAACAGGCTGAGCTCGCCAAACACCTCACCGGCAGCAAGGTCGCAGAGCCCCGGCTGTATATGCCGCCGATCCTCCAGTTCGACCCTCTCCGAAACCCGCGCAACCCCCTGCTCGATCAGATAGACACTGCGGTCGTCCGAGCCTTCCACGATGATGGCCTGCCCGCTGTCGAAGTGCCGACGCTCCGCGACACCTGACGCCAGCAGCTGTGGATTGCGCAAAATCTGCAGGATATCCGCCATGCACCCTCTCCCAAGGCATCTGTATCTTCACGAGGTCTACCGTTCGGGACCACCGTCGACGTGGTCTATACGCGCCACCACGGTGTTGCCGTTTCCCCGGTATTCGACGCTGCTGAAACTCAACTTGCACGCCATCGCAATGCCGCGACCATGGGTGTCAAACGCGCGGTCCGACGAAAACTCGAGATAGTCTCGCCAATCGAAGCCTTCACCCTGGTCGCGAATGGTGAAGACCACCGCGTCCGCTGCACGCCGCATGATGACCTCTACATTGCGCTCGCGGTACTGCGGGAGATCGAGCCGTCGCCGCACCTCGGACTCCCAGGCATCCTTGAGGATCAACGCACTCTTTTCAGCGTAGCTGATCCCGAGATTGCCGTGCTCCACCGCATTGATCAGCAGCTCCTGCAGCCCCTGCACCGCCCGCTCCGGTTGCGGGCAGGCACGCGCCAGGTAACCAGCCAGGACACGGCATTCATCCAGACTGCGCAGGCAGAAAGTGCCTGTGGTCAGCAGATCCAGCGGGCGTTCCGCGCACCGCACGCTTTCCAGCATCTCGCGGCGCTCCTCGGTCTGCTGCAGGGCGGACTTGACCACCGCCAACAGCAACTCCGGCTGCAACGGCTTGGTCAGATAGTAGTAAGCACCCTCCGCCAGCCCCTCCTGCATACTCGCCTGGTCTTTCATTGCGGTCTGCATGATCACCGGGGTATGCGCCAACACCGGCGTTTCCTTGATCCGCCGCAACAGGTCCATGCCGTCCATGTGCGGCAATCCACGGTCAAGCAGGATAGCGTCATAGGCTTCAGGGCCTGTCTGCAGATGCTCCCATGCGTCGCGTCCGTCAGCATAGGTCGTCACCTGCACCCCGGTTTCCTGCAACAGGTCCTCGATGATGGCCGCAGTGATCGCTTCGTCTTCCGCCAACAGGATGCGGGCACTATCCATGTTCAGATCTCCATTCAGACTGGCTCGCAGCAGCAATTGGCGATATTGCAGAACTCACTGAAATCGCTCAAGAAGGCATCCACGACGTCCGGATCAAAATGATTACCCCTACCCTCTGCGATGATGTCGCGCGCCGCATCGTAGGGCATCGCCGGTTTGTATACCCGTTCCGAGATCAGCGCGTCGAAGACATCAGCCAGCGCCATCAGGCGTGCCGACACCGGGATACTGTCACCGGAAAGCCGATCGGGATAACCGCTGCCATCCCATTTTTCGTGGTGCCAGTTCGCGATCTCCTTGGCCAGGCGCAGGAACTCCACCGGCGCATCCGCCTCGCTTTCGGCGCGTTCGATCGCCTCGGCGCCGATGCGTGCGTGTGACTGCATGATGGCCCATTCGTCCGCATCGAGCCGACCCGGCTTGAGCAGGATCGCGTCGGGAATGCCGACCTTCCCGATATCGTGCAGCGGCGCCGATCGCACCAGCAGATCGATGTAGTGGTCGTTGAGTGTGCTGATGAACCGCGGATGTGTGCGCAGGCGTCGCGCCAGCGACTCGACATAACGCTGAGTGCGCAAAATATGATTCCCGGTCTCCGAGTCACGGGCCTCCGCCAGGTACGCCAGGGCGCGGATGCTGACCCGCTGAATCAGATCGTTTTCCGCCATCCGCCGCGACACCTCGGCTTCGAGCCAGGTGTTTGCGCTCTTGAGCTGGTCGCGGGTGCGCTTGAGTTCGAGTTGCGTGCGCACGCGCGCCAGCAGCACCGGCGGCACGATCGGCTTGGTAATGTAATCCGCGGCGCCCAGCTCCAAACCGCGCATCTCGGCTTCGACGCCGTCCATCGCAGTAAGGAAGATCACCGGGATATCGCGGGTCTTTGGGTCGCCGCGCAGGCGCTCAAACACCTGATAGCCATCGAGGTCCGGCATCATCACGTCGAGCAGGATCAGGTCCGGGAGCGGGCTGGAAGCGACCAGCCGCAGCGCTCGTTCACCCGACTTTGCAGCCTGCACCTTGAATTCCGGCGACAACAACTCGTGCAACACTGAAAGGTTCTCAGCGACGTCATCGACGATGAGGACCGTCTCGGCGCGTTTTGCGTCGGCAGCCAATGCAGTCTGTGGAATCATATACCTGTATCGGAAACTGCCCGTAAAGGTTGAGGAACGCTCGTACTACGCCCCCACCCCGCCGGCTTCACCATATAATAGCCGGTGATATGCAACCGCCAGACCCGGTCCTGGGAGCGATCCGATCATGCGCCTCGCCCGATGCCTAGACAACCGCGGCCAGATCGTTTGGGCCGAACCGCTGGGGCCGTCCAGCGCCCGCCTGTGCCAGGGCGACTCGCCATTCGATGGCCTGCGGCCCAGCGCTGTCGAAATAGACGTGCAGCGCTGGCTCGCCCCGCTGCAACCGGTCGACATCTACGGCGTCGGGCTCAATTACCGGGCCCATGCCATCGAGACCGGCGCCGAACTGCCGCAAAGCCCGGTGCTGTTCATGAAACCAGGCACGGCAGTCACCGATCCGGGCAGTCCGATTCTGCTGCCGGCAGCGTGCGAACATGGCCCGGAAGTCGACTACGAGGCCGAACTTGCCGTGATAATTGGCAAAACGGCGCACAACGTGCCGGTTGAGAACGCCCTGGATCACGTCTTTGGCTACACCTGCGCCAACGACGTCTCGGCACGGCGCTGGCAGAAACACGCCGGTGGCGGCCAATGGGTGCGCGGCAAGAGTTTCGACACCTTCTGCCCGCTCGGGCCGCTGCTGGTGACCGCCGACGAGATCCCTGATCCGCAGGCACTGGCGATCCGTTCCGTGTTGAACGGCCGGACCATGCAGTCGAGCAACACCGGCGATATGATCTTCTCCGTCGCCGAGTTGATCGCCTTCATCAGCCGCGATACCACGCTGCGCCCTGGCACCCTGATCCTGACTGGCACCCCGGAGGGCGTCGGCTTTGCCCGCCGGCCGCCGGTGTACCTGGCCGATGGCGACACCATAGAGATCACGATCGAGGGCATCGGCACACTTGCCAACCCGGTAAAAAACGCCGCCGTTCCGAAATGACTGGACGTTCGGCGAACTCGCAGACCAAGGCGCCCCCGTACCCGACACGACATCATTGCGGCCGCTTGTGTGCTCCAGATCAGGCTTACACCGAGGCGGTTACCTTGGGCACCGGCCGGGCTTCACCCGACCAAGTGAGAGCCTTTCGAATTGCCGCGCGATGATGCCCGACACACGATCGACGCGGCACACCCCGTTTTGAAGCACCTGTACCCGGCAACACTGATGTACCTGACCGAACAATTCGAAACCGACCCATCGATCGCCAGACTGTTCCGCCGATGGTCGGCAGCGGCAGCCGTGCTCTGCGTACTCATCGCCGCCATTGTGCTGTCCGGCTGGCTATTCGACCTCGCGGCATTGAAAGGCGTCCTGCCCGGTATGGCGCAGATGAAAGTCAATACGGCATTTGGCTTCCTGCTGTCCGGCGCGGCGCTGTGGCTGATGCGTAAAGACGCAAACGGCAGCTGGGCCAGCACTACCGGCCTGTTGCTCGCCGCGGTCGTTACCCTGCTGGGACTGCTGACGCTGCTCGAGCACATCGTCGGCTGGGACCTGCATATCGATAATGGACTGATCCCCGAGTCATCCCAGACCAGCGACACCCTTTACCCCGGGCGCATGTCCCAGGCCACCGCATTCAATTTCTTCTTCTTCGGCATCGCGTTGACGCTGCTGTCCGTCAAATCACGTCGCGCCGCGGCAATCACACAACTGCTGGTGCTGGTGCCACTGACGGTCACGACGACAGCACTCGTCGGTTCTGTCTACAACCTGTACGGTCTGTACGCGGTCAAGCCGTTCGCGTCGATGGCACCGCTCACGGTCGCGCCCAGCCTGATCGTGGCACTCGGAATCCTCGGCGCACGACCGCAAAGCGGCTGGGTTGGGCTGTTGAGCAGCGCGGCGGTCGGCGGCGCCTTTGCGCGGCGTCTGCTACCCATGGTGGTCGCGCTGTTACCCCTGCTCGGGTGGGCCATCGCCGCCGGCGAGCGCGCCGGGCACTTCGGCCCCGAGTTCCATGTCAACCTCCTGGTCATAGGCAGCATGCTGACGATGTCCGTGCTGATCTGGTGGAGCGCCAGGCACATCAACCGCAGAGACGCCGAGCGCCAGCGATCCGAGCGTGCCTTGGCGGACAAGCGCAACGCGGCACTGGAAGAGCAGCGCCGCGCCCGTCTCGCCGCACTCAAGCTGATGGAAGACGCCATTGCCGCGCGCGAACGCGCCGAGGCGGCGCACGCTGCACTCCGCGAATCCGAGACCAAGTACCGGCTGCTGGCCGACAAATCCACCGACTGCATCTTCTGGACCGGTCCTGACGGTCGTTTCAAGTACATCTCCCCCGCGTGCCACGCACTCTCGGGGCATCGCGTCAGTGATTTCCTCGCCGATCCGGCGCTGATGGTCGCGTTGATCCATCCGGACGATCGTGCGCACTTCGTCGCTCACACCGCGGACGACAGGGCTGCAGAGCCCGGTGAGCTGGATTTCCGCCTGGTACACAAAGACGGCAGCGTGCGTTGGATCAGTCACCACTGCGAGCCGATCTACGGCACCAACGGTGAGTATCTGGGCCGGCACGGCAGCAACCGTGACATCACCAAGCGCAAGCAGGCAGAGGAAATGGGCCGCAAGCTGGCGCTGGCGGTGCAGCAAAGCTCCAACAGCATCATCATCACGGACACCCAGGGCAGGATCGAATACGTCAATGACGCATTCGTACAGATGTCCGGTTATACCGTCGACGAGGTGGCCGGCAAGAACCCGCGCCTGCTGCAATCCGGAGAAACACCGCCTTCCACCTACGCCGATCTCTGGGCCTCGGTCACACAGGGCAAACCCTGGCGCGGCGAGTTCGCCAACAGGCGCAAGGACGGTACCGATTACCTGGTCACCGCCACCGTGACGCCACTGCGACAGGCGGACGGACAGATCACGCACCATGTCGGGGTGCAGGAAGACATTACGCAGAGCAAGGCGTTGAACGAGGAACTGGAACAGCACCGCCATCACCTGCAGGAACTGGTGGACGAACGCACCGCACAGCTGGCCGATGCGACACAGCGCGCCGAGGCCGCGAATACGGCAAAAAGTGCGTTCCTCACCAACATGAGCCACGAGATCCGCACACCGATGAACGCGATCATCGGCCTGACCCACCTTTTGCGACGACACAGCGCCACCCCGGCTCAGCTCGAACGGCTGACCAGGATAGACAGCGCTGCCCAGCACCTGCTCAGCATCATCAACGATATCCTGGACCTGTCCAAGATCGAGGCGGGGAAGCTCGAGATCGAGGCACATGACTTTTCCCTGGTCGACACACTGGACCGGATCCGCTCACTGATTGCCGACTCGGCATTGACGAAGGGACTTGCCGTCGAAGTGGATACCGGTGACGTACCGACATGGCTGCGGGGCGACGCGACCCGTCTACGCCAGGCGCTGCTCAGCTATGCCGCCAACGCGGTCAAGTTCACCGAGCATGGACACATCACCCTGCGCGCACGCCGACTGCGGGACGAAGGCGACCACCTGCTGGTGCGCTTCGAGGTGGAGGACACCGGGATCGGCATCGATCCACAGCGATTGCCCCAGCTGTTTATGGCTTTCGAGCAGGCCGATGGTTCGACGACGCGCCGCTTCGGCGGGACCGGCCTGGGCCTGGCGATCACCAGGCGTCTGGCGCATCTGATGGGCGGCGAGGCGGGCGCCGAGAGCAAACCCGGCAACGGCAGCCTGTTCTGGTTCACCGCGGCATTGCAGCACGGGCACAGTAACGCGCCGCACCTGCAACATCCCATTGACTGTGCTGACGCCCAATTGCGCAGAGGCTACGGCGGCGCCCACCTGCTACTGGTCGAGGACGATGCAATCAACCGCGAGGTGGCACTCACAATGCTGAACGACGCAGGCCTGACCACGGACACGGCGGAGAACGGCAGGATCGCCGTCGAGAAGATCCGCCACACGCACTATGACCTTGTCTTGATGGACATCCAGATGCCGGTCATGGACGGCCTCGCGGCCACACGCGCGATCCGTGCCATGCCGGATTGCCAAGACACACCCATCCTCGCGATGAGCGCCAACAAGTCTGCGGAAGACCACCTGGCCGGCGAACAGGCCGGGATCAACGATTTCGTTTCCAAGCCGGTAGACCCGGAGCAGCTGTACGCCACGCTGTTGCAGTGGCTTCCGTCTCCGGCGGGTGGAGAGGCGGCAAGTGGGGTAGTGGCGACACCGGTGGCTGGCCGGTCGACCGACGCCCGGCTCACGCGTCTGGCCCGCATACCTGAATTCGATCTGGCGCGTGGCCTGGCAACGCTGCGGGGGGACGAGGACAAGTACCTGCGACTGCTTCAGCGTTTCGTCGCCGGCCACGGTGGCGATGCGGCGAAAATGAAGGAATCACTGCTCGATGAAGATCTGGCGATGGTGAGCAGCCAGGCACATGGACTCAAGGGCGTGTCGGCAACACTCGGTGCCAACGGTGTGGCCAAAGCAGCCGCCCGCCTGGAACAGGCCATGCGCGGCGTGGATGCCGTGCCCACCTTGAGCGGAATCACTGTCCTGATCGATGCCATCGACCGCGCGCTGGCCCCCCTGAGCGCGGTATTCGCCGAAGATCCGGAGACGGCGGTCACCGTGGATTCCCGGACAATCGACCCGGCGATGACGCATGCAACGCTGGATCAAATGGCGGTTCTGCTCGAACGCAACGACACGCGCATTCTGGAGATGTTGCGCACCAACGAGTCCCTGCTGCATACCGCGCTTGGCCCCCGTTTTGACAAATTCAGCGCTCAGCTCGAGCAGTTCGATTTCGACACCGCGGCGGCATTGTTACGCGAGGTGAAGAACACGCTGCCGGCATGAATGCAACACCGATGCGAACCGAACCGCTCAGCCACACGGCCGATTGCCCCTCCCTCCGGGAAAGGGGCAATCGGTCCTGGCCGGACTGCAACCGAGGTCAGGCCGACATATCCAGCATCAGCCGATTCAGGCGATGCACGAAGCCGGCCGGGTCATCCAGCTGCCCGCCTTCCGCCAACAGGGCCTGATCGAACACCAGCTTCGCCAGCTCGTCGAACTTGTCCTCGTCTGTCTCGCTGTCCATGCGCTGCAACAAGGGGTGCTCCAGGTTGATCTCGATGATCGGCTTGGGCATCGGTGCATCCTGGCCCAACTGCTTGAGCACGCGAGCCAGATTCTGGCTCATATCGTAGTCATCGACGACCAGGCAGGCCGGTGACTCGGTCAGGCGGCTGGACAGGCGCACCTCCTTGACCGTGTCGCCCAAAGCGGACTTGACCCGCTCGATCAGGTGCTTGTGCTCTTCTGCGGCTTTCTCGACCTTTTCCCTGGTCTCCTTGTCGTCCAGCTCACCGAGGTCCAACTCACCCTTGGCCACCGATTGCAGGTGCTTGCCCTTGTAGTCGGTGAGGTGCGACACCAGCCATTCGTCGACCCGGTCGGTCAGCAGCAGCACCTCGATGCCCTTCTTCTTGAATACCTCGAGGTGCGGGCTGTTGCGAGCCGCCGACAGCGTATCGGCGGTGATGTAGTACACCTTTTCCTGTTTCTCGGCCATGCGCTCGATGTACTGGTCGAGCGAGACGTCCTGCACGTCCCCTTCCGACTTGGTCGAGGCGAAGCGCAACAGGCCTGCGATCTTTTCGCGGTTGCCGAAGTCCTCGGCCGGTCCCTCTTTGAGGACTTTTCCG
>Ga0116164_10003283_pt1 | contig 11123 bp, 8 predicted proteins | sample AD_UKC109_MetaG_FD_89888 | JGI IMG/M metagenome (GOLD analysis project Ga0116164, IMG submission 89888) | Active sludge microbial communities of municipal wastewater-treating anaerobic digesters from Hong Kong - AD_UKC109_MetaG | ecosystem: Engineered > Bioreactor > Anaerobic > Digestate... | reverse complement strand
GGCTCTGAACCGGACCGGCCAGCCGGGCGGCATTCTGAGGCGCCGAGTCTTTTGCAGGCATCACGTTCTCCTGCGCCGGCTGCGTGGCCGTCTTCTGCGTCTTGCCTGGCCAAACGCCGGCGTCGGACGCATAGCGTCGACATGCCCCGTCGAGGTCTTCAAGCGCATCAAACACTGCGCCAAAGGCTGGCGCCTCATCTACGAGTGCGGCATCAATGACCGCTTTGAATGAACCGATGGCGGTTCTTGCACGTTCAACGGTGGCGAGGGTGCTGACAAAATGCTGCGCAGGGGAATCCTTGCGGGCCGCCTCGAACTGCGGCATGGTCAGGTGTGCCTTGCGGGCCAGATCGTCTGCCATGCCGGGGTTGCGCTCCATGCTCGATGCAGTCGCCCGCGCCGACTCAAGGTCTTGCAGCGAATAGCGACCTTTGGACGATTGAGTGAGCGGAAATTCACGAATCAGTCGGGCCGAGCGATTGACCAACCAGTCGAGACTGCCAACGCGTTGCCCGTAGTCGCCGTCTTCAGGCAAGGGGTGTAGCGTTGGCCACCACTGGCCGCACAGCCGGTTCAACAGGATGTAGCCGTCGGCGAGCCCCTCGAGCCCGCGCGTCTGGCACATTGCCTCGGTCAGCCAGACGGCGACCCGAATATCCTTGGTACGGCCGGCCAGCAGGGTTTCGCAGATCTGAACGACGCGCGGCCAATCAGCCTCTTTGACATCGGTGATCCATTCGCCTTGCGCCAAGGACGGATCGTCATGTCGGCGCGCCTCCTGGATCATGTCGAACTCGGCGGAAAACATCATGTCCAGCCCGCAGGGTGCGGTCGCACCGGTCAGCGGGCGCATCAAGGCATCGATATCCATTGGGGACTCTTGTGCAACCAAAGCCGTGGTTATACAACATGCATTCGTCACGCGAAAGCATGACATAGCGATATTTTTGTATTTTTCCTTGCCAGAACCTTCACACGATACGTTCAGGTCCGAAACGCGATCAAAAAAAGGGCGGCCCGTCGCAGGCCGCCCGCGGTTTTGAATCACGTGATTCAGTCGAGCGCCAAGCGAAGCTTGAGCCAAAGTGTCCGGCCCGGCTCGTTGATCCGATCTGTCGTGTCGTAGCCCGAAATACTCGCCCCGCTGCGCGAGATGTGTTCCGCATAGGTTTTGTCGAACAGGTTGTCGATGCCTGCCGAGATCAGGGTGCGCTTGTTGGGGGTGTAGCTGGCATTGATCGAGAACACGCTAAAGCCACCCGTTTCGCCGACGTCCTGCCCAACGATATTACCGGTGCCAACGCTTACGCGGTCCTGACCCGACACCAGCCGCCACAGGGCACCTGCTGACCAGCTGTCGGTTTTGTAGTTGATGCCCAGACGCCCTTCCAGCGGCGGGATCTGCCCGAGCGCGGTGTCGTCGGTGTCGTTTTCGCCACGAACCCACGCAAGCGTGGCCGTACCGGTCCAGTGGCTGCTGAAGTCATAGCGCAGATCGGCTTCGGCGCCCCAGGTGGTGGCGTCGACATTGCGGGCGTTACTGGCCCAGGCGCTGACCGCTGGCAGCGTCTCGATCAGGATGTAGTCAGAGTGTTTGGCGAAAAACGCCGAGACCGACGCCTGCACCGGACCGGCTTGATGCAGCGCACCGATATCGAGCTGCGTGGTCTTCTCGGGCTTGATGTCGAAAGTGCTGGCGGTGCCAGTCATCATCATTGTCGTGGCCTGGGGGCTCTTGTTGCGCTCCCAGTAGTCAGCGGCGCGTTCGCTGTGGCCAAGGCCGGCGTAGAGCGTCTTGCCACCGCCCAGATCGTGCTCATAGCGCAGGAAGCCGGCTTTCAGCGTATCGGTTTCCTCGGTACTGGAGGTGGTCTTGCCCGTGCGCTCGTCTTCGGCACGACTGCGGTCAATGCGCAAACCACCGATCATGCGGTGGCCGTCGGCAAACGCGTGCTGCAACTCGCCAAACACGCCATAGCTATAGAAACGCATATCGGCCGTGCGGGAAAGCGACTCGTAGTCTGGAATGCCCGCCATGCTGCTGGCCTTGCGCAGGGTGTGTTCGTTGCGCTGGAGTTCCGCGCCCAGGTCGAGCACGGTGGCGTCGCTGAGGTTGAGCGTCGCGGCGACGCGGCTTCCCTGGGTCTCGCGGTCTGGATTATTGACGGACTTCATGCCGGTGTTGGCGCGCAGCGAGTAGTTGTCCATCACGTGGTCAACATAGTTGCGATAGATCTGCGCCTCGATTTTGGCCAGGAGCGGCGAGATGTTGGATTTTTCGAACTTCAGCCCGATGTTCTCGCGGTCGAACTTGACGCCGTCCATGGAGCGATCGCCGTAGCGTGCTTCGCCGTCGCTCTTGGCGAGCGAGAGTTCAAGGCGCGTGTCGCGGTCCGGCGTCCAACCCAGCGCGAGGTTGGTACTCCAACGCGTGTAGGCCGAGTGCACCTCGTTGCCGGCGCCGTCCTTGTAGTTGTTGGCGTCGGAACGTGTTGCGGCAACATCAGCGTAAAAACCGGGCGTGCCGGCCTGTCCGGTGAGCACCTGATCATTGCGGTCGGCGCTGCCCATCAGCAGGCTCATGTCGCCTTTGACCCCTGCCGTCTCGAACGACGGCGCCTGGCGCTCAAACAGCACCACGCCCGCGCTGTTACCGGGGCCGTATTTGACACTCTGCGGCCCTTTGAGCACGGTGACTTTGTCGTAGGCTTCAGGAAACACGTACGCCGTCGGCGGGTCCATGCGCATTCCGCAGCCGCCGAGGACCATCTCGCCATCGAGCAGAATGCCCAGCCGCGATGCGGCCATGCCGCGGAATACCGGGTCACCATCGGTGCCGCCCTTGCGGATCACCGAGAAGCCGGGAATATTCTTCAGCAGATCGGCGCCGTCATGCGCCGGAATCGGCTGACGCGCGGCCTTGGGGTCAGTCGTGACAACCAGTGCTTCGGCCATGGCGGGCGCGGTCACCACCACGTGATCCATGATTTTGTCGGTGCTCTGCGCGAGTGCGCCGTGGGCGAGCAACAGGCCGATGGCGGCGGGCAGCATTTTCATTCGTGTCATTCGGGACTCCCGGAAGCTGTGTGCTGAATTTGGACCGGGCGAAGCATAAGAAAATGGTGATATGCCACGTTTGACCTACCGCAAGATTCGCCTGCCGAAGACTGCGACAGATCGTCGCAAGCCTTTATCTACAAGGCGTGTGGCGAAGCACGAAGTAAAAACGGCATGCTCGCGAGCATGCCGTTCAAGGGCGATACCGTGCACAGAGTGCACCGTCGGATATGCCGCGTGTTAGCTGCCGGTCGGCGGCGCCAGTTCATTGATGACGCGCTTGACGCCTTCAACCCCTGCGGCGCGCTGAGCCGCCGCATCGCGTTGCGCGGGTGAGCTCACCTGCCCGCTCAGCAAAATCACGCCGTCGCTCACATCTACCCGAATCTTGGCGTCCTGCAGCGTCGTCGTTTCGGCCAAGGCGGCCTCGACCTTGCCTTTGATTGCCGCGTCGGCTGCCGACACGCTAAGGACGGGTTTTGCCGTGCTATCCGGCGTACCGGCCGCTTGGCCGGGCTGGACGAGTCCAAAGGACAAGGCGGCGATGGCGATGAGACTGGCGGTGGTAAATCCGTGTTTCATGATGTCACTCCTGTTTGAGACAAGTGATGACGCCGAAAGGGTCGTCACAGCGACTACAGCAGCGATCATGCCAATTAGATGATTCCTTCTGAAATCATGGACTTACCAGAGCTCGCCAAACTGAACCCGACTCGCCGGCTCGCAATCCCTGGGGATTTGTCGCTGCATGACAACAGCAAAGTGCCGGATAGGTCGCAATCTCCGATGCAGACAGGGCTTACGCCCGTCCCGGTGCTGCGACATCGTTTGTCTCGTCGGCCAGGCGGAACATCGCTGGCGTCAGCGTATGGCGCTGCAAGAGCCGGTAAAACTCGGTGCGATTGCGATCGGCCAGACGGGCCGCATCGGTGACGTTGCCGCCCGTCAGCTTCAGCACCTGCGTCAGGTATTCACGCTCGAAGCGCTGGCGCGCCTCGGCATAGGTCAGTACCTCGACGGAAGGCGTGCGCAAGGCGCGTTGAACCAGGGTGGCGGCAATCAGTGGCGTCGTGGTGAGTGCACAGACCTGCTCGACCACGTTGTAAAGCTGGCGCACATTGCCCGGCCAGGCGGCGGCCACCAGCATTTCCAGCGCCTCAGGGGCAAACCCGTGAATGGTCTTGCCGTACTTCTCCGACAGACTACGGATGAAGTGGCCGGCGAGCAGCGGAATGTCCTCGCGCCGCGCGTCGAGTGAGGGCAGCGTCAGGCGAACGACGTTGAGCCGGTAATACAGGTCTTCGCGAAAGCTGCCCTCGTGCATGGCCGCATCCAGATCGCGATGCGTGGCCGAAATAATGCGGACATCGACTGGCCGCGCTCGTGTCGCTCCGACCGGACGAACCGCCCGCTCCTGCAACACGCGCAGCAGCTTGACCTGCAGCGGCAGCGGCATGTCGCCGATTTCATCCAGAAACAGCGTGCCGCCATCGGCGCTGAGGAACAGACCGTCATGCGCGGTGCTGGCCCCCGTGAACGCGCCTTTCACATGCCCGAACAGCTCCGACTCCAGCAAGGCCTCGGGAATCGCGCCGCAGTTGATCGCCACGAAGGGATGTTCGGCACGCACACTGGCGCGATGGATCGCTCGCGCCAGCAATTCCTTGCCGCTGCCGCTGGCACCGCGGATGAGCACGCTGGCGTCGCCGGCAGCGACCATGCGCGCCTCCTCGAGCACCTCGTTCATGCACGCGCTGCGACTGACGATCTCGGCGCGCCAGGCCTGGCTGTTTTCTCCGGCCTTGAGCGCGCGCGGTGCGGAGACATCGAGCGCCCGGCGCACCTTGTCGAGCAAGACGCGGCTGTCAAAAGGTTTGGTCAGGTAACCGAACACGCCCCGCGCGGTGGCATCGACCGCATCGGGAATGCTGCCGTGGGCGGTGAGCAGGATGACAGGCAGACCGGGGTGGGTGCGACGGATTTCATCAAACAAGGCCAGGCCGTCGCGGCCCGGCAAGCGCACATCGCTGAGCACCAGGTCCGGCGAACGCACGGCGAGGTGGGCCAACGCTGCCTCGGCGGAGTCCACGGCATCAACCTGGTAGCCGCTGGCGCGCAAACGCATGGACAAGAGGCGCAGCAGATCAGGGTCGTCGTCGACCAGTAGCAGGCGGGGTGACTCGGGCGCATCGCTGTTTGAGATCTGCGCGCATGGCGAGATTCATCGGGAAGTCTCCGTTGGACGGCGTGCCGGCGCGGGCAAGCTGCGCTCGATCGCGGTCAGGGCGTCCAGTTTCTGTTGCAGGTTAGCCACCGCTTCGCGACCGGATTGCTGTTCAGCCAGCAAGGCTTCGTTCTGCGCCATCAATCGGGCACGGGTGGCCAGCTGAACATGCACGATTCGCGCCAGCGGATGGAGGCTGGCCGCATCGGGGCTGCGATTGACCAGCAGTTTGTCGAGCAGTGACAAGCCCCGCGCCAGATCGGCGTCGGCTCGCGGCTGCGCATGCAACAGCGCCAGTCGCATCTGGCTCATCGGGTCGCTGCCACCCTGCCCTTCGATGGCTTTCAGTTCCTTGGCAAAACCGGCGGCGTCCAGCTCGGCGACATGGCGGCCATAGGCAAGGATGGCGCGCGGCGTAACGTCATCGTGGCGGACTGTCGTCTTGAGCGGCTCATCGGAAGGCAGGGTGCCGGCAATGGGAAATTGCGCGCAACCGGCCAGCAGGCCCAGGGCGAATGCCGGTGCGCTCAGGCGGCGGAGTCGGAAGTTCATCAATAAGAGTCTCAGCTATCGAGTGGGAGTTCGATTCGAAAATGCGCGCCGCGTTCGCCGGAGAGCAATATGACGCGGCCACCGTGAGCCTGGACATACTCGCGCACGATAGACAGACCGACGCCACTTCCCCGGCGTGGCGTCGCGCCCTGGCGACGCCCCTGAAAGAAGGGGTCGAAAATACGCGGGACGTCATCTTCGGCAATACCCGGGCCGGTGTCGATGCAGTCGATATGAAGGTGATCCGCGCTGCGAGCGGCGCGCAGACTCACCACGGACCCGGACGTACTGAAGGAAATCGCGTTGGCCAAGAGATTGCCAACCGCCACACCGAGTTTGACCGTGTCGCCTTCGACCGAGATTGGCTCGGCAACAAGCTCAATCCTGACGTCGCGGGACTGGGCTTGCAACTGCTGACCCTCCGCCACTTGAGTCAGCAGGGATTTGACCTCAACCAAACTGCGCTGCAAGCGCCGTGCGTCAAACACCGCGGCGTTGAAGTCGAGCAAATCTTCGATCCGGCCTTGAAGCAAATGCGCGTTGTCACGAAGAATGTCGACGACTTCGCGCTGTCCGCCGGCGAGCGGCCCGGTGACTTCGTCGTCGAGCAGCGCGATGCCCTCGCGCAGTGCCGCCAGCGGTGTTTTGAGCTCATGAGAGACATGGCGAAGCATACGCGCCCGGTCCGCCTCCAGTTCTCCCAGGCGCTGGCGCAGCCAGTCCAGACGTTGGCCGACCTGGCGCAAGTCGGCGGGGCCTTCGATATCGACCGGGATGTCGAGCAGGTTGTCGCCCAGGCGAGCAATGCCCTCCTCAATCTGCTTGACCGGTCGCGCCAGCTGCCAGCCAAAAAAGGCGGCCAAGGCGAATGCGACCAGCAGCGCGAGCAGAACCTGCCACGCCAGGCGGAGCCGGTTTGCCTCAAGCGTGTCCAGCAAGCGCGCATTGCGTACGGCAATCCATTGGCGCGCTTCGACGGTCAAGCGCTCGTTGATCAGATGCAGACGGTCCAGCGCGTCGCGCAAGGCGGGCTCATCGGGCAGATCCGCGATCGCCGCTTCGGCCTGGTCGGCCGCAGCACGCCATGTATCCGCTACACCACCCAGGGTGGACGGCTCGGCGCGAGAAAAGCTCGCCAGTGCCGTTTCGGCATCGGTACGAGCTTCACCAAAGCGTTTGCGAAGTGCCGGGTCATTCAGCACCACGAACTGCCGTGCGCTGCGTTCCATGTCGACGGTACGTTGCGCCAACTGCTGGGCAGCCGAGGTCAGTCCCAGTGCAGTATCCGCACCGGCACGACTGTGTTGCGCAAAGGATTCAAGCACCCGCAAACCCTGCAAGGCGGCCGCACTCAGCACCATCGCGATGAGCACAAAGCCGGCGAGCAGCATTTGCCGGAATGACATTCGGGAAAACATGGAACCGCCCACGACATGGGTGACAGTGTCGACTGTAGGCGACAGGTCGATCCGATGCGGTAAGCAAATGCAAATGGGGGCGTATGACAATGCATTTGCCCATTGCCACCACACCATGCGCGTCGCCAAATGGCGACATTAAAAGTAGTTTTATAAACAGCAACTTAAGAAATGTTACCAAAAGCTGTGTCGGTTATTGGCGACAGGTGCTACACAAGCCAGGCCATCGGGTGCATTGTCTACCGGCGCTAAGCCACGATGATTCAATGACTTCCAGTGCGTGGCATGCCACTTGCAAGAGTCGGGCCAAGTGGGTGCCGTGCCCGCAGCCGCGATTGTCAAGGAGATGAGATGTTCAATAAACCCGGACTGTTCCCCAAGCGTGGAGCCCCTGAGCCCACGCCCGCCCCCTTCAACTCATCCACGCCGACGAATTCGACGTCGGCGTCTAACCGACCGTCCCCCAGACCCGGAACATTTGGAGCCCATATGCGTAGCCCGACCGACACCGCGACCGACACCGCTACCCAGGCAACAGCTGAAGCCGCTGAACCGCGTGCAGACGCAACAGAAAACGGCGGTAGCCGCCTGATTGTCGGACCCGACGTCAAACTCAAGGGGGCCGAGATTCTCGATTGCGACACCCTGGTGGTTGAAGGCCGGGTCGAAGCGACCATGGACAGCCGTGTGATCCGTATTGCGGAGCAAGGTGCGTTCTCCGGAAAAGTCGGTATCGATGTCGCCGAAATCCACGGCAAATTCGATGGTGAACTCACTGCGCGCAAGCAGTTGATCATCCATGCCACTGGCCGGGTCAGTGGAAAGATCCGCTACGGCAAGATCCTGATTGAGGAAGGTGGCGAAGTATCCGGCGACGTGCAATCGCTCAACTCGGTTCAGGCCGGTCGTGGCGATTACGACAAGCAGTCCGGCAAGGACGACAAGGTCAAGTCGCTGGTGGCCTCTTCGAACTGACGGCACCGAACGCGCTGTTCGTGTCGCAAAAACGGGTGCCGGTGGCACCCGTTTTTGCGACAATCCGTCCTTATGGAAGATATTCCGTTTCCGGAGAGCCCGTTCATGCGCCCTATTCTCGCTGCCGCCGTCGTGATTGCAGCCAGCTCTTTTTTTGTTGTCTCCCCTGCCCTTGCCGATCAGCACGCCCCGTCGGTGACATCGGCCAAAATCGCCACCCCGTGGTCAAGCGATGCGCCACTTCGCGCTGCGGTCGATGAGATGGCGCAAATGCTGCGTGCCGTCGGCCACGACTTGCAGCAAAACCAGCGCACCGAAGCGCAATACGATGCCCTGGCAGAGTGGATGCTCAAGCGGCTGGCTGCGTTTCCGACCACACATGCCGACCGCAACGCCGCCATCGCGCTCTCCGAGATCAAGAAAGATCTGAGCGATGGCGCCGACATCATGACCCACGCCACTCACCTGCCCGCCCGCCGGCTGGGCTACATGATGGCGGTGCAAGCGCTTAACCGTTACGGAAAAAGCTTCGAGCATCCTGACTGGACGCCGATTCCTCAGTAAGCCTCAGTGCAAGCGCGGCGGGGGGAGCGGATGCGCCGGTTGGCGACCGGCGATGAGATCGGCCAGGATTTGCGCCGTTCCGGTGGCCGTGGTCCAGCCCATTGCGCCATGGCCGGTGTTCAGCCATAGATTGCGCGGGCCGGCCTGCCCGACCAGCGGCGGGCCTTCCGGCGTCATTGGCCGCAGGCCTGACCACGGGCTTGGCTGGCCAAAATCGGCACCATTCGGGAACAAGGCTTCGGCACGCGCCACCAGCATGGCCACATCCTTGTCCGGCAGTCGGTTGGCGTAGCCTGAAAACTCGGCCGTAGTCGTCATCCGAAGCACCGATCCGAGCCGTGACCAGGCCGTCAGCGTGCCATCGTCAACACCGGCCAGCGTCGGCGGCGTGTGCTCGGCGCCAATCGGAAAAGACACCGAATTGCCGCGCACCGGATAGATCGGCAATCGCAGGCCGAGCGGCCGCGCCAGCATGGGCGAAAAGCTTCCGAGTGCCAGCACAAATGCGTCGGCCCGGTGCTCGCCGCGATCGGTCACAACCGCGTCAATCCGATCACCCCGCACGGCCCAGCGCTGCACCGTTTCGTTGAAGCAGAAGCGGACGCCATGCTGTGCACACCAGCGCGCCAGCTCGACAGTGAATTGATGGGCGTCGCCGCTGGCGTCGGTCGGGCAATGGACGGCACCGGCAATGCTGCGGGCGCGACTCGCCAAGGCCGGCTCAAGGCGCACCACATCCTCGGGTGAGAGCACATAGGCGTCGATGTGGGCCTCGCGCAGAAGATTGAGCGTTGAGATTGCCTGCGCCAGCGCGACATCGGTGTCGTAGAGATAGATCAGCCCGCCGCGTGTATGGGCGAAGCCCACGCCGGTTTCATCGACGACGGTGTCCAGTTGCTGCTGTGCGTACACCGCCAGGCGCATGAGCTGGAGCGAGTTGCGCGCCCAGGCATCCGTTTGGCAGTTGCGCACAAAACGCCAGCCCCAGCGCATCAGCGACGGGTCAAATCGTGGCTTGATCCGCAAGGCCTGCTGGCGGTCAAAAAGCGACTTGAGCAGCGCCAGAGGCGCGCCAGGTGAGGCCCAGCTGAACGCATGCCCCGGGGAAATCAGCCCGGCATTGGCAAAACTGGTTTCCTGCGCGGCGGCTGACGCGCGATCAATCACCGTGACGGCGTGCCCTTCACGGGCCAGTGCATGGGCGGCGGTGACGCCGGCCAGACCGGCGCCGAGTACACAAATTTGCATGCTTTTTACTCTTGCCAGCCCAAAGCGGAGTGCGCGCGGGCATACGGGCGGACGCTGCTTCGGGTAAAGTTTCGGTTTTCCCGATCGTAACCCGACAGCAGACCCAATGGCCCAATATGTAATGTCGATGCTCCGCGTGAGCAAAGTTGTTCCCCCGAAACGCCAGATCATCAAGGACATCTCCTTGTCCTTCTTTCCCGGCGCCAAGATCGGTCTGCTCGGCCTGAACGGCTCGGGCAAATCGACGGTGCTGAAGATCATGGCGGGCGTGGATACCGAATTCGAAGGCGAGGTGCAGCACCAGCCGAAGATCTCCATCGGCTACTTGCCGCAAGAGCCCGAGCTGGACCCGGCCAAGACCGTCAAGGACGAAGTCGAGTCGGCCCTCGGCGAACTCATGGACGCCAAGCAGAAGCTCGAAGCGGTCTATGCCGCCTTCGCCGAGCCGGACGCCGACTTCGACAAACTGGCTGAAGAACAGGCGCGCTACGAAAACATCATCTCGACCGCCGGCGCGGATGTCGAAACCCAGATGGAGATCGCGGCCGATGCACTGCGCTTGCCCCCCTGGGAGGCAAAGATCGGCACGCTCTCCGGCGGTGAAAAGCGCCGCGTCGCGCTGTGCAAGCTGTTGCTGGCCAAACCCGACATGCTGCTGCTCGACGAGCCGACCAACCACCTCGACGCCGAATCTGTTGAGTGGCTGGAGCAGTTCCTGGTGCGCTTCCCGGGCACCGTGGTGGCGGTTACCCACGACCGTTACTTCCTCGACAATGCCGCCGAGTGGATTCTCGAACTCGACCGCGGCCACGGCATCCCCTGGAAAGGCAATTACTCCAGCTGGCTTGAGCAGAAGGAAGCGCGCCTGGAGCAGGAAGCCAAGCAGGAAGCGGCCCGCATGAAGGCCATGAAGAAGGAACTGGAGTGGGTGCGCTCCAACCCGAAGGCCCGTCAGGCCAAGAGCAAGTCGCGTCTGGCCCGCTACGAAGAGATGTCGAGCGTGGAGTACCAGCGCCGCAACGAAACCCAGGAAATCTTCATCCCGCCCGGTGAGCGTCTCGGCGAAAAGGTCATCAATTTCGAAG
>Ga0116164_10003281_pt1 | contig 11125 bp, 8 predicted proteins | sample AD_UKC109_MetaG_FD_89888 | JGI IMG/M metagenome (GOLD analysis project Ga0116164, IMG submission 89888) | Active sludge microbial communities of municipal wastewater-treating anaerobic digesters from Hong Kong - AD_UKC109_MetaG | ecosystem: Engineered > Bioreactor > Anaerobic > Digestate... | reverse complement strand
CTTTCCAATGTTTTCCTTGACTGCTTCCAGCACCCGGCGGATGATAGTAAGATTTCTGATTCCGAGAAAATCTATCTTTAACAATCCCAATTTTTCCAGATCGATCGCTTCGTATTGCGTCTGGTACAAATCAAGCAACCCGGGTTGCACCGGAACATGATCCGTTATCGGCGCTTCGGAAATAATAATACCGGCAGCATGGGTAGAAATATGTTTCGGGAGATCGGCGATTTTCTCAGCGATGTCAAACAGCATCTTTATTTCCGGGGTTTTCATGAGATAATCGTACTTTTCCGAATTGTCATGTTTGAACGTAACAATTGAATTGTCGGTTTCCGAGATATATTTGGTTACTTCATCAATGATCACTGGTTTCGTTCCAAGCACTCTTCCAGCTTCTCTCAGAGCGCTTTTCCCTTGGAAAGTGCCGAAAGCGACGATATTGCTCACATGGTCCTTTCCATATTTTTCCGATACATAGCGTATGACTTCGTCTCTCTTGTCATCGGGAAAATCCAGATCGATATCCGGCATAGTGATTCGTTCCGGATTAAGGAAGCGTTCAAAATAAAGATCGAAATCCAACGGATCGACATCTACTATTCCCAAAACATAGGCAACCAAAGATCCGGCCGAAGAACCACGTCCCGGGCCAACCAAGATGCCTGCCTTTTTGGCATAAAGAACGATATCCCAGACAATGAGAAAATAATCCTCGTAGCCCATCCCTTCAATGATTTTCAATTCATGGGCGAGTCTTTCCCGATAAATGTCTTTGTTTTTCGTTTTTGTTTTCTTCGATTCCAGACGTTTTTCCAATCCTTTTTCAGCCAACGCACGAAGATATTTTGCAGCCTTGTGTCCGTCAGGTACTGGATATTTTGGCAAATACAAATGTCCATATTCAAATTCAAGATTTATTTCGGAAATCATAATGTTTGTATTATTGATCGATTTGCGATAATCCCCATACATTTTGTCGAGTCTGGCGGGAGACTTGAAATCATAAACAGCTTCCGCTTCAGTCAACAAATCCGATTCTTCCAAAGAGCTTTCTTTGAGGATTGCCTTGAGAACTCTCGATGCGACGATATCCTCTTTGCTCATGTAAAGCACTTTGTTCATTATGACAGTTTTATATAGATTCACCAGTTCGGAAGCCACTTGCGTTTCCGTTTCGAAATCATTAAGATCCAAGCCGAGATATAATTCCCGACAATTCTCTTCGATTAATCTGATGATCTGATTCGCAAACGAAAAATCGCCTCCGGCGACAGCTCGGTGAACTTCCCCGGCGTCAGCCATGATGACGCAGATCACTCCGTTGCTATTTTCTTTCAGATTACCAAGTTGAACATGGTCTTTGTCGTTAGACAGTTGTGAACTGATTTTAACCAGATTTCTGTATCCAATATCGTTTTTAGCCAATAACAAAAGCGGAAGATCGCGAAAGATTTCCGCTGTGGCTTCTACATACATTCCGATTACCGGCTTGATGCCGGCGTTTTTGCAGGCCTGATGGAATTTCAAAGCACCGTAAAGGCGTCCCCGATCGGCGATTCCGAGCGTGCGGAATCCTTGCTTTTTTGCATTTTCTACCAAAGCATCGATGCCGATAAGGCTTCCGTTGAAAGAGTATCCGGTCTGAATATACAGATCAAAATCTATCAAGCTTATCACCGGTTTGATTATAACATATCGCAAAACATAATTAAATGCGCTATTTCTTTTTGTAGATAATCACCAATCCGGTTACGGCAATAAAAGCCATGACCGATGTCCAAAAAATCGGACTTATAAGAAATCCAAAAGTGTTCTTATCTTTTTCGATGGAAAAAGTCAATCTTGAATACTCGCTGCCTTCCATCATCAATATCACTTCATATTTACCGGCTTCGTCCACTATACAATGTTCACTTTCCATCTCGCCGTTCATTAAAAAATCGCAGTTGGTCCATATTTCCACCGAGTCTGTGTAAATCGCGCCGTTGTCTGCTCCAAAGAGCGCCGGTAATATGGAAAAGGATACTGTTTCTTCCATGCCTCCGACACCGGAAGCGACCAATACGTATGAACCGGCTTTCGAAATTATGCCCCCTTCGTATATCTCTCCATTTATGACAAGTTCGGTCGTATTCGCAAAAATGCGGATTCCTTCCGAAGTTTCCATGCCGTCATATACATTCTCCAAACGAATCGCAATCGAAAAAAGATAATTTTTTTCATATCCGCCTTCTCCGACGATTGTCAGTTCGTGGATTCCGGCAATGGAAACAGTTGATCCGGACAAAAAAGTGGTATCATCCAAATAAAGGTCCCCCTTAGCAAATATTGTCACTTCGTCCGTATATAATTTGCCGTTTTCTATTCCCTCAACAAGCGGGTCGACGACGATATTGAATTCTTTGATTCCGATATCGTCTTCGATAATTATATCGTAATTACCCGGAGTGCTTATATCGATCGATTCTACATACGTCCCGTTCACTTGAGCTGTTCCCTGATATTGATAATTGAAAGTATTCTCATACGTTCCGGCTACGTCTTTTTCATAACAAAGCGAAAGATAACTGTTGATAATGTCGACTTTTTCATTGGCCCACTTTACCAGCAACAAGAAATTCCTGTTGCCGTAACATACGGGAATATCCCGATAATCCAAACGGCCCTGAACATTGCCGTTGGCGCTGTAAGTAACGATGCTGATACCACAAAAAATGATTCCAGTTTCATCGTTTACCATATATCTTTCATAGACAACAGCGATGTTTTTTTCTAGTACAGCCATAAAAACAGCATGTTCGCTCATACCAGAATCAAACATGACGGTAATCGTTTCTTCTTCTGACTTTACCTGCAAATATCCGTCCGATTCAACCAGAAACTCTCCCGTCACGTATCCGTATGAATATAAGATTCCCTCATATTCATAATTGCCAAGGACCGTATAAGAATAACCGCTCAAATCTTCTTGTGCCGTCATAGGAAGAAAAAATGACGTCAAGAACAACACAAATGTTAAAAGCCGTCTCGCAAGCATAAAAAAACCTCCCGCGCTTTCATATTATGAATTATACGCGCGAGAGGATTTGTTTCTTTTTCTTACTTCTTGCAAAGTGCCAAGGTATCCCTGGCGATCATGACTTCTTCGTTCGTCGGCACCACGTAGACTTTTATTTTGGAATCCGGTGTTGATATCAGTTTTTCGACACCGTGGCATTCATTCAATTCCGGATCAATTTTAACACCCAAAACTTTCAAACGCTTGACCACATCATGTCTCATGGTCGGCGCATTTTCTCCGATTCCGGCTGTGATGACGATGGCGTCGGCGCCTTCCAGATAAACGTAATAACTTGCTATGTAATCTGCTATGCGTTTGGCTTGAATATCGATCGCCAACTGAGCACGGGCGTTGCCTTTTTCCGCCGCATCGACGATATCGCGAGAATCTGAAGACACTCCGGATACGCCAAGATATCCCGATTGCTTGTTGAGCATGTTGGTGATTTCCTTGGCGGATTTGTTTTTTTGGCCCATCATGTACTCAACTACGGCCGGGTCGATATTTCCCGTCCTCGTACCCATCGGTATGCCTTCGAGCGGAGTGAGTCCCATTGATGTATCCACGCATTTCCCGTCTTTAACAGCGCAAAGCGACGCGCCGTTGCCGATATGGGCGATTATCAATTTAGTGTTTTCTGGTTTCTTTCCCAAAATTTCTGCGGTTCTTTGGGTCACGTAGCGGTATGAGGTTCCGTGAAAACCGTATTTACGTACATGATACCGCTCGTACCATTCGTAAGGAACGGCATACATGAATGATTCTTCCGGCATTGTCTGATGAAAAGCCGTATCGAATACGCCGACATTTTTAACATGAGGCAATATCTCCATAAAAGCTCTGATACCGGTAAGATTCGGAACCAGATGCAAAGGCCCGAGATCGATAATGCTTTCGATGATTCCGATTTCCTTTTCGGTGATGATGCAGGATTCGGTGAGATAGCTTCCCCCATGCAGAATTCGGTGCCCGACTCCTTCGATTTCATCGAACGATTTGATGATCTTCAGATCTATCAATTTTTCCAGCAACAACCGAACGGCAACGCTGTGGTTGGGAATATCTTTCTTTTCCTCGATCCTTTCACCTTTGTACTTGATGACGAATACCGGATCCTTCATGCCGATTCTTTCCACGATTCCGCTAGTGATCAGAGTTTCCTCCGGCATTTCCAGGAGTTGGAATTTCAGGGATGAGCTTCCGGCGTTTACTGCCATGATTTTTGCCATTTTGTCATTTATCCTTTCTGTCTATATAACGATCAAACCAATCGTTGATATGCGCAAGTGTTTTTTTGAATTCATCTTGATCGGCGAACGAAGGGATTTCCGCAATCAGAAAATTCTCGTTTTTCTTTTTGGCGTCCGTCTTTTTTCTGAGGATTAAGATGCTTTTTCCCAATTTTTTAAAGAGATCGTCAGGTAATTTTATCAATCCAATAGCCAGATATTTCGCCAATATGGAATCACGATAGTCTCTGGTGTCGGTAATGTCGAAAAAATCATTCGGTATCACCGAAACGACATAACCGTCATTGATCAGATTATCATAGTGATGTTCCAAAACCTTATAGGGAAAATAATCATGTTCGGATTCATCCGAAAAAGGAAAATCAGTGACGATGATATCGGCTTTGACACCCTCTAAAGATAAAGTATCCGCAAGAATTATGTTTGCTTTCTCGCCAAGCATGTTCATCAGCGCCATAGCCAGATTCCCGCATTCCTTGTCTATATCGCATCCGATAGCGGTAGTTTTGCGGTCAAGATTGTTCACGACTGAAGCTAGGAGGTTTCCCGTTCCGACCAAAGGATCGAAGATTGTCGGTTCTTCCGGAACTACCGCTAGTCTTTCAACCAAATACGATACCAACACGCCAATGGTATCCGGAGTGATGAACGAATTGGATCTGCCTTCTTGTTTCAACCTTTTCAATACGGCCAGTTGGAAAGCTTTGCGAATTTCTTCTTTTCCTAGTTTCAGTTCCTTGACTGATTCGATTATATTTCTTATTTCCTTGTCTTCTTGATCAGCAGCAAAAATGACGTTGCAAGCCGTCGCAACGCCTTCGATGCCGTTCATTTGCCTTTTAGCGGAATAAAGCGAAGCAATTTCGTCAATTGCGTAGAATAATTTCTCGATGTTGTTATGATCAAGCATAGCCTCACCTTTTGTTAATTTTATCATAGGTTAGCCGATTTCTCAATACAAATCCGGTCTCCAGTTTCTATTGTGAGGACCTTGCTTGCAAAAGTGTCCTCATGTTGGTAAAATTAACGATGGTGAAACCATTATGAGAAAACTTGCAATCAAGCTGATCAGGCTTTATCAAAAGGCATCGGTAGGAAAAAGACCTACATGCCGATATCGTCCGACATGTTCTAGTTATGCCATTCAATGCTACCAAAACTATAATGTTTTTTCCGCAACCATTCTAACAATATGGCGTATTTTACGATGCAATCCTCTCTCTCAGGGAGGCTACGATCCGATTCCAAAAGTGAAAAAAGCTGAACGTGAACGTATAAAAGGCTGATGCGCCAAAGTGTTTGCCGGCCTTTTCAATACTGGAAAAGGTAAAAACAAAAATCCATAAAGAAAGTCATACCGGAATTGAAATCCGGTATGACTGTTTTTATATTGTGTTTCTTTTTGATTGTTTGTTAATTGTTATCGCTATTCATTTTCTTTTTGAAAGCGACAATGGCAATTGCGATCATCGCGACGGCATATCCGATGACCCACCACAAATCTGGCATTATTTCACTATAATTACCGGAAAGCGCTGCTCTTCCAGCATCTGCCGCATGAACAAAAGGCAATGCCTCAGCCACGATTTTGAATCCTTTCCCGACCAGATTGATATCGAACCACGTTCCGGAAAGCCAACCGGTGAGATTGGTCAACAACGCTCCGCATATTCCGCCAACCTGTTTATCGGTAAAAACGCTGCCGCAAAACAGACCGATGGCGATAAAAAACAAAATTGCCGGAACGGATACAAAAATGCATAACAGTATATTCCAGGTCGCCCCAAGGCCAAGCACCATGGCGGCCAAAAAACATATACCGATTTGGACAATCGCCATCGGAATCAAAGGCAGGGTGTATCCGGCGATGAAATCGCCTGATGTCATCGGAGAAGAAAACATTCTCATCATGAAGGAACTGCTTCTGTCTTTGGCAATCAGCACGCTGGAAAAAAGCGAAATGAAGGAAAGCCCGAAGATCGCGATCCCCGGAGTCATTTGGTCCAGTTCGAATAATTCAACCGGAACATTTGCCTGAATCGCCGTCAGAAGCATAATCAAAACCAGCGGAAAGCCAAGCCCGAATGCCAGATTGAGAGGATCCCTGAGTATTTCCATTGTGTTTCTTTTCGCATACGCCCATGCTTTCATTTGCCATCGCCTTCTTCCCCAACAATAGCAATGAATGCGTCCTCGATATTTGCCACATTGGTTTTTTCCTTAAGTTCGACCGGGGTTCCGATCGCTTTCACGGATCCTTTGGCCAGTACACAAATCCGGTCAGACAACGCTTCCGCTTCTTCCATGTAGTGAGTAGTCAAAATGATGGTTATCTTTCCTTTAAGGGATTTGATTATTTTCCACAGTTCCCTTCTTGCCAAAACATCGAGTCCCAAAGTCGGCTCATCAAGAAACAGGACTTCCGGCTCGGTTATCAAAGCCATGGCGATCCCCAGTCTCCTTTTCCATCCCCCAGAAAGTGTTTTGGCTCTTTGCTGGGCGACTTCTTCCATTCCATACTTCTGAATGGCATTGTCGGCCATTCTTTTCGCCGCAATCGGATCATAACCGTATACGCCGGCAATCAGACAGAGATTCTCATAGACGTTTAGATTGGCCGCAACTGCCGTCTCCTGCGGGGAAATGCTGATTTTTTCTTTGACTTTGATCGGTGAAGAAATCACGCTGTCACCATGGACCAGGGCTTCTCCCGACGACGGTCTTGTCAAGCAGGACAGCATTTTGATTGTCGTTGTCTTTCCGGCGCCGTTCACTCCCAAAATAGAAAATAATTCGCCTTTTTCGACTTTTAAGTTTAATTTGTCGACAGCCAATACTTTTTTATACTTTTTTGTCAGGTCGAAAGTTTCGATGGCATACATCTTATTTATCATCCTTACCGTTCAGGCTTTTGATTCCCCTGGCAAAAGACATGGCATCTTCTTCGCTGACATCAGGATATATTTCCTGACTTTTTCCGGCAAAAATGGCATCGGCTATCTTATTGAAAACATTCATTCTCTCGATAGCGATCCCTTTTTCCTTGTCCGCCAAAATGACAAGCGAGTCTCCCGGTTTGATTCCGAACATGTCCCTGATTTCTTTCGGTATCACCACTTGTCCCTTTGGACCTACCCTTACGGCTCCGATACACTTTTCCGACATTTTCTCTTTTTCCAATATGGCACCTCCGACACGGTATAACTTGTATAATTAATTATACCACCGTGAATTGCAAGGTCAATAAAAACAATAAAAAAAATCGATCTTTTTCAGATCGGTTTTCTTTACACTGATATCAATATCGCATTGGTGCGGGTGACAGGACTTGAACCTGCACGTCTGGGACACCAGATCCTAAGTCTGGCGCGTCTGCCAATTCCGCCACACCCGCAAAAGATGGTGACCCGCAGGCGATTCGAACGCCTGACCCTTTGATTAAAAGTCAAATGCTCTACCGACTGAGCTAGCGGGTCATTAAAATGGCTGGGCTAGGTGGATTTGAACCACCGTTCTCGGAGTCAAAGTCCGATGCCTTAACCCCTTGGCTATAGCCCAACCTAGCGAAAAATGGGGCGATTGATGGGACTCGAACCCACGAATGCCGGAGCCACAATCCGGAGCGTTAACCAGCTTCGCCACAACCGCCATCGTCTTTTTCGCACCTTTTAGTTTACTAAATAGGCCTATAAAAGTCAAGCAATATTTCCAAGTAACATCAGCGGCAACGATAAAAAAAGACGCCCGGTAAATGGCGCCTCAAACTCATGGTCATTCAGCAGCTACGGCAAGCCCGAATCCTTGGTCTCCCAAGTGCGCGAAGAAGACCGGAGAAACGTAGTCCGTCATGTGGATTCCGGCAGCCGGATATTTGCCGGAAATATACAATCTGATTTTCTCCGCCCATTCCGGCCTGTTCAAATGAATGATATCAAAATACACTTTTTTGAATTTCTGGCAATATTCATCGGCTTTATTCATGAAGTACTCGAAACATGCCAAATTGGTTCTTTCTTTTTTTGTAAGTTGCAATTTCCCTTCGACCATTTCGACAATCGGTTTGATCCTGAGTACGGTTCCAAGAAGCGCCTGAATCCGGTTAAGTCTTCCCCCGCGAAAAAGATTCATCAGGTTTCCGAGGGTAAACATCACGGCTCCGTTTTTGAATATGGTATAATACCGTTTTTGCACTTCTTCGAACGAAGCGCCTTCCGCCACCATTTCCGCAAGCAACGCCACTCCGTTGGCAACACCGAAAGACGCCAACTGCGGGGCGTGAATACTGATGTCCATTTCAAAATCGATCATGGTTTTCGCTATCATGGCCGATTGATATGTTCCGCTCAGTTTGTCGGAAATGGTCACTACCAAAACATTCGTGTACCCTTCGTTATGGAATTCCTCATATTTTTCCAAGAATTCTCCTGGCGCGGGCTGACTTGTCGTTATATGCTTGGCTTTATGAAGTTGCTCGATCATTTCCTCGGTTGTAATATCTTCTTCTTTGCGAGATGTTCCGTCTAATGTAACGTAAAGCGACACTATCTTGATGAACGGATACTCTTTCAATTCCGCTCTTGTCAGGCTGGTGCTGTCAATCAAAATACCTATTTTTTCCATTTTCTCACCTTGCTATTTTGCATATGAAATCACATAGTATGACATCACATACATAATACTGTATCAAAAACCCATGATTTAATCAAGAAAAACATACAAACATCAAAAAAAGAAGCGGCCGAGCCGCTTCCTTGATTAATTGTTTTTCTTGTCGTGTTCTTCAATTATCTTGCCGATCAGATTTCCTGGTACTTCCTCGTAACGAACGAATTCTCTGGTGAAAGTTCCCGATCCCTGTGTCATGGCTTTAAGATCAATCGTATATTTGGTAATTTCCGCCTGAGGGGCTTCAGCCACGATCTTCTGGTATCCGGCTTCAGCTGGTTCCATGCCCATTACACGACCACGACGTTTGTTTACATCACCTAAAACATCTCCCATGTATTCATCCTTGACGGTGACGACAATCTTGTCGATCGGTTCGAGAATAGTCGGCTTTGCTTGTTTGCAAGCTTCCTTGAAGGCAATGGATGCGGCCATTTTGAATGCCAGTTCATTGGAGTCAACCGGATGATATTTACCATCGGTCAGAATGCCTTTGACTCCGATCACCGGGAATCCTGCCAGGGTTCCGTGTTCCAAAGTTTCCTGCAATCCCTTGTCGACGGCCGGGAAATAGTTTCTTGGTACCGATCCGCCGAATACTTCTTCCGTAAATTCATAGTCTTTGTCGGGATTCGGCTCGAAACGCATGACGACGACGCCGTAATAACCGGAACCACCGGATTGTTTGATATATCTGCCTTCCGCAGTTGCGGTGGCTTTGATCGTTTCACGGTAGACGATTTGTTGCTCTTCCGTATCAATGTCGACTTTGAACATATTTTTCATCTTATCGGTGATATAGCCAAGATGGATTATTCCCTGTCCGCCAATCAGCAACTGACTGGTTTCTTTGTTGCGGCGGATCTCGAAAGTGTTGTCTTCAAGTTGCAGTTTCTGCAACGCATTCGACAATTTGTCTTCATCGGCTTTGTTCTTCGGATGGATGGCGATATACATCGTCGGGGTGGGGGTATATGTTTTCGGATAAACGATCGGGGATTTCTTATCGGACAACGTCGAATCCGTCACGACTCCGTCGGTCTTGGCAATTCCGCAAATGTCGCCTGCATGAACCACTTCCACCGGAATCTGGGTCTTCCCGCAAAGGAAGAACAGATTACCGATCTTTCTGGTTTCCTGAACACTCGACACATATACTTCCTGATCCTTGTGAACTGTTCCAGAACGTACTTGGATGATATTTATCGCTCCCATGAATGGATCGATTGTTGTCTTGAAAACATAAGCGGAGAACGGCTCGGTATCGCTTACTTTGCGACTGATGACATCATCGCTGTCAGGAGCGCTTCCCTTGAACGACTCGGCTTCTTCCATGGATGGAAAATACTCATGAATCATACCGAGCAGGGAAACCGATCCGATGTCCTTCGTGGCGGAACCGACGATTACCGGTACAACCTCGCCTGAAAGAACGGTCGTATGTAAACCTTTTTTGACTTCTTCCAATGTGAGCTCTTCGCCGCCGAAATATTTCTCCAACAGTTCTTCGTTGGATCCGGCAACTGTTTCGACAAGTTCGGTGCGATATCCCTGGACCTTATCCATCTTGTCCGGGTAGATTTCGCCGTCGACAACAGATTTTCCGTCGTAAAGTCTGGCTTTTAAATCGATGATGTCGGCAAAGCCGCTGAATTCATCGCTTTTTCCGATCGGCACGCAAAACGGCATTGCCTGTTTTCCGAGTTTTTCTTTGACGGCAGTCATTACTGAATCGAATTTGACGTTTTCCTTGTCCATCTTATTGACAAAAATGATAGCTGGAAGATTGCGCTTTTTGATTTCCAGCCACATTTTTTCAGCTCCGATTTCCACGCCTTTGGTGGCATCCAGAACCAGGATGGCACCGGAAGCGGCGTTGAAAGCATAGGAAACGTCGCCAATCATTTCATCGGCGCCTGGGGCGTCGAGAACATTTATTTTGATGTCATCGTATTCAACAGGGACAACACTGGTAGATAAAGAGTTTTGTTTTGCCTGTTCTTCCGGAGAGTAATCGGAAATAGTGGTCTTCTTCTCGACCTCTCCTTTTTTTTCTATCCGTCCGGTCACATAGGCCAGAGACTCGACAAGGGACGTCTTGCCGCTTCCAAGGTGGCCTAAAAGAATGACGCTCTTCAAGGATTTT
>Ga0116164_10003280_pt1 | contig 11127 bp, 16 predicted proteins | sample AD_UKC109_MetaG_FD_89888 | JGI IMG/M metagenome (GOLD analysis project Ga0116164, IMG submission 89888) | Active sludge microbial communities of municipal wastewater-treating anaerobic digesters from Hong Kong - AD_UKC109_MetaG | ecosystem: Engineered > Bioreactor > Anaerobic > Digestate... | reverse complement strand
GTCAACCAAATCCCTCGGCCGCTCCGCCGCCTTGTCGGGAATCGTCGTCCGTGGCTTACGGCCGCGGACAACACCCTGCAATCCCATCTTTCTCATCAGGCGCTCAACGGTGCAGCGGGCAACCTTGACGCCCTCGCGACGAAGCTGACGCCAAACCTTGCGCGCACCGTAAATCTCACAGTTGGCCTTCCAGACCCGCCGGATCTCCCGGCACAGGACAGCGTCTCGACGGGCTCGCTCAGATAACCGCGCCGGATCAGCCAGGCATGCCTTATGCTCATAATAAGTCGACGGGGCGATCGGCAACACCCGGCAGATCGGCTCGACCCCGTAAGACTCTCCATGATCATTAATGAACGACACCATCACTTCCGTTGACGGTCGAGCTCCGCCTGGGCGAAAAAAGCTGACGCCTTGCGGATAATTTCGTTCACCCGTCGAAGCTCACGGTTCTCTCGCTCAAGCTCCTTTATCCGGGATCGATCCTCGCTCGTCCGGCCTCCTCGCCGGCCCAGATCGGTCTCCGCCCGGCGAACCCACCGGCGAAGCGCCTCCACACTGCAGCCAATCTTGGACGAAATCGAGACGATGGCCGACCACTGGGAATCGTACTCCCCCTCGTGGTCGAATACCATCCGAACCGCCCGCTCACGTACTTCCGGTGAAAATCTGTTTTGCTGCTTCATGACCCATCCTCTCACAGAATGAAGTCTCCGGCAATTCCGGGGCGGTTCACTGCCAGGTGACCCGGAATGTGTGCAGGGAGTAATGGATCAGATCAGCTCCCCCTGTTTCTTTTTCTGCGCACAAAACTGATCGAACTGCCGCTGCGCCAGCTTCGACGGAATGGTCTTGCCGTTCTCCCAGCGGTTGACCGTGGCGAAGCTTACCCCAAGGGCATGGGCCAGTTCCTCCTGGGAGAGCGCCAGCTGCCGCCGCACTTCCTTGACCGTTTCCGGGAAGTTCTCGGGTTGACGGATCATGGCCATTGGACATCTCCCGCTGTTTGGACGAGGCGCAGCAGGCCGGGTGCGACGTTCCACTGGTGGCCGTCGTCGGTGGCGACGCTGATGGTCTTCTTGTTGAGGCGAAGCACCATGCCTTCCAGCGTCCGTCCGTCCGGGGTCTGGAAACCGACCCGGTCCCCCTTGGTGAAGCTGGTCATCAGCGTGGTGGCGCGGGCCTGGGATATGAGCTTGAGCCGCTCGATGATCAGCCGGTTGAGAAAGAGCAGATCATCTTCACTCAACCGCTTTATCGCCTCGACGGCGGAGACTCGGTCGACGATCTTGACGCTGCCGGGTTTCATTGCTACTCCTCGTTTTTCAGCGCCTTGAGCAGCGGCAGAAGTTCGGGCACATCATCCTGGATGATGCTCCACAGGATGTCGTCATCGACGCCGAGATAGCCGTGAATGAGTCGGTTGCGGGTGGCGATGATCATCCGCCAGGGGATTTCAGGATGGGCGACGCGGACTTCATCCGGGATATGGGTAGTGGCTTCGCCGATCAGCTCCAGGTTGCGCAGGGTGGCGTCATAGGTAATTCCGCTCGCCACGAAACGGGCCTGGTCGAGGCCGTCGGTGTAGGCGAGCACCTTTCCGGCGAAGTCGATCATGTCATCGAGGTAGAAGCGCCATTCACGCTCGCTGGCATCAGACATTGACCTGCTCCTGTTCGATATAGGGGCGCAGCTCCGGCCGCAGGGCCTTTTCGGTGACCAGGTCGACCGGGCAGCCGAGCAGGTCCTCCAGGTAGAACTGCACGCCGAAATAACGTTTGGAGGTAGCCGGGCCGTCAAAGGCCACCAGCACATCGACATCGCTGCCGCTGCTCGCCGTGTCACGGGCGGTGGAACCGAACAGGGCCAGCCGGGTCACGCCGAAACGGGCCTGCAGCTCCGGCTTGCTGCTGGTCAGCAGTGCTAAAGCACGTTGTCTGTTCATCGCTCAGCCTCCAAGGTCACTTCATCTTCTGGGCCTTTGCACGCCCGAAACCGCTGGGCGCACGTGGACCATTCAAAATTAGTTGACAATATAACATCTGCTATGCGTCGTGCAACTCAAAATTCGAGGGAGTTCCGTCAGAGTTGAAACCGCTCCGGCAAGTAAGGGCCATGAAAGCAGACACTAAAAAAACTTCAACCGACGCCCGACACATTCTCCGTCTCTCCGGTAAGTAAGGGCATAAACCAAAACGAGGAGCCACCGACCATGGACATCAACGATCTGTTTGACGGAATCATGAAGAGTATCAACCAGTTTGCCGACGAAATCGCCGAACAGAGGCTGCAGGAAAAAAATGCAGGACAACGGCTTGGAGCGCAGCGAACAAACGGTGCGCGAGCCGCAGGCGAGTCCCGAAGGGATGCCACTGCGAAGCAGGGCACAATCCGGACGAGGTCCGGAGAATGGGGGTAAGAACACGGCGAATTTTGACGCGAAAGAGAAGCGGGGTATGACGAACTTCCCGAAAAGGGAGTGATCGCGGCGGTAGCACCAACATTCTGAAAGCGGCGTAAGTCACTGACAATACGCAGGAAAAGAAAACCCCATCCAGCAACCGGACAGGGTTCGTGTACGGGTTTGTATTTTGTAAATGGTGGAGGCGGCGGGAGTCGAACCCTCTTAAGTAGTTATTATTACTGGTGATTTACGATGACACAAAGTGATACAAAATGAAAAAATAATTAGCTTTTTTGCCTTTTATCCTTCCGGACCGGATGTCACACAATATCACTTACAATCATCGCTTGTCATGAAAAAATGGGCACAATTTTGGGCACAATGGGCTGAGGAACTTCTTCACGGCAATCCCATCACCCAATGAATGAACCGACGTAGTTATTTTATCAACCTCAGTGGAACCGTAAATTACAGATTGCCGACAGCTTCCACCATATTCACATACCCTCTGTCTTTTTATCCCTGAGACAGTCTTTATATCACAGGTTTTCATTTTCTTGTGATAGGATTCTCATACATGCAAATTTTTGACTTTGAGAGATAGTATCTTTTGGTGGCCGCTTGAGTTTTGAAAAACCTAGGCTGGGTACAAAATATAGACGAATTGAGTGATTAATTGAATTGCCCCCTATCGATGCCTTGTAAGGCTCTTTTGAGACTAATCAAATATAGCATTTGCAATAAAATAAATTTCGTGTGGAAGAAAATGAGTAACAATGACCAGATAATATATCTTCTTTCCATACGACAAAGAAAGGAAGAAAAAGATTTCTTGACATTCTACCTACAGGTAGGTATATAGAAGGCACTTTTTTAGAAGGATAAAGACGTAAGATGAACTCAAGATCAGACACAAAAAAGCAGATTCTCAATACGGCCGAAAGCCTCCTTCTCGACTTGGGATACAATGGTTTCAGCTACAAGGATATTTCGGGCGCCATCGGCATCAGAAACGCCTCGATCCATTACTACTTTCCCAAAAAGTCCGACCTTGGTGTTGCCATCATCATGCGGGCCAAGAGCCGTTTTGAGAAATGGGCACTGGCAATGGACGCGGAAGTGGTTCCATACATGGAGAAATTATACAAATATTCTCTGATGTACAAACGATATGTCGATAATGGGAAACAAATTTGCTTGGGCGGTACTTTAGAAACGGATTTCAAAACGCTTCCCGATGATATGCAGAGAGAAACGTGCGTGTTAATCTCTACTATGGTCAGTTGGCTGGGAAACCTGCTGGAGGAAGGCAGAAATGAAGGCGCTTTTCAATTCCCCGGCACGGCAAAGGATCAGGCGCACCTAATCATGGCGGGCCTGCAAGGAGCGGTTCAAATAGCGCGAGTAACGACGCCAGACCGCTTCGATGCCACGTTACAGCAGATCCTGCGTTCCGTTTCACCATAATTTTTTTCCGGCATATATATACCTACTAATAGGTATAAACTTTTCAATGATTATATAACAAACAGAAAGGAGGAGAGAGGTATGGAAGCTTTGGGAGCTCAGAGAATGAAAATGGCTGAACGATTTCTTGAAGACTTTACAGTAGGTCAGACTTTCGGCTCTGGACGACTGAAGATTGATGCGGAGGCGATCAAACGTTTTGCTGCCGAATTTGATCCCCAGCCTTTTCACCTCGATGAGCAAGCGGCGAACAACACGTTATTCCGGGGGTTGGCTGCAAGTGGTTGGCATACGACGGGGCTCACCATGCGACTCCTCGTGGAGAGTGAGTTTAAACCCGCCGGCGGGGTCATTGGCGCAAGCTTGGATGTACGCTGGCCAAAACCTGTGCGACCTGGAGATGAGCTGCGAGTCCAGACGGAAGTTCTCGAAATTCATTTCTCGAAGTCACGACCGGAACTGGGGTTTCTCAAAGTCAAGGTAACCACTCTCAATCAGGCAGAGGAAATAGTTCAGGAATATATCGGCAACCTTGTAGTGCTTCGCCGACCACACGTTTGATGGGTCGATAACTTGGTGGGTGCTGAATGGAAATTAAGGGGCTGTCTTAGGGACTTTGTTATCAGATACATAGACATAAACCTCGTGTGTGAGGATAAATATTTACCGGGGAACGGAACAATTGGAGCGAATCGTCTTTTTGGATCGAAGTGCCATTCGAGTTGAATTACGAAAACCGAAATTCCCTCATGAATGGGTTGAATATTCGACAATCTCCAAGGACAATATTGTAAAGCGTCTGCAGGAAGCGACGATAGCAGTAACTAATAGGGTGTCTTTGGGTGAACAAGAGCTGACGTCATTGACAAAATTGAAGCATATCGCCATAGCTGCAACGGGCGTTGATTGTGTAGACTTAGGCGTGTGTCGCGATCGAGGCATCGCTGTTTCAAATGTGAGAAATTGGTCTGTTTCTGTTCCAGAGCATGTATTTGCACTTATGCTGGCACTACGGCAAAATTTGTTTGCCTATCGTGATGCGATCCAAAAAGGAGCATGGGAAAAGTCAGAATCGTTTTCATTATTGCTGGAACCCATGCAGCTGACCTTATGGGGAACAACCATGGGGATTGTAGGATATGGGATTTTAGGTAGGCGCGTCGCTAAGATTGCAGAAGCTTATGGTATGAACGTCGTTGTTTCTGAACGCAAAGGTGCTGGAATAATAAGGGAAGGCAGAACCGAGTTTAATAAAACTCTGGAATCAAGCGATGTGTTGGTTATTCTATGTCCATTAACGGAGGAAACGAGAGGGCTTGTTGGCATGGAGGAATTGAAGAAAATGCCCCGACATGCATTACTCATCAATTGTGCCCGCGGCAGGATCGTATGTGAAGCCGACCTGGCAAATGCTCTAACGGAAGGAATCATAGCGGGTGCTGGTGTGGATGTTCTAAATTTTGAGCCGCCTCGAGGAGATAATGCCTTGTTGAAGTTACATCAAGACAATTTTGTCATAACGCCACATGTGGCATGGGCAAGCAAACAATCGTTGCAAATTCTCGGGGATCAATTAATCGATAATCTGGAAGCATTTGCGGAAGGAAACCCGAAAAATATCGTCACTTGAAAAATGCTTTTGGGGATGTCAGAAAAGAAAAATATCAACCGGAGTACAGGTATAAATTAATGACTATATTCAGTTGGGTCATTTGAGATTATTTTATCGTTGTGTCTGTCGAAACGGGACCTCTTTATAATATGAAGCCGCTTCGACAATTTGACGGGCTCAGCGACACAATTTCACAGGAGGAAATATATGAGCAACGCAGACTTGGATAAGTACATACAACACGCTGTGGCGAATGGTGCAACGGATGCCAAGGTAGTCGACCCGTCTTCAGTGGTTACTTCGGCATGGGTAAGAATGAAATGTTATTTTGGTTGTCCCTTTAAGAATTCCCATTCCTGCCCGCCCCAGACACCCACCCCGGAAGAGACACGCAGGGTCCTCGACTGCTACAAGCGCGCCATCCTGTTTCACAAAGAGGCCCCGAAGACACCGGAGCGCGCAAAGAACAACGTGGCGTTCCTGGACATGCTGGTTAAAATGGAAGGCGATCTTTTCAAGGACGGATATTACAAAGCATTCGTATCCCTGGCAGGTCCATGCCACCTGTGCAAGGAATGTGCGAAAGTCAAGGGCAACAATTGCATCCAGCCTGGCAAGATGAGACCATCCATGGAGGCCTGCGGCATAGACGTTTACCAAACAGCAAGGAACAATGGATTTTTTATAAAACCCCTCAGTGAAAAATCCGAAACGCAGAACCTATACTGCCTAATGCTCGTGGATTGATATTTGGCGAGGAACTGTGCCCCTTGGGTGACTTTCACATACACGAAGCCGTCGCCGATTTCGATGTCGCGGCCTGTATCGGTTTAGGACTATGCGTATCCACCTGTCTGACAGATGAGATAAACTTGGTCAAGCGAGACGACTACGTTACCCCGCCCGCCAACTTGAATGAGCTTGTGAAGAAGGTCTCAGAGAAGAAACGGACAAAAACTTAAAGGCTTACACGGTTAGCTGGCGCCTTTGCCGCTGCTTATGTTGGCCTTTTGGCATACTAAAATGCAATAGGAGCTGTCATGGAAACATCTATAGAGAAGCGAGTCAAAAACAGTTTTGCCCGCCAAACAGCGATGACAACTATCGGGGCATCCATCACCAAAGTCGAGCAGGGTGAAGTAACCATCGAGTTGCCGTTTCGATCAAATCTTACACAGCAACATGGCTTCCTTCACGCAGGGGTGGTGACCATGATCGTTGATACCGCCTGCGGTTATGCTGCACTGACCCTGATGCCCCCCTCTGCTGCTGTGTTGACTGCAGAATATAAAATCAATTTCCTATCACCTGCCGAGGGCGAAAAGCTGATTGCCAGAGGCCGTGTCCTCAAGCCGGGCCGTGCCTTAACAGTTTGCTACGGAGAAGTGCATGCAAAGAAGGAAGGGAAAGAGAAACTGATAGCCACCATGATGGCCACAATGATGGTGCGCGAAGAAACTGGTTTGTCGGATTAACAGATCGCCCTGAGGCAGACATTGCCGAGTCATGAATGCGGGTTAACGTGAGCCGATGGTCGGAAAACTTAACGATTTTAAACAGGAGGGAATATCTAATGAAAGGATGGCAGGATCTTGGCAAGGAGCTGAACCTTTATCTCAAACTTGAAACTTTGCCCATAGCGGTAAAACTGTTGCAGAGTAAAAATGAAATCCCGGTCGGCACAAGGGCACCATTGAAGGATCTCAAAGTCAGAATGGCACACTGTCAGGTCCAGGCAATCGTGCGTAAATATGGTTGGACCATTGCGATGACGAAAGAGGATTTGGGATGCGCACTTTCCGGGCATACCTACGGTTGGGAGCAAGCGGACAAGGCCGGAGCGATCAGATTTCTCAAAAAAATGAGTTACGCGGCTGATGGTGAAGCTGCCGATGTTATGCTCCAATCCTTCAGAACTTTGAGCCCGGGACAATACGAAGCTGTCGTTTATTCACCCTTGGAGCGGACCAAGATCGAACCAGATATCATTTTGATGTATCTGAACCCTGCACAACTCATGCGTTGTTTGCATGGCAGCACACATCACTCGGGTCAACCGATTACCTGTTCGTTTTCCGGACGGGCCGCTTCATGTACAGAAGGAGTAATAGGGGCTTTTTTAGATCAATCTCCTAAAATCGTTGTACCTGGTAATGGAGATCGTGTTTGGGCGACGGTCCAGGACCATGAAATGATCTACGCACTGCCTGCTTCACACCTGAAAGATCTTGTTGCGGGACTTGCCAAGACCCATGAGAGAGGAATTCGTTATCCCATAGCTACTTTCTTACGCTATCAGCCCGAAGTAGGACTCACACTTCCACTGACAGATATCTTTAAGTCATAAAAGAAAAAGCTGCATATGACAGAGAGAACTGTTTGGTTTGTCATTCTCGAAGGCAATAACAACACGACAATTCCCCAATGCAATAAGTGTGATGACAAAAGAAATATGGGTGATTACTAAGGGACAAATCCAATGCATGAACTCCCCATTACCGAAAGCATACTAAATATCGTATTAAAGCATGCCGAGGCAAACAGTGCTATAAAGGTTGTAAATATTCACCTCAGGATTGGAGAGATCAGTGATATTGTCGATGAATGGGTACAGCGTTATTTTGATTATCTGAGTAAAGATACTATCGCAGAAGGGGCAACGCTTACGATAGAACGATCACCTGTCATTTTCCAATGCACAACGTGCGAGAAAGATTTTCGGTTTGATATAAAGGAAATCAAAGATATCATCTGTCCTACCTGTGGTGGGAAAAGCGTCGAACTTGTTTCGGGTCGGGAATTTTATATCAAAAACATCGAGGTACTATGATGGAAAAGATCCGCTTAATTGAAATAAAGGAAGAGATCCTCTCCGATAACAAAAATCTAGCGCAAGAGATCAGGAACAACCTTCGCATGAACGGGGTTTTCATGTTGAATCTCATGTCGTCACCTGGTGCTGGCAAAACCAGCCTTATCATTCACACCATTCGTATTCTGAAAGATGAACTCAGAATGGGCGTCATCGAAGGCGATATCGACTCCATGGTCGATTCCGAAAAAGTCGCGAAAGAAGGAGTTCCCGCCGTTCAGATTAGAACGGGAGATGCCTGCCATCTTGATGCACCCATGATCGATAAGGCCTTACAAAAAACAGATATCAAACATCTTGATTTTCTCATCATCGAAAATGTGGGCAATCTGGTCTGCCCCGCAGAGTTCGATACGGGAGCAACAAAACGGGCTATGATCCTGAGCGTGCCCGAAGGCGACGACAAACCCCTCAAGTACCCCCTGATGTTCACCATCTGCGATGCTCTGGTGATCAACAAGATCGACTACCTGAAGCTTTCCGACTTCGACATGAAGGCACTGCAGCAGAGAGTTTTGAAGCTGAACCCGAATATCAAGATATTTGAAGTCTCCTGCAAGACGGGAGAAGGCATACCTGCCTGGTCACAATGGCTCAAGGCAGAGGTTGAAGCGTTTAAGAAATAGAGGAGGAAGACCATGGACGCGTATGAAAAACTGAGGGAGATCCTTGATATACATCCTGTGGGAGCGCCTAAATCGGAGTTCTTTGACAAAATCCTGAAGATACTCTTCACGCCCGAGGAGGCAGCACTTCTGATCCACATGACTTTTTCACCCAAGCCGGTCGAGGCGATTGCCGCCGCTGCAGGGGTGCCCGTGGGAGAGGCAGACGGGATACTCTGTGCCATTGCCGACCGGGTGCTCGTCTTCAGCCGGGAAAAAGACGGGAAGCGGTCCTATGGATTGCTGCCAGTAATGCCCGGCCTCTACGAATTCCCCTTTATGCGGGGCAAGATGACGCCAGAACTGGAGAAACTGGGTAAGCTCTGGGACGAATACCAAAGCGACGGACGCGGTGCGGCCTTCGCTGGAAACCCTACACCTCTAGTCCGCGTAGTTCCCGTTGAACAATCAATCACCGCGCCCCTCCAGGTCCATCCATACGAGGAGGTCAAGAAGATCATTGACAACGTGGATTTCATAGGCCTCGGCCATTGCGCCTGCCGTGTCAGTCTCCAACGGTGCGATAATCCAACGGAGACATGCTTCTTTTTCGATGCGCCAGCCAGGTTTCTGGTCGCGAAGAACTACGCCCGCCAGATCACTCGTGAGGAGGCCTACGCCGTTCTCAGTCGCACGGAAGAGGCGGGTCTGGTCCACATAAGCTACAACAATGCCGATCAGGCAGGTATTATTTGTAACTGCTGCAGGTGCTGTTGCGTCTTTCTGACGGCCCTAACGAAACTTGACCTTCCAAGTACGTTAGCCCCAAGCGGGTTCCTGGCCGAAGTAAAGGCGAAAGAATGCACCGGCTGCGGTATCTGCGCTGATGACCGTTGCCCCGTCAACGCCATCGAAATGAAAGAAGATCTTGCCGTTGTCGATACCGGGAAGTGCATCGGCTGCGGTCTTTGCGTTACGGCCTGTCCCGTGGAAGCCATCGCCCTGGTCAGACGGAGCGATGCACCGGAGATTCCGGCCACCAATCAGGAGATGCTCGGGAAGGTCCTGACAGAGAAGGGAAAGCTTGAAAAATTCAAAAAGCTCATGAAGAAGTCCTGAGGAATACAGCATACTATCGCCGGAGATGACTACACTAACCATTATACCCATTCCCTGGGGTTTTTCTATACCCTTCTGGACCGCACGTTAAATGAACTACCCCGCCGCAGAGCAGCGGGGTATCAACAACTTTTAATCGGTACTTTTTTCGCAGCAAGCTGCGTGGAATTAGACCCGAAAAGAGATTAAAAACTCCAATATCTCCTGACTGAAATATCAATAAAAAAATTGATGACAGTATGATACTCTCATCAAAAAACAGCATGTTGTTAATTTAAGATATTAGTTTAATACCATCATTTATTTCACATAAATAATACTGCGAGCAACTTGCCAGCAGCTTGAAATTTCAAAATTACAGATATCTTAGATGCTAAACGTAGTTTGTCAGCTTTTATTCCGTACTCAATGCTCATACCGGAGTGGTCGTGGTGCAGCTTTGTCTTTGAAATCAATGCGAGCCACTCAAAGCGAATGTGGTTGAAAGGGAGACATCATTTCAACCTCCTCTTAGCTAGTTTTACAAACATGGCAAAGTGCAGTGGGGAATAAATAGGGGAGAAAATGGCCTCTCAGACAAAAAAAGAAGCACCCTATGATGGATTCTAACATATCGATATTATACGTTAATGGTCGGGGCGGCGGGATTCAAATCCGTATTCCGCAGCCTGGTTTCTGCAATTATTGGAATTCAGGTTGATTGCATACGAATAATGCTATGATTATGAGTAGTTAGCTTGATGGGCGACGATCCGTAACGATAGTCCAATTTTCTTAATTTATTTCTTTGAGAGTTCAATTGCGCCCACAAAACAATATAATAACGGGCACTTACACAAAATGGGCACAATTTTGGGCACAATGGCTGATTTGAGGGATTTTAATTGGAGGTATATTGTTGATATTACGAAATAATATATTGGTGGAGGCGGCGGGAGTCGAACCCTCTTAAGTAGTTGTTATTACTGGTGATTTATGATGACATAAAGTGATACAAAATGAAAAAATAATTAGCTTTTTTGCCTTTTATCCTTCCGGACCGGATGTC
>Ga0116164_10003279_pt1 | contig 11129 bp, 10 predicted proteins | sample AD_UKC109_MetaG_FD_89888 | JGI IMG/M metagenome (GOLD analysis project Ga0116164, IMG submission 89888) | Active sludge microbial communities of municipal wastewater-treating anaerobic digesters from Hong Kong - AD_UKC109_MetaG | ecosystem: Engineered > Bioreactor > Anaerobic > Digestate... | reverse complement strand
GAAGTCCTTAGAGCTCAGCTGAGCTGCCTCTTTTCCATCGATATAGACTGTGCCCCTTTGAGGCTTCAGAATCTTATCGATGCACTTGATCAGGGTGCTCTTCCCAGCCCCGTTTGGTCCTACGAGGCTTACGATATCCCCCTTCTCGATCTCCAGAGAGATGCCGTCGAGGGTAGTCTTGCCATTATAGGCGAAGGTTAGATCGCTAACTGTCAGCTTCACTGCCACCACCGCCTCTTTTTCCTCACCAGAAGGTAAAGGAAGAATGGAACTCCTATGAAGGATGTAACAATGCCTACCGGTATCTCGGTGGGTGAGATCATGGTTCTGCAAGCTGTATCTGAAACGAGGAGGAGGAGCGCGCCGATCAGGCCCGAGCAGGGGATGAGGTACCGGTGGTCGCTTCCGATCAACAGTCTGCAGACGTGGGGGGAGACCAGTCCGATAAATCCGATTATGCCCGTAAAGGCGATAACGCTTGCTGTGAGGATCGTGGACAGGGTCAAGCAGATTAACCTTACCCGGTTGACGTTGATGCCCAGGCTCGATGCCACCTCCTCGCCTGCGCTCATGGCGTTCAGGTCCCAGGAGTATCGCATCATGATCGTGGTTAATATTAGTACAGTGGGGATGAGGATGATCACGTTCTCCCATCGGGCGGTGTAGAGGCCGCCCATCAACCAGAATACGACCTCTCTCAGCTCTTCGTGGCCTGATACGTACTTGAGAAGAGATATCACGGCCGAGAATAGGTAGCCCATGGCAACGCCTGCAAGGATCAGCGTCTCGACAGAGGTGCCTTTCATCCGGGATATCCCGTAGACGATGGCCATAGTGAGCAGGCTGAAGAAGAAGGCGTTGATGGCGATTATATACCGGCCTGTCCCCAAGAGGCCTACGCCCAGAACGATGGCTATGGCGGCTCCGCAGGCCGCCCCCGACGAGAGGCCCAGGGTGTAAGGAGAAACGAGGGGGTTTCGAAGGACGCCCTGCATCGCTGCGCCAGCAACCCCGAGGCTGATACCGGTGATGACTGCCATCAGTATCCTCGGAAGCCTCAGCTGGAGGACGACCACCTGGGCGAAAGAGCTGACATCCTCCATGGGCATGAACTCGGCCAAGACGACTCGGAATGACTCGCCCATACCGAGAGACGCCGCGCCCATGGATATTGCGAAGATCGCGAGGGCTGCGACCGCCACTACAAGAATGAGGGTGAAGAGGGTCTTCTTCCAGGACGCCCTGGCGTAGACCTCCTCGGCGTCGAAGACTCCATCCTCGCTCATGGCTTCATCCTTGCTCATGGGTAGACGTACACCCCCTCAAGCTCCTGGCCGAAGAACTTCTGGACCAGCTCTTCGTGAACCTCCTCAGGATCGACGTCCTCGAAGAGGTCGGGGTGGAACCATTTGGCGAAGTAAAGCTCTCCCACGATTGAGCGAACGCCGGTCGTCACGGGACTGCTGAGGATATAGACGCGTTCGTCCTCGACCGCCTTGACGCTGCTCAATCCAGGTCGGGAGAGGATCTCATCCCTCGCCTCCACCATCATCTCCTCAGTCAGATCCTCCGTGGAGGAGACGAGACGGAGGATTACGTCAGGATCCCTCTCGGCGAGCCACTCGGGGCTCACGGTGGGATATTTAGCCGGCTCATCGGCGACGACGTTTATCCCGCCAGAAGCAACGGTGAGATTGTGAAAGAGAGTTCCCAAAGAGCCGCTGTGATACGGCTGGGACCACTCAAAGAAGACTACGGGTTTCTCCTCTTCTTCCAGGTCGGCGCAACGTTCCTCGACGATGTCATGATACTGCTCGATGAAGCTGATGATCTCATCCGCCCGGTCTTCTTTATCCAGCACGATCCCAAGATGGCTCACAACGGTGCCCACCGTCGCGGGGTCCCACGACGTCTCCACTATCACCGGTATCCCAGCATCCTCGATCCTCAGGCGATAGTCATCGGAGAGCATACTGTCAGCGATCACCAGATCGGGTTCGAGCTCGAGGATGAGCTCCACATTTGGCGTATAGGAGCTTCCAGCCACCACCGGAACGTCCTCAAGAGAGGACGGGACGATGGAGTAAGAGTCGCGCCCGACGATCCTATCGCCAGCGTCCAGGGCGCATATGATCTCAGATGTACGAGAGGTGATGGAGACGATCCGCATCGCAGGGCGTGATACATCGACTGACTGGCCTGTGCCATCGACGATGGTTACGGTATCCGACGGCGAAATCGTCTCTTCAGCACACCCCGTGGGTGATAGAAAGATGAAACAAAGAGAGACGATAACCCCTATTATCCACCCATTTTTATCCATATGCATCAGCTCACATCAAACGCACTTGATATAACTACAACTATGTTGATCCCAACTATAATCTCTTATTTAAGGGCTGCGGTTCTGAGAAAAACGAAGGCGGCGAGGCTCCTACACGTACACGGACCTCCCCGCCTCGAATGCATCAATACGTCATCAAAGTCTCCGACTTATGGGTAGACGTATGCCCCTTCCAGCTCCAGGCCGAAGAACTCCCGAGTCAGCTCTTCGTGCACCTCCTCAGGATCGATATCCTCGAAGAGGTCGGGATGGAACCACTTGGCGAAGTACAGATCGCTGATGATGGAGGGCGCTCCACCCATTATGCCAGAGGTGACGACGTAAACCCGGCCATCTTTGACGGCGTCGACGTCGCTCAGACCTGGCCGGGAGAGGATCTCGTCTCGCGTCTCCACCAGATCCTCCAGTGTGTTATTCTTGCCGGATTTCTGGAATATTATCACGTCTGGGTTTCTCTCCGCCACCCATTCTGAGCTGACCACCACGTACGTGCCCGGCGTTTCGTCGGCGGCGATGTTCGTCCCTCCGGCAGCCTCGATCTTATCGCCGAAGCCCGTTCCTGAGGTGGCGGCCTTCCAGGGGCTGGACCATTCGCCGAGGACGACGGGCTTATCATCTTCATCCAGATCTGCCGTCCGTTCTTCTACAGTGGTGTGGTAACGATCGATAAAGTCAACCAGCTCGTCTGCCCGCTCGTTTTTGTCTAGAATCGTACCCAGATCTCTTATGATGGTCATGGTCCTCTCCGGGTCCCCTGAGCGGACTACGATCACGGGAACGCCTCCGCTTTCGATCTTCTCACGGTTGTCGTCGGAGAGCATGGTATCTGCGATCACCACGTCCGGATCGAGCTCGAGAATCAGCTCTATGCTCGGACTATAGGAGCTCTGGCCCACGATCGGCACATCATCGAGATCTGGTGGATATGTGGAATAGGAGTCGCGCCCGATGATCTTATCTTCACCGTCCAGGGCACATAGGATCTCAGAGGCGTAGGAGGATAGGCTGATCACCGTCTCCACGGGAGATGGCACCTCCACGGATTTTCCCGTATAATCGACGATGGTGACCGTCTCCGACGATGCTGCTGCCGCTCCGCCGCACATTGTGAAGGATAGAACGGCTAAGAGATAGAGAGTGACGATCCTTCTTGTTATTATCCGATTTTTGGTCAAACAAATCACCGATTTAAATCAATCGCGTTCGCTCGCTTGCAGTTCATGGGTAGACGTACGCATCTTCCAGCTCAAGGCCGAGGAATCTCTGGAGAAGTTCTCGGTGTACAGCCTCGGGATCGATATCTTCGAAGAGGTCTGGGTGGAACCACTTGGCGAGGTAAAGATCACCGATCACGGAAGGAGCCCCGCCCACTATGCCTGAAGTGATGATGTAAACCCGGCCATCTTTGACGGCCGCAACGTCGCTCAATCCTGGCCGGGAGAGGATCTCGTCTCTCATCTCCTCCATCTCCGCCGTCGTGGGGGGGATCTTGCCAAAGGCCTGGAAGACGATGATATCTGGATTCCTTTCTGCCACCCATTCTGAGCTGACCACCACGTACTTGCCTGGCGTTTCGTCGGCGGCGATGCTGATTCCTCCGGCAGCGTTGATCTTGTTGCCGAAACTTGTTCCAGGCGTGGCCACCTTCCAGGCGCTGCCCCACTCACAGAGGACGATCGGCTTATCGTCTTCCTCGAGGCCAGATACGCGCTCCTCTATGGTGGTTTGATAATGCTCAATAAAATCAGCAAGCTCCTCCGCTCGCTCTTCTTTGTCCAGTATCAGTCCGAGATTTTTTATATTTGGGATGGTTCGATCGGGGTCGCTAAAACGGTCCACAATCACCGGTATGCCAGCGCTTTCTATCTTCTCACGGCCATCATCAGATATCATCGTATCAGCGACCACCACGTCTGGGTCTAACTCCAGGATCAGCTCGATATTTGGCGTATAGGAGCTGTCTCCCACCACCGGCACATCTTTGAGATAAGGTGGAAAGGTGGAAGAGGCGCCGCGTCCGATGATCTTATCTCCCCCGTCCAGGGCACAGATGATCTCGGAGCCGTGAGAGGAGAGGCTGACTACCGTCTCCACAGGAGATGATATCTCCATGGATTTTCCCGTATAATCGACGATGGTGACCTTTTCTTGAGACGATCCAACCGCCATCCCAGCGCTTACCAGCGAGGCTAGGAGGCACGAAAACAAGAGCATCCAAGTCATTCTTCTTGTGTAGCGCATGTCAAGAACCCCTAGTAAGGTAAATTTGCGTTAATTCAACTTAACCTGATTAATAAACGTTTTGGCCCGGATTGTGGGGCATGAGATGCAAAGAAAATAAATTACAAAAGTATTGTTCCAACCAACGCTTTTTTTCATCCTTCAGCTTGGTATAAAAATGGATCCTCAATAGATCTATTTTCTATCTCATGGGTGGCCCTTTGGGCCATGAACGTTTCGTTATACAGTACCACCGGCACCACAACGTTTATTAGTCAGGTTAATTTGAGTTAGCTAAAGTTAATCGTATCATACCTCTATAATCCCATAAATGTAAGGAGTGACCAGATGCATCACCTCAAGAGAAGAACCATTCCGTTCACGTCCATCGTCGGACAGGAGGATATGAAATTCGCCCTCATTCTCAACGCCGTAAACCCTCGAATCGGAGGCGTGCTGATAAGGGGCGACAAAGGCACAGCGAAATCGACAGCTGTTCGTGCCCTAGCCGATCTTTTGGAAGAGATCACGGTGGTAGATGGATGTCCCTTCAACTGCAATCCTCATGACCCAGAGGAAATGTGCGACCTATGTTACGAGCGTGACCAGAAGGGCCAGATAGAGGCGACTGTACGTAGAACTCCCGTGATCGATCTGCCCCTCGGAGCGACGGAGGACAGGGTCGTGGGTTCTCTCGACGTCGAGAGGGCCATCAAGGAGGGGATCAAAGCTCTTGAGCCCGGGATTCTGGCAGCCGCCAACCGGGGAATCCTCTACATCGACGAGGTGAACCTCCTCGACGACCACGTGGCCGATGTCCTCCTCGACTCGGCAGCCATGGGGGTGAACGTGGTCGAGCGCGAGGGAATATCCGTCGCCCACCCTTCAAAGTTCATCCTGGTGGGGACGATGAACCCCGAGGAGGGCGAGATCAGGCCTCAGCTTCTGGACAGGTTCGGGCTTCAGGTGAACGTCGAGGGGATTGAAGACGTCGATATGAGGATGGAGATAGCAAAGCGGGCCGAGAAGTTCGAGACCGATCCCAACGTGTTTGCAGAGCGGTTCGAGCCTGATCAGGACGAGCTGAGAAGGCGGATCTCTGAAGCAAAAAAGATCCTGAGGGATGTGACCCTCGATGACGACCTCCTGAGAGCTATAGCATCGACTTGCGTCGATCTTGGCGTCAAGACCCACAGGGCTGAGATCGTCGTATCTAGGACGGCAAAGACGATCGCTGCCTTCGAGGGGAGGACGGAGGCAAACCGGGAGGACGTGAAGAGGGCCATGGAACTGGCTCTGGCCCACAGGATGAGGAGCAGGCCTTTCGAGCCGCCAACCCTCAACAAAGAGCGGCTGGAGAAGTCGATGGAGAAGAACCAGGAACCTCAGAAGCAGAAACCAAAGGAGCAGGAGAAAGGGGAGGAACAACCACAGGATAGACCCCAGGAACAGGACTCCGACGGCTCCGAGGAGGCCTCTCAGGGGCAGGAGAAGATCTTCGATATAGGCGATCCCATCGACGTGCGGCAGATAAACACTCCTCGAAAGAGGGACAAGACGCCGCGTCGGAAGACCGGCGGCAGGAGGATGAACACCCTCGCCAAGTCGGGGTCTGGAAGGTACCTCCGCCACAGGATGCCTCGTGAGGGAAAGGATATCGCCATCGATGCCACCATCAGGGCGGCAGCTCCCTATCAGCGATTCAGGGAAGGAGATAACGCAATCAAAGTCCAGAGCCAAGACATCCGGGAGAAGGAGCGGGTCAGGAAGACATCGGCGGTGGTGATGTTCGTGGTGGATGCCAGCGGCTCCATGGGCGCTGTGAGAAGGATGGAGAGCGCTAAGGGCGCGGTATTATCTATGCTGATGGACTCCTACCAGAAGAGGGACAAGATCGGCATGGTGGCCTTCAAGGGAAACGATGCGGAGCTGCTGCTCCCTCCATGCTCCAGCGTCGACCAGGCTATGAACAGGCTCAGCGAGCTGCCGACCGGCGGCAGGACCCCCTTATCTGCAGGCCTATCCAAGGGGCTTCAACTTCTTCAAAGCGAGATGAGGAAGGATAGAGAGGCAAAACCTATGATGGTCCTGATCTCTGACGGCAGGGCCAACGTCTCTCTCGGAGGAAAGATCCGGGATGAAATTAGAGAGATCTCGGAGAGGACTAAAGAGGCCGGGGTGCACACCATCGTGATCGACACGGAAGTGGTGGAGGCGTCCTTCATGGATATGAGGCTCGGCTACTGCAGAGATGTGGCAGATGCGGCCGGTGGAAGGTATTATCCCATATCCGGCCTTAGTTCGGAGGCGTTATGTAGCATTGTCGAAGGCGAGCAGCAGACTCTATTTGAGAAGAACGCATAACCGAGAGCCAGCATATCGAGAGGTCGTTGAGATATGATTGAGAACGAGTACAGAGATTTGGGATCTGTTACCCGCGAGGCCCGGGAGATCTACAACAGAAGCAGAAGTTACATAGCAGGCATTGTGGGAAACGAAACCCCAGAAGATCGGATCAGGCAGCGCTGTGTTATAGCGACAGGCGACTTGAGCGTGGCGGATATACTGAGATTCAAGAACGATCCACTTAATGCCGGGCTGAAAGCTCTGGAAAATGGCGCCGGGATCTACGCAGATATAACGATGGTGGAGGCTGGTGTGGTTAAAAGGGGGCATCAAAGCAAAGTAACGATCTTTCTGGGCAAAGGCGACGATATCGCAGAAAAGGTGGGCATCACCAGAGCCGCCGCTGGCGTGGTGAAGCTGAAGGACGAGCTAGACGGGAGCATCGTTCTGATAGGAAATGCCCCCTCGGCGCTGCTCGCCCTCTGTGATCTGATTGAAGATGGGGTGGCAAAGCCCGACCTGGTCATCGGAGTTCCCGTGGGCTTCGTGAACGCCGCCGAGAGCAAAGAGAGGCTGAGAAGGCTTGACGTACCCTCCATCTCCGTGGTGGGAACCCGAGGCGGTACCCCCATAGCTGTGGCGTCCATAAACGAGATCATAAATATGTATCAAGATATTAGAATGTGATGTGTACAGAGTAGATAGGATATGCGATTGACCAATCGTCTCGTCCTATTTTTATTACTTCGGGAGAGCGTTTCGAAATCCTCCAGATTTTAGAGCGAATAGTCGTAGATGAGGATATAGTTTGTCTGAAGTGACATCACATTCGGCACACTGCCAGGACTGAGAATGGACAAACTTCTCGCGGAAACGCTGGATGCAACCGCCTTCACCATGACGACCGTATTCCTGATGCTTTTCCTCACCGGACTCATGATGGAGATGGGCGTTTTCCAGCGCATGTCGTATCTGGCCAGGCCTCTCGTCTCGATATCACACCTGCCATCCGTATCCGCCTCCAGTCTAGTGATCAGCCTCGGCTCCGCTCTTGCCGCAAACACCATGATCGCCAGGCTGAGAGACGAGGGGAGTTTGAGCGATCGCCAGGCGTTTCTCAGCGCTGTGATGAACAGCGTTCCGGTATATTTTCGGGAGTTTTTCACATATCAGCTGGCTTTTGTGATCCCCGTTCTGGGGATATTCGTGGGTGGCGCGTACGCCGCGGTGGCCATCGCAACAGGGTTGATAAAGCTTTTATTGGTCGTGATCCTGGGGCGAGCATATCTCTCTGAGGAGTCATCGTCGCCTTTGGAGGTAGACGGAGCTCAGACCAAAAAAGGCATAATAGAGGCCGCAAAAAAATCCCTGAGGGGTCAGACGAGGATATTTCTCAGGATTTCAGCCCTTTATTTCGTCATGACGTTCTTGGTTCTATATTTGAGCAGAGAGGGAATTCTGCAATCGATGAACTCCCTACCCATATCCCAGATCTTTCAGGTTCCCTCAGAAACCGTAGTGCCTCTGACCATCTACGTTGCCAGCCCCAAAGCAGGAATAACCCTTCTGGGGCCGATGATCCAAAGTGGCTCCATATCGGAGACGAAGGCGTTGATGGTCTTGATGCTGGGAAGCTTGTTTATGCTTCCTTTTTATTCGGTGAGGTCTTTGGTTCCCAATTATACCTCAGTATTCGGGATGAAGCTGGGCCTTTCTTTGGTTCTCACGTCGACGGCCATCAGCGTTCTGGTCCGGCTTATTGTGTTAGCGGTGTTGATGATCGTGCTTTGTTAAAGAGCGCTCGATGAAGCAGCTCGTTATGTTAGATTCATTTTAATTCGACAGATCAATGAGTAAATGATCTGAAATTTGCTGATTAGATGTAGCTATTCGATGCAGTAGTGGAATCCGGATTTGTTCAGACGATAGTACATCAGCAGACGTAGTTACCAGTAAATATGTGCTGAATTCCCTTCCCCCGCACTCCCGCTACCGTTTTTCTGCCACTGTCTCAATCCCACGATTATACTAAACCGCCTTAGTCATATATAAATTTTAACGCGAAATAGATTCACTCTATTTTGGTGGGCGGAGAGGCTGAAAATTTCAAGATGATATTCGCAAGGGTTGCCAAGCGGTCAAAGGACGCAGGGCCTAGAACTCTGTCCTTGCAGAGGTTCGTGGGTCCGAATTCCGTCCCCCGCACCAATTTACTTTTAACAAATACCCCGCAGCTCTGCTGCCGGGTGCGCCAGCCACCTAATTTGACATCCTCAGCGATATCGATCATCACAGGAGCTTAGTTCCAGAGAACACCGGTTAGCGTAACGTTGGGAGTGATGTTCCTTGAGTCAGAACCGAAACCTATGAAGAGCAAGCCTCGTTCCTCAGCGACCTCAGCAGGAGCGAATGAGTCGGTGTGGTGCGTTATTACGTCACAATCGCGGTCGATGAGAGACAGCATAGCTGTTCTCTCCACAGGTGGATCGTACCAATTGCCCACCCACTCAATGTATGACTACTCTCAGCTTGGCACCTACGTCATCGTTCTCGAAATATCTCGATGTGGAAAAGGGCATAAGTATCACCACCAAGCTGGTCACGACCGAAAGCCGTATTACCTGCACGGTGATCCTCCTCCACAAACCGGGAAAAGGGTTTAAGGTCCCCATTATCGGCACCTAATAGGGACCTAATTCTACATACTTTTTTACTAAGCGGTTGTTTCGTTATCGCTCAGGTAGATCCCAGCTCCTAGCCACCAGTCGTCGTCAACCTTCGTCACATAGCTCATCTTCGGCTCAGTCTCGTTGGTGATGGGATTTGTCCATAGGTAATCGAAGAATCCGCTACCGTTAAGGGCGATGGCCGTCATTTCCCGGTTGATGTAGATACCTTCGGAGTTTTGGATATCGAGACGGTTTGTGCCAACTGCTGAAGGGAGGTATGGAAGTGTGAGGGTATTTCCGTCGAACTCATGAGCGAATATGTAGACGTCTCCTCTCACAAACGGCTCGTCCAAGTCCATAAAGTCTCTTGTCGCAATCTCCTTGCCGTAGACCCGTGCATAGGACGCTGCAGACTCGACGAACGCCATTAACTCATCTTTTGTGGCCGGAGGTTCGTAAGGCAAGGCAGAGAAGCCTTCGGTTTGCTCAACCTCGTTTGCATAGATTCCTGATCCGAGCCACCAGTCGTCATCCACCTTTCTCACGTAGCTCAGCTTGAGGGTGAGTGTCATGTTCTTCTCGGGCTCGGGGAAGATATAGTAGACAAGGCCAGTTCCTTCTTTTGCCACATCCATGAGATCTAGAACATAAAGAGCGCCATAAAGGTCCGGCTCCTCAGATCGGTTCTTGCCTACTTTGTCCGGCTGAATTGGGTGTGCAACCACAATCCCATTGAAGTCTAAGGCGTAAATGTAGTAATCACCATCGACGAAATCGCCGTTCACATCATTAAATGCCTCCAGGGATTTCTCCTTGCTGTTCTCCTGAGCGTATGTTACAGCCTTATCGACAAAAGTCACCAGAGCGAGGCGAGATTCTGCGTTGAATACTGCTTGAACATCTGGAAGCCATGCCCCGCTTGCAAGCCACCAATCGTCATCGACCTTCTTGATATAGCTCAATTTTAGCTTTGGAGTATTGTTCTGCTGTATGTTAGGATTGACCCAATAGGTGAAGCCTTCGCCTCTTGAAGCAACATTGTTCGAATTGTTGCCTATAAGAATCCCATTAGCATCCCGACCGCCTACCTGGCTTTCCCCAACCATTTCTGGTCTGAAGGGATGAGCGAGACAGGTGCCATCAAAGCCAAAGGCTATGATATATTGATCTCCCTTGACGAACTGCCCGCTTTCATTATTAAACTCTTCCAAGGCCCTATCTTTGCCATTCTCTTCGACATAGATCATGGCCAGGTCGTCTAATTTCATGAGGCTCTGAGAGAGTTCGGGAAGCTCTGTCTGATTCAAGCTCCCATTAGGTCCCAGATCCGTCTCCTCAAGTCCCAAGGCTGAGACCGATAGGACTACGGTTATAAAAACCACTAATGATATCAGTTTGCTCCACATGAAGTTATGTATAAATTCGTTGGAGAATTTCGAATAACCCTATCATGAGAATGCTTATATACTATTAATACAATAATTTATCTATGGATTCTTTAATCACATTTGCCTTACGAAAGAAGTACGAATCAATTGGGAAGCTTGGAG
>Ga0116164_10003278_pt1 | contig 11130 bp, 9 predicted proteins | sample AD_UKC109_MetaG_FD_89888 | JGI IMG/M metagenome (GOLD analysis project Ga0116164, IMG submission 89888) | Active sludge microbial communities of municipal wastewater-treating anaerobic digesters from Hong Kong - AD_UKC109_MetaG | ecosystem: Engineered > Bioreactor > Anaerobic > Digestate... | reverse complement strand
CTCCCCGGCCACCGTGGCGTGGTAGCGGCCGCCAACTACCAGGCCCGGGCATTCGGCATCCGCTCGGCCATGCCTATTGCCGAGGCCTACCGTCGTTGTCCAGATGCCGTCTACCTGCGCCCTGAGATGGCCAAGTACATCCGGGTCTCACAGGAGATTTTCCAGACGTTGGGCACACTCACGCCGGTTGTCGAACCAGTCTCGATCGACGAGGCCTATCTGGATTTGACGGGGTTGGAGAGACTGCTCGGGCCACCCAAAGACATCGGACGTGAAATCAAGCGCCGTATCTTCGAAGGCACGGGGCTGCGGGCCTCGGTCGGTATCGGTCCGAACCGCCTCATCGCAAAGCTTGCCTCCGAACACGGCAAACCCGATGGTTTGATGGTGGTGCACCCCGACGAGGTTCTGGACTTCCTCGCGCCCATGCCGGTGGCCACCCTGCGCGGTGTTGGTCGCCAGACCCAGAAGATCTTTTCGCGTCTGGGGATCGAGACCGTGTCACAGCTGCGGGCGATCCCGCTTCAATATCTGGAGGAGCAGCTGGGGAAAAAAGCCGCGGCGAGCTTCCGCGATCAAGCCCTCGGTATCGCCTCCGCTGAGGTGGTACCCGGGCGGGGTCGAAAAAGCATTTCCAAAGAGACAACCTTCGAGGAGGACGTCCGCAATCAAGACATCCTGCACGATGTGTTGCGTGGATTGGCCGCTGAGGTCGCCGCAACGGCACGCGGGGAGAATCTGTCGGGCTCAGTGGTAACGCTGAAGATCCGTTTCGTGGGCTTCGAGACCCACACTCGCCAGCGCACGATTCCGGTTCCGACCCACGACGAGCGTGTGATCCTGCGGGAGGCCTGGGCGCTATTCCTTCGCGGAGACCTGCCCCGCAAACCGGTGCGGCTCATCGGGGTGGGTATCAGCGCTTGGCAGCAGGCCGAATCGCAACAGGTCGACCTCTTCGATCAACCCCGGGAACGCGCGAGGGACCAGCGTTTGCTCGAGACCATTGACCGTGCAGCAGACCGGTTCGGAAAAGGGATATTGCAGCTCGGTTACAAACGAAAGATCAACGAAAATGAGCCTCGGTGAGAGTACCGTTGGACTGCTGGCCATATATAGGCCACGTCTGCCAGGTCGATTGGTAGCCAGCCCTATCGTGCCCGCATGCCGCAGGCGACATCGAGGAAGAAGGCTCTCGGTCATCGGCACGGCGACTAGCGCAGCAGAACATTTATGGGGATGCGACTGTCTGATGGTCGGCGATTCTGTTGAAAAACTCGGTTCTGAGAAGCATCGAGTCAGGGCTGGCTACCGATGCCAGGGAGTATTTCCCTGGTGGTTGCCATCATCATGGTTCGATGATGGCTTGGCGGGGGTCAATCGGGACGTTTTCTCGTCATGCAGGCACACCTATCCTGCCATCAGGCGGACCGTACCCACGCAGTTTGGCGAGTTTCCTGAGGTTCTGAGCTGTCGCGGCCAGCAGAAATTCATCGTTGGCACCACTGAGTCCCCGCAGTCGTAGGCGGTCGAAGCGAAGAATGCGTTTGAGATGCGCAAACAGCATCTCGACCTTTTTGCGTTCACAGCGTGATTCACGATATTCAGGCGTGTCGGCAATCTTCCTGGCTACCTCGCGCGCGTCCTCATGGACGCTGCGCGCGATCTTGCGGTGAGAGGTGTTTGGACAGCACTGCTGTTTCATCGGACAGGAGTGGCATTGCGCTTCGCTCGCCCTGTAGATGACCGTGTTGGCTTTCGTGATGCCCGTCCGTGGTTTTGTGAAGTTGCGCAGCCCATGACGCAGCGGCTTACCTGCCGGGCATTGGTACTCATCACTTTCCGCTTGCCACGTGAAATCACTGATTGAGAAGGTGTCGTCCTGACGCTGGCGCTTGTCCCAAACGGGTACATGCGGCGCGATCTGCTTTTCACCCACCAGCCAGGCGAGCATCGGCGCGGCGCCATAGGCGGTATCGCCGATCAGCTTTTCGGGCTTGAGATCCAGGTGGGCCTCAACCCGTTCGAGCAGCGTTTTCGTAATCTCAACTTCTGCGGTGCGATAGGCCGGCGTGGCCTCCACATCCAAGATCACACCACACTCGGTATCGATCAGGTAATTCGTCGAGTAAGCGAAGAAGGCCGGACCACCGGGTGCCGCTGTCCAACGGGCCTGCGGATCGGTCAACGAGATGGCTTTCGGCGTCACACCGGTAGTGGTCTCACCGTCCAACGCCGACAGATACTCACGCACCGGACGTGTTGCCAAGACCGGATCGTGCCAGTCGATCTCTTCGCTACCGGGTACGCCGCGCTGACGACTGGCATCCGCTTTGATCGTGCTGGCGTCTATCGCGAAACCTTCACCACGGATCAGTCCCTCGGCCATGCAGCGCGCGACCACATCTTCAAACACTACACGGAAGGCTTCGCTGTCACGGAACCGGCCATGACGATTCTTGGAAAAGGTCGAATGGTCTGGGACGTCGCCCTCCAGTCCCAATCGACAAAACCAACGATAGGCGAGATTGAGATGTACCTCTTCGCACAGGCGTCGCTCAGAGCGAATACCAAAGCAGTACCCGACGATCAGCATGCGGACCATCAACTCAGGGTCAACTGAAGGACGGCCCGTGGTGCTGTAGAAAGCGGTGAGGTGCTGGCGAAGATGGCTCAGATCGAGGAAGGTATCAATCTGACGCAGGAGATGGCTTGAAGGAACATGCCGCTCAATACAGAACTCGTAGAACAGCGCATTTTGCCCGGCTGGCAACTGGCCCATCATCGGCAACAGTCCTCAATGACAACGGCGTTACTGGATTATCCGTCAGCGGCGATTTTATGGGGGAGTTTTTCAACAGAATCCGGCCAAAACGGTCGTTCAGAGTCCGATCCGCCTAAGACCGCAGTGGGCTTACTACCCGACGCCAGCCACGGCCAGTACATCACTGCGCCGCTTTCGCGCGCCACATTGCGTGACAGGAAATACACGAGGCATTCAGGTCATTCAATGCGCTGTTTGCTGTCTGCCAATCACCCTTTGTCGCCGCATCCTCGGCACTGATCGCGTGTTCATCGAGGATCTTGTCGAATGCCAGCAGGCTTTGCTTGAAGCCATCCTGGTCCTCAGGCGGCATGATCGTCCACGGCTTGTGGTTCGGTGCCGGGTGATGGAGGACGATATCCGCGCCTTCCTTCACCATCTGTTTGTTCTCCCGGATGATGCCCTCGTGAATCATCGATGAGGCCTTACCCAGGATCTCCATCAACTGTCGGTAGCTCATGTCTGCCTGCTGTTTGCTGGCGACAAGCTGCTCCGCAGCATCGTCTTGCGCGAATGCCGGAAGGATCGCCAGTCCGAGCGCCAAGGGGAGGAAAGAGAGGGTCTTCATGATTCTTTGTTTTCCTGATCAACGATTTCAAAAGTGCTTACGTTTGTATCGCCGTCAAACACCGACGACGCGTGGCCCAGCCAAGACGACCTGCGACACCGCGAATAGTGAGCGCTTCTCTCACCCCTGTCTCGTGGGCTTGGCTTTGATGACCCCGTTCCCGCTGCCAGCGATCACCGAGGTTCTGCCCAGCTGCCGCACGCCTCGGTAAATAAACCGCCGGACGGACGACTGCTCGCGGCGCGCCTGGCCGATCGTGCGGGACCCTGCTCAACCGCTTCGACGTTGTGAGCGTCGGCGACCCGAAAAAGCGGGTCGCCGATCGCGTGCTTGCAGAACGCTACCGGATTATCACCGACCACCCATGGGGCCACGCGGGAACCCACTGTCCCGGCTGATCTCTACCTGCCGTACCAGCGAGTCGTCCACGGTCACGATATCCACCAGCAAGGTCTTGTCGTCTTTTTCCGTCACTTGGCCGACCTTCAGCCGATCATTGCCGCGCATGATGAGACGTGCCTGCATCAGCGTCCTGGCCTGTTCCACGGTCAGGTTGAGATCGCGGTCGGAAAAACGGCCGCCGGGTCCCGCGTGTTGGCCCATCTCGTAACGTGGCCCGTGGGCACCGGCACGATCGCAAAAGCCATGCTTCTCGCCCCAGCCGGCGCTCGCGCCCATCGCAACAAGGCCGGCGGCCACCACAACCATCGAGACTGCGGCAATCTTGGTCGCTTTCTTCATCTTGAGATCCTCGTGTTCAAATTGAATTGTCTGTTCGACGGTTCCCATTGCAGCACCCGCATGTGTCTGCTTATTGCCGGATTTCCGGTGTTTCGTGACAAATTGTGTCAGGCACCCTGCCTGACACAATCGCTCACAAAGCCGCTTTCCGGCTGCCGCCGTGACGCCTTAGACTGCAACGCATGGATACGCAGCCGCACATTCTCGTTGTCGACGATCACCGCGAGATCCGCGAACTCGTGCAGCGGTTCCTGGTCGAGCACGGGTTACGCGTCAGCGTTGCGGCGAATGGTGTCGAGATGAACAAGTTGCTGGCAGGCGCCGCCGTTGACCTCGTGGTACTCGACCTGATGATGCCGGGCGACGACGGCCTGACGCTGTGCCGCAAGATACGGGCAACCTCCGAGATTCCGGTGATCATGCTGACGGCGATGGGCGAGGAGACTGATCGCATTGTCGGGCTCGAAATGGGCGCCGACGACTATCTCGCCAAGCCGTTCAATCCACGCGAACTCCTGGCGCGAATCAAGTCAGTGTTGCGGCGCACGGATGGCGCCCACAACCGTGCCGTGCGCGAGGCGCCGGAACGGCTCAGCTTCCTCGGCTGGACATTGCTGCCAGGCGCCCGGGAGCTGATCGATCCCGACAACACCCTGGTGCCACTCAGCACGGCGGAATTTTCGCTGTTGACGGCGTTCGTGACGCGCCAGGGGCGCGTGCTGAGCCGGGACCAGTTGCTCGATCTGGCACGCGGACGAGACACGCGGGCCTTCGACCGTGCGATCGACACGCTGGTCAGCCGGCTGCGTCGCAAACTCGGCGACGACCCCCGCAACCCGCAGATCATCAAGACAGTGCGCGGCGGGGGCTACCTGTTCGCCCCTGCCGTCGAACACGCCGATGCGCCTGTGGCCTGACACGCTCGCCGCCCGCACGATCTCGCTGCTGCTCGGGATCACGCTACTGATGCTGATCGGCAGTGCGATCATGCTCAAGGACGAGCGCCGTGAGCGGTTCGAGGAGCGAGGCCGCTTTCACGTCACCGAACGACTGACGACGCTGGTCCGAATCCTCGACGTCACCGACCCCGACAGTCGGCAGCGCGTTCTCAAGCAACTGCGCCTGCCGGGTGACGAGGTCACACTGAGCATTGAACCGCGCGTCGCCTCCCCACAGCGAAGCCCGCTGGAGCGCAAGATTGCCCAGCAACTGCTCCGAGGACTGAGCCTGGACGATGAATCCGCCGTTCGCGTGGACTTGCGCGATGCCGGAGCCCTCGATGTGTCGGTTCGCCTGGGACAGCACGACTGGCTGAATTTCCGCAGCACGCGTTTTGACCGTCCGCCGCCTTTCGCCAGCAGGACGCTGCAGCTGCTGGCTGTGTTCCTTACGCTGCTCGTATTGAGCGGGCTGTTCATCGCCCGGCGCATGGCCCGCCCAATGGCCGACCTGGCGCGTGCAGCAGAACGCTTTGGCCTTGGGCAATCGTCGGACCCCTTGCCTGAGAACGGACCGCGTGAAGTGCGTGACACCATTCGTGCGTTCAACCAGATGCAACAACGACTGCACAGGCTGATCACCGAGCGTTCACAGATGCTCGCTGCCGTTTCCCATGACCTGCGGACACCGATAACGACCTTGCGCCTGCGTGCCGAATACATCGAGAACGCCGACATGCGGGAAAAAACACTTGCCACGCTGTCCGATATGGAAGCGATCGTGTCCGCCACGCTCAACTTCGCAAGAGACGAAGCCGCCGACGAACAGGTCCGAGCCACCGATCTTGCCGCGCTGCTACAGAGCACGGTCGACGATTATGCGGACATGGGACACAACGCGTCCTACGAGGGACCCGACAGGCTGACCATCCTCTGTCGACCGGTTGCGATGAAGCGGGCTTTTGTCAACCTGATCGACAACGCACTCAAGTATGGCCAGACGGCGCGTGTGCATCTGCTGCCCGACACGTCAGGGGCGGAGGTGCACATCGACGACGACGGACCGGGCATCCCGGCGGACAAGCTCGAGCAGGTGTTCAGTCCGTTTTTTCGCCTTGAGACGTCGCGCAGTCGCGATACGGGCGGCGTTGGCCTGGGGCTTGCGGTCGCGCGATCCATCGTTCTTGCCCAAGGCGGCACGCTGCATCTCGAGAATCGGCCCGGCGGTGGGGTTCGGGCCGTGTTGCGTGTCGCCCGGGGGTAGGCAGCAACGTTGATGGGGTGGCGGCGGAAACGACGAATGCGTTGTGCTGACTGAGGGCCTCGTGTGACGTTCCCAGGTCGATTGAGTTCCTGTAGTGCACCACGGAAAATCTGGACAATCACCGCTACAGCCAGCAAGACAAACACCCCCAGCACAATGCGTAACTCGATCCTCGCTGCCCTTGCATCCGCAGGTCTTTTTGGCCTCAGCACGCCGTTGGCCAAGGTCCTTGTGGCCGAAGTGCCCCCCGTGGCGCTGGCCGGACTGCTCTACCTCGGTTCGGGCATCGGACTTCTGACCTGGCGCTATGCCCGCGGTCACACGCTTTCGCGACAGGGCGCGCATGAGGCGCCGTTGGCGAGCGCAGACTGGCCCTGGTTGGCCGGCGCCATCCTCGCTGGCGGTGTCGTTGCCCCCGTGCTGCTGATGCTGGGACTCGAAAGGACCACCGGGGCCGCGGCGTCCCTGCTGCTCAATCTGGAAGGGGTCTTCACCGCCCTGCTCGCGTGGTTCGTGTTTCACGAGAACTTCGACCGGCGCATCGCGATCGGCTTTGTGCTCATCGCCGGCGGCGGCATGCTGTTGTCGTGGGAAGGGGAACCTGCGGGTGGACTGCCGCTCGGCACCCTGGCAATCGCGGCCGCCTGCTTCGGTTGGGCTATCGACAACAACCTCACGCAGCGGGTATCGGCCAGCGATCCGGTGCAGATTGCCGGCATCAAGGGTTTGGTCGCTGGCGGCGTCAACCTGTCGCTTGCAATGATGACCGGTTGGCAGCCGTCGTTCACCACGGCAATGCTGGCCGCACCGATTCTGGGGCTGTTCGGCTACGGCATCAGCCTGACACTGTTTGTCTGGAGCCTGCGACATCTGGGCACCGCAAGAACCGGCGCCTACTTCTCGGTCGCCCCTTTCTTTGGCGCAGCCATGGCGATGCTCATCCTTGCCGAGAAACCCGGTTCAGCGTTCTGGTTCGCCGCAGTCATGATGGCGATCGGCGTGTGGCTGCACATCACCGAACGCCACAGCCATGTTCACCGTCACGAACAACTTGTCCATACCCATGCGCACCGGCACGATGAACACCACCAGCACGAACACGACGCATCATGGGATGGAGCGGAGCCTCACACCCATGCGCATATCCACGAACCAGTCGTGCATGCGCATCCGCATTATCCTGACCTGCACCACCGGCACCATCACTGAACGATGCAGGACACATTAACCCGCTGATCTTCTTCCGCTGCGTGACGCCGGTCGTGGGGCTCGCCCCGACTGGACATACGCCAGGATGGTTTATGCCTCAGAAAGCCAAGGAGTAGACGAGCCCTGCCACGGCCGATGCGGCGATCACCGGGATGACGCCCACCTTGTACCGCCACAGGGCGACAAAGGCGCCGATGGTGATGAGCAGCGAGAACCACTCGAAGCGGCCCGTGAACGGATCCGCCTCGGCAGCCTCGGGCCACAGCACGTGCCAGGCGAAGAACACGGCCAGGTTGATAATGACGCCCACGACGGCGGCGGTGATGCCTGTAAGCGGCGCCGTGAACTTCAGATCGTGACGCGTGGCCTCCACTGCCGGCCCGCCGACCAGAATGAACAGGAACGACGGCAGGAAGGTGAAGATCGTCGCCACGGTCGCGCCGACAATGCCGGCCAGCGCGAGGCCTTCCGGCCCGAAGATCTCCTTGGTCCAGCCACCGACGAAGCCGACGAAGGCGACCACCATGATCAGTGGCCCGGGTGTCGTCTCGCCCAGTGCGAGGCCGTCGATCATCTGCGTGCCAGTTAGCCAGCCGTATTGATCGACCCCGCCCTGGTAGACGTAAGGCAACACGGCATAGGCGCCACCGAAGGTCACCAGCGCCGCCTTGGTGAAGAACCAACCCATCTGCGTCAAAGGGCCGTGCCAGCCGTAACCTAGATAGAGGAATCCCTCCAGCAGCGCCCAGATGACGAGGCCGACTGTGACGTGGCCAATGGCCGAACGCCAGGTAAAGCGCGCCCAGCTCGGCGCTGGCGTATGGTCGTCGATCAGCGCTGGACCGAACGACTTGTCGAAGGCGCCGTGGCCGCCACCGGTCTTGAACCTGTCGGGCGCGACGCGACCGCCGAGATAGCCGATAACACCGGCCGCCAGCACGATGTAGGGGAAAGGCACGTGGAGCGCGAATATTGCCACGAAGGCGGCCGCCGCAATACCCCAGAGGACCCCGTTGCGCAGCGCCCGGGAACCGATGCGGTAGGCGGCAAACACCACGATCGCCGTCACCGCCGGCTTGATGCCGTACAACACCCCGGCCACGGCGGGGACACCACCAAAGGCAAGATAGATCCAGGTCAGCGCGATCAGGATGGCCAACGATGGCAGCACGAACAGTACCCCCGCCATGATGCCGCCCAGCGTGCCGTGCATCAGCCAGCCGATATAGGTGGCGAGCTGCTGCGCCTCCGGACCCGGCAGCACCATGGTGTAGTTCAAGGCGTGGAGGAAGCGGTGTTCGCTGATCCAGCGGCGACGCTCGACCAGTTCGGTGTGCATCATCGAGATCTGCCCTGCCGGACCACCAAAGCTGACGAAGCCGAGCTTCAGCCAGTAGCGGAACGCCTCCCATAGCGAAACCGGTGCGGGCGCTGCGTGCTCCACCGCCGTATCAGTCATCGTCGACATCTTTCAAAGCCCGTAGCAGCTTGTTGAGAAGAAAACCTTTCACGTCGTTGCAGTCGAATACCGCCGGTACAGCCCATCGAGCACCGGCGTCATCGCTGCGAGCAGGGCATCGTCATCAGGCGTGCTATCCCGCAGCCCGGCCAGCACCGCCTCGAAGCCGGCCGCCTCGGGAACTGCCGCACCACCCACATCCAGGAAATGCACCAGCCGCCCCAATCCGGCCAGACCGGGATTGCTCTCGAGCCCGAAACTCGTCAATAACACCTCGAACGTCACCCGCTCACCGACGTGCGTGAACGCCGCACCGTCAAAATCGAAACCCAGTGCCTCGCCGGGGCAGGACTCGGGGCGCTCCAGCCAGAGGAACTGCACGTCGGTGTCGATGAAGTGACGAATCAACCAGGCACTCGCCACCCGGTCGACCCACAAGCGCCGCCGCGTCGCCCAAAGCCTGCCGCGATAGTCGGCAGGATCGAGCCGTGCGATCTCGCCTGCCATGGCGGCCGGCTCCCGGGGCGAGTACCGCAGATTCAACTGATCTGTGATTTCTTCCACGGCCACCGTTGCCTGCGCTTGCGCGCCACCCGGAAAGAAATCGATCTCTGTTATGGATTGCAGATCGCGTTGCAATTTGCGCAGCCTCTGCCTGGCCGACGCCTCGTCGAGCCGGGGCAGTTCCGAACGCAAGCTGGCCACGCCCCTTTCGAGCTCGGCGTAGGCTTCCGCGCGGTCGAATGGCTCCCGCAACTGCTCCTCGACACCAGGGCGTTGGGCAGCCAGCTCCAGCAGCCAGACGACACCGCCCGCCTGTTCAATCTGTCCGCCGACGGCCTCCAACCTGGCCCGATTGCGGTCGGTCGCCGGCAGCACCACCACGCCATCGCGCAGGCTGACTGCTCCGAGCTCCCTCAGCGCACGCCAGAGACGAACGCGCGGCGTGCTCTGCGAGCGGCCAGGCAGGCTGGTCGTAAACAGGAGCCAGTTCGCTGGAGGCATAATGAAACGTATGTTACCTATTACAACGCACGTTCCACAAGAAGCGAACTCTGAGGCGGCCTGCCGAACACGCGGCAGGTCGGATAAAAACGCTCGTCGATTGCAAACTGGGTTGCCTCCTTCAACCGTCGCGACGACAGAAGCGACCCCTTTGTCTCCCTATCGCGCACGCCCACCGACCAACAGCACGATTTTGCGCCCGGTGTTGGTTCCTGATGCTTACGAAATCAGAAAGCTGCCGTTCCGCGAGCTTTCCCGGCCTTGACCGGTAAGCGACCCGCTGCAGTCATTTCCGGCTCGGCTCCTGAGCGGCCGCTTCGGCCGAACAGCAGACGGCCGCGTTGCCGAGGGGAGCGCCTACTCTGGCAGCACTCAGCTGAGAACCGCGGCCTTGGGGAAGCAATGATCGGCGCGTTCCATCGGAGACCCTACTTTGCCCGCACGTATAGTACTTTGGTCTCCGAGCCGGGCGATGTCCTCTCCTCGAACTGGAAGATGTCACGCTTGCCCTTAACCAGATCACTGAGCTTTTTGAATCCGTAGAGCCGCGAATCGAAGTCCGGCTGGATTTTCGTCAGGTAGCTACCGAAGGTCCCTAGATGCGCCCAACAAGTGTCATCACTGGCCTTGTCCAGGGCTTCGAGCACAAAGGCAGTTGGAAAGTCCTGCTGAGCGGCGCGCGAGCCGTTCTTTGCCTGGGTTGCGGCTCCCGCGGCCTTGGCATCTTTGCCCGAGGCCTCTGTAGCGGATTCCGACTCGGCGACATTGCTGACCGGCCGCAGCACCTCGGTAAACACGAACTTGTGGCAGGCGTTGCGAAACGCCTCGGGGGTCTTCTTCTCCCCGAATCCAAGCACGTTCAGGCCTTCCTCGCGTATGCGCAAGGCGAGACCTGTGAAATCACTGTCGCTGGAGACGAGACAGAAACCATCGAATCTTCTGGTGTACAACAGATCCATCGCGTCGATGATCAACGTGCTGTCGGTGGCGTTCTTTCCCGTTGTGTAGGCGAACTGTTGAACCGGCTTGATGGCGTACCGGTTCAGCACCTTTTTCCACTGCGCGCTGTTCGGTGAGGTGAAATCGCCGTAGATCCTCTTCACGGTCGCCTCTCCGAACCGGGCG
>Ga0116164_10003276_pt1 | contig 11134 bp, 16 predicted proteins | sample AD_UKC109_MetaG_FD_89888 | JGI IMG/M metagenome (GOLD analysis project Ga0116164, IMG submission 89888) | Active sludge microbial communities of municipal wastewater-treating anaerobic digesters from Hong Kong - AD_UKC109_MetaG | ecosystem: Engineered > Bioreactor > Anaerobic > Digestate... | reverse complement strand
TGCATCACGCTTTTGTAGGAAAATTCCTTCATCAACGCAGGCACAACCGCCTCGGTGTATTTTTTCTGAAGTGTCGGTACATTTTTCATTACTTGATCTCCTCTCCTGATTTTTTAGCGTAACGAACCAATTTTCCGTCGTCGCCCATACGGCGTCCCACGCGGGTGGGTGCACCGGTCTTGGGATCGACCAGCATAAGGTTGGAGATGTGAACAGAGGCTTCCCGTTCGATGATTCCTCCCTGAGGATTGGCGGCATTGGGTTTGGTATGTTTTTTCATCATGTTGACCCCTTCGACAATCGCCCGTTCTTTTTCCCGGATCACTTCGAGGACTTTTCCTTTTTGTCCCTTGGAGTTACCGGTAACGACGATCACCGTGTCGCCCTTTTTGATATGTAACTTTTTCTGCATTGCTACTGATTTTCAATTATAGTACTTCAGGAGCAAGAGAAACGATCTTCATGTATTGATCACGCAATTCCCGGGCCACGGGTCCGAAAATACGTGTTCCACGAATTTCTCCTGCATTGTTTAACAGGACAACAGCGTTGTCGTCGAAACGAATGTATGAGCCATCGGTGCGGCGTACCTCTTTTTTGGTACGCACCACAACTGCTCTCGACACGGAACCCTTTTTGATCCCCCCCGAGGGCAGCGCACTTTTGATGGCAACCACCACCATGTCGCCCAACGAAGCATAGCGTTTTTTGGTACCGCCCAGTACGCGGATGACCAACGCCTCCTTCGCGCCGCTATTGTCGGCCACAGTACATCTACTTTCTTGTTGTATCATGGTTACTTCGCTCTTTCAATGATTTCTACTAAACGCCATCCCTTGTTTTTGCTCAACGGACGGGTTTCCATAATTTTAACAGTATCGCCGATGTTGCAATCGTTCGTTTCGTCGTGGGCGTAAAATTTCGATGTCTTATTGACGAATTTCCCGTAAATCGGGTGTTTCACCTTACGCTTTTCGGCTACTACGATGGTCTTGTCCATTTTATTGCTCACCACAACGCCGATACGTTCTTTCCTGAGGTTTCGTGTATTTTCTTCCATCGTTTGAATCATTACTTGTTCTCCGTTAACTGACGGTTACGCAGTTCGGTTTTCAACCGGGCAATATTCCTACGGACATCCTTGATCGAAATCGGGTTGTCGAGAGGCGATACAGCATGGTTAAGCTTCATGCGCAGGTATTTATCCTTTTCCGCATCGATGCGTTCAGCGATCTCGTTGCTTGTTAACTCTTTAATTTCTGAATTCTTCATCAGTCAAATTTTTTAACGGTCTGATGTTATGGTTTATTCACCGGCTGAACTTTCCTGGAAATCTCTCCGGACCACGAATTTGGTCGTAACCGGCAGTTTTTGGGCTGCCAGGCGGAGAGCCTCCTTCGCCATTTCAAAGGGTACGCCTTCGGCTTCAATAATGATGCGGCCGGGGGTAACCGGTGCAACAAAAGCTTCGGGAGCTCCCTTACCTTTACCCATACGAACCTCTGCAGGTTTTTTGGTAATGGGTTTATCGGGGAAGATGCGGATCCAGATTTGTCCCTGACGTTGCATGTGACGGGTTACGGCCACACGTGCTGCTTCGATCTGACGGCCAGTGATCCAGGCCGATTCGAGCGACTTTATTCCAAACGATCCGAATGCCAGTTGGTTGCCCCGTTGGGCCTCCCCTTTCATTCTTCCTTTTTGTACTCTTCTGAACTTTGTTTTCTTTGGTTGTAACATCCTTAATCGTCTTTAAGGTTTCTTACTTCTTTTTCCTGCGGTTGCCGCCTTTCGGCCGTTCGCCGCGTGTGTTCCCGCTACCGGGGCTTTTCATGCCAATGTTGGGTGACAGGTCGCGTTTACCATAAACTTCACCCTTGCATATCCAAACCTTCACACCGATCAGCCCAGTCTTGGTAAGAGCCTCGGCCAATGCATAATCGATATCTGCTCTCAGTGTGTGCAGCGGAGTACGTCCGTCCTTGTACATTTCGGAGCGGGCCATTTCGGCGCCATTGAGCCTTCCGGAAACCAGCACCTTGATTCCTTCAGCGCCCATTCGCATCGTTGATGCGATGGCCATTTTAACCGCGCGCCGGTAAGCAATTTTGCCTTCAATCTGGCGGGCAATATTGCCGGCCACAATCTGGGCATCCATTTCCGGACGTTTTATCTCAAATATATTGATCTGTACTTCTTTCGAAGTGATCTTTTTCAATTCTTCCTTCAGCTTGTCAACTTCCTGACCGCCTTTGCCTATAATAATGCCCGGGCGTGAAGTATGGACGGTAATGGTGATGAGTTTCAGGGTGCGCTCGATAATGATTTTCGAAACGCTTGCCTTCGCCAGACGCGCATTCAGATACTTGCGGATCTGATAATCTTCGACCAGCTTTTCGCCGTAATTATTGCCACCGTACCAGTTCGAGTCCCATCCTCTGATGATCCCTAAGCGGTTTGCTATCGGATTGGTTTTCTGTCCCATGTATTACATTTTATCGGTTATTCGGTTACAGAATTTTTGCTGTCGAGGTAAACCGTTACATGGTTCGACCGTTTCCGGATCCGGTGGGCCCGGCCTTGCGGAGCGGGTTGGATCCTTTTCAGCATCCGTCCCGAGTCGACAAAAATTCTTGAAACAAAAAGATTACTCTCTTCCAGACGTTGATTTTCGTTTTTTGCCTGCCAGTTGGAAATGGCCGACAACAGCAGTTTCTCGAGTTTGCGTGAAGATTCTTTTGGTGAGAATTTCAACACGTCGAGCGCCCTGTTCACGTCCATGCCCCTAACCATATCGGCCACCAGCCTCATTTTTCTCGGCGAGGTGGGATTGTTCCGGAGCACGGCGAAGTATTGCGTTTTTCGCTCTTCTTTTCGCTGATTTGCTTTATTTCTTTTTCTTGCACCCATTGTCTCTTTCGTTTAAAATGGTTCTATCAATTCACGCCTTACTTGCGGTTACCGGCGTGCCCCCTGAAGGTACGGGTTGGGGCAAATTCGCCCAGTTTATGGCCAACCATATTTTCGGTGACATAAACCGGGATGAACTTATTGCCGTTATGAACAGCAATGGTATGTCCCACCATATCGGGAGAAATCATTGATGCACGGGCCCAGGTTTTCACCACGCTCTTTTTACCCGATTCATTCATCGCCAGAATCTTGTTTTCGAGCTTGTAGCTAATAAACGGCCCTTTTTTCAATGAACGACTCATACTACTTACCTTTTACAATTATTTTTTACGTTTTTCCAAAATGTACTTACTGGTGGATTTTTTCGGATGGCGGGTTTTATACCCTTTGGCCAACAATCCTTTCCGCGAACGGGGATGTCCTCCGGATGCGCGTCCTTCGCCACCACCCATCGGGTGATCGACCGGGTTCATGACCACGCCGCGTACGCGGGGACGACGTCCCAACCAGCGGGAACGACCGGCTTTCCCCGAACGTTCGAGGTTGTGTTCCGTATTTCCAACAGTACCTACAGTTGCTCTGCAGGTGATGAGTACCATGCGGGATTCTCCGGAAGGTAACTTCAGAATCGCGTACTTCCCTTCGCGGGAAAGTAACTGTGCATAGGTTCCGGCGCTACGAGCCATAACACCTCCCTGACCGGGACGGAGTTCAATATTGTGAACCAGGGTGCCAAGAGGAATCCTGGCAAGGGGAAGGGCATTTCCAATTTCAGGGGCCACCTCGCTTCCCGAAACCACTACCTGATTTACTTTCAGGCCATTCGGAGCAAGTATGTACCTCTTTTCACCATCGCTGTACACCAGCAACGCGATACGGGCGCTGCGATTGGGATCGTACTGGATGGATTCTACGGTTGCTTCCATACCTTCTTTATCGCGCTTGAAATCGATAATCCGGTATTTACGCTTGTGCCCGCCACCTATATACCTCATTGTCATCCGACCTTGGTTGTTGCGACCGCCGGTCTTCTTAATGGGCTCCAACAATGACTTCTCAGGTGTTGACTCTGTAAGGGTGTCAAAGGCGCCAATGATTTTGTGCCTTTGCCCCGGTGTTACAGGTTTTAATTTACGTACTGCCATATTTTATTAAATATTGCTATAAAAATCAATCGTTTGTCCTTTGGCCAGTGTAATAATGGCCTTTTTAAAAGCGTTCGTTTTTCCTTTTTGCATGCCCGCTTTGGTGTAACGTTGCTTGGTTTTTCCACCGTAAATCATGGTGTTCACCGTTTCCACTTCTACGTCGTACAGCTTTTCGATGGCGTTCTTGATCTGGCTTTTGTTTGCACGGCGGTCTACAATGAAGCCGTAACGGTTCAGCTTTTCGGTCTGGGCCGTCATTTTTTCGGTTACCAATGGTTTAATTAAAACATCCATTTCTCTTCATTTAATTGTTAAACACACCTTCGATTTGTTCCAGCGAACCTTCCAAAAACACCACGGATGCTGCATTTAGAATGTCGTATGTATTTAAATCAGAAGCTCTTACAACCTTGACCCCCTGTAAATTTCTGGATGACAAATATATATTTTTATTTGTTTCCGATAAAACGAACAGGGACTTTTTATCGTTCAAATTCAGATTTTGCTGAATAGCAACAAATTGCTTTGTTTTGGGCGTTTCGAGCGAAAAATCTTCCACCACGATAATATTGTTCTCTTTTGCTTTGTAGGCAAGGGCTGATTTGCGGGCAAGCTGCTTCACTTTCTTGTTCAACTTGAAACCCCAGTCTTTTGGTCGGGGCCCGAAAATACGTCCGCCACCACGAATGGTTGGCGATTTGAGGCTCCCTGCACGGGCTCCGCCGGTACCTTTTTGCCGTTTGATTTTGCGGGTACTTCCGGCAACTTCACCCCGTTCCTTCGATTTATGTGTGCCCTGGCGCTGATTAGCCAAATACTGCTTCACGTCGAGGTAAATGGCATGGTCATTGGGCTCAATCCCGAAAATCAGGTCATTCAAAACTACCTTTTTCCCGGTATCTTTGCCTTCGATGTTGAGTACGTTCAATTCCATTACTTCCAAATAATTACGTATGAACCTTTCGCTCCGGGCACTGAGCCTTTCACGACAATTAAATTGTTTTCAGGAATGACTTTAATCACCTGAAGGTTTTCAATGGTAACCTGGTCGTTACCATCGCGACCGGCCATGCGCATGCCTTTCAGTACCCGCGAGGGATACGACGAAGCGCCGAGAGAACCGGGTGCGCGCAGGCGGTTATGCTGCCCATGGGTGGCATCGTTAACCCCGCGGAAGTTATGCCGTTTAACCACACCCTGAAATCCTTTTCCCTTGGTTGTTCCGGTAACGGTTACCCAAGGCGTGTCGTTAAACATGTCGACCGTAAGAACATCGCCCAGACCGACGTCGCCATCGGCCGAGTCAATTTCAATTACTTTGCGTTTCGGGCTCGTGCCTGCTTTCTTAAAATGGCCAAATTCCGCTTTCGTGGTATGCTTTTCCTTTTTGTCGTCATACCCGATTTGTACAGCGGCATAACCATCGGTTCCCTCGGTTTTCACCTGGGTAACCACGCAGGGGCCGGCCTCAATAACAGTGCATGGGATATTCTTCCCCTCAACACTGAATACGGATGTCATTCCGATTTTTTTTCCAATTAATCCTGGCATTGTACCTAATTTTTTATGGATCATACTTTAATTTCAACCTCAACGCCACTGGGCAGTTCCAGCTTCATCAGGGCATCGATGGTTTTTGCGGTTGAGCTGTAAATATCAATCAGACGCTTGTAGGAACTGAGCTCATACTGGTCGCGCGACTTTTTGTTCACGAACGTCGAACGCAAAACCGTAAAAACCCGCTTGTGTGTGGGAAGTGGGATGGGCCCGCTCACCACAGCGCCGGTAGCTTTTACCGTTTTCACGATCTTTTCAGCCGATTTGTCCACAAGATTGTGATCGTAAGATTTCAGCTTAATTCTGATTTTTTGACTCATGGTTATACGTGTATCAAATTATAGTAAATCGATTCTGCCTTTGGCCTCGGTTAATACTTCTATGGCAATGTTTTTCGGCACTTCTTCATAATGCGAGAATTCCATCGACGAAGTAGCCCGGCCCGACGAAAGGGTCCGTAATACCGTTACGTAACCGAATTGTTCGGCCAGGGGCACCTTTGCCCGGATAACACGGGCGCCACCCTTCGATTCCATTCCTTCGACATGGCCGCGACGGCGGTTCAGGTCGGAGATAATGTCGCCCATATATTCTTCGGGTGTGACGATCTCGGCCTTCATGATGGGCTCGAGCAAAACAGGATTTGCCTTCGAAGCAGCGCTTTTAAAGGCTTGCTTGGCACATATTTCGAACGATAACTGATCGGAGTCGACCGCGTGGTACGATCCATCGATCAGGGTCACCTTCATGGCTTCGATCGGGAAACCGGCCAGAGGACCGTTCGACATGGCGGCCCGGAAACCCTTTTCAACCGAAGGAATGTATTCACGGGGTATGTTTCCGCCCTTAACGGCATCAACGAATTCGAGTCCGTCCTTGCCATCCAGGGCTGCTTCGACACGCACAATGATGTCGGCGTATTTTCCCCGTCCACCGGTTTGTTTCTTAAACACTTCCCGTAACTCGACCGAGCCTTTGAGGGCTTCTTTGTAGGCCACCTGGGGTTTCCCCTGGTTGCATTCCACCTTGAATTCCCTTTTCAGGCGGTCGACAATAATTTCGAGGTGCAGCTCGCCCATTCCCCGGATCACGGTTTGACCGGTATCCTGGTCGGTCATTACCTGGAAGGTAGGATCTTCTTCGGCCAGTTTGGAAAGGCCAATTCCCAGCTTGTCGAGGTCCTTCTGCGTTTTGGGTTCCACGGCAATCCCGATGACCGGTTCCGGAAACGACATCGATTCGAAAACGATCGGTTTATCGGCATCGCATAGGGTATCGCCGGTACGGGTATCTTTCAGTCCAACCACCGCGCAAATGTCCCCGGCTTCGATCACATCGCGGGGTTGCTGTTTGTTCGAATGCATCTGGTAAATGCGGGAAATCCGTTCCTTTTTGCGGGTACGGGGATTGTAATAGGTCCCGCCGCTTTCGAGTTTCCCGGAATAAACGCGAACAAAAGTCAGCCGCCCTACGTAAGGGTCGGTGGCAATTTTGAACGCGAGTGCAGAAGTAGGATCGTCGGCATCGGGCTTGCGGGTGATAATTTTTTCCTCTTCGTCCTCGTCGTGCCCCTTTAGTTCGCCTTTGTCGAGCGGACTGGGCAGGAAAGCGCAGATCGCGTCGAGCAAACGCTGAACACCTTTATTTTTAAATGCCGAGCCGCAAAACATGGGGACTATTTCTCCGGCAATGGTTGCTTTCCGGATCACGGCGATCATTTCGTCGGGCGTGATCGAATCGGGATCTTCAAAGAAGCGTTCGAGCAGTTCTTCGTCCTGTTCGGCAACAGCCTCCACCAGTTTTTCCCGCCATTCGTTGGCCGTATCGACCAGGTCGGCCGGGATGGACTCGAGGTTGTATTTCTGACCGAATTCGGCATCTTCATACCACACAATCGCTTTCATCTGCACCAGGTCAACCACTCCCGAAAAGGTTTCTTCCGAACCGATGGGAAGTTGTAACGGAATCGGATTGGCTCCCAGTTTCGTTTTAATGTCGCCGTACACTTTGTAAAAATCGGCGCCCTGCCGGTCCATTTTGTTCACAAAAGCAATTCGGGGCACGCCGTATTTCTGGGCCTGGCGCCACACCGTTTCCGATTGGGCTTCGACCCCGCCAACGGCACAAAACAGGGCAACCGCCCCATCGAGTACCCGGAGCGAACGTTCCACCTCGACGGTGAAATCGACGTGTCCCGGAGTGTCGATCAGGTTAATTTTATGCTCAATATCCTTATAATTCCAGCTCGTGGTGGTAGCCGCCGAAGTGATGGTAATCCCCCGCTCCTGCTCCTGCTCCATCCAGTCCATGGTAGCCGCGCCATCGTGGACCTCACCGAGGCGGTGGGTCAAACCGGTATAGAACAGTATCCGTTCCGATACAGTCGTTTTACCGGCATCGATGTGGGCCATGATGCCAATGTTACGGGTATTTTGTAAATCTCTTTTTGCCATTCGTATACCAATCTTAAAAAAACAGAATCAATAAAAAACCAACAAAACCAATGAAAAAACAAAAACCAATTAAAAACGAAAATGAGCAAAAGCCCGGTTTGCATCAGCCATACGGTGGATCTCTTCCTTCCGCTTGTACGCGCCGCCTTCTTCGTTGAAAGCAGCCTGGATTTCTGCAGCCAGTTTTTCACTCATCGAACGACCTGCACGCTTGCGGGCATACAGGATCATATTTTTTATTGAAATCGAAATTTTCCTTTCGGGCCGGATTTCCATGGGAACCTGGAAGGTAGCACCTCCAACGCGGCGGCTCTTAACTTCCACCTGCGGGGTAACGTTTTCCAGGGCTTTTTTCCAGATTTCGAGGGGAGCGAGCTCGGTGTTTTTCATTTTCTGGGCCACCATCTCCATGCTATCGTAGAAAACGGAGTAGGCAACCGTCTTTTTCCCGTCAACCATCAGATTGTTGACAAACTGGGATACCAATACATCATTAAACTTGGGATCGGGCAAAATGATCCGCTTCTTGGGTTTTGACTTCCTCATTTTTTTAAAGTTTGTGTTATTCAAATCGGTTGCCTGAGTGTCAGTCTTCAGTTCATCCCGGGTAGTAGGAATGGAGTCCCTTACTCAACCAAACCACAACTTTAAATAACCATTTCAACACTATTTTTTCACTTTCGGACGTTTGGTACCGTATTTGGAACGGCGCTGGGTGCGTCCTTCAACACCAGCTGTATCAAGTGCGCCGCGAACGATGTGGTAACGTACACCCGGCAGGTCTTTTACACGGCCTCCACGAACCAATACGATGGAGTGTTCCTGTAAATTATGGCCTTCGCCCGGGATGTACGCGTTCACTTCTTTCAGGTTCGTCAACCGTACACGGGCCACTTTGCGCATGGCGGAGTTCGGTTTCTTGGGGGTGGTGGTGTACACGCGCACACATACGCCCCTTCGCTGCGGACAGGAATCAAGTGCAGGAGATTTGCTTTTATCAAGATTCACTTCTCTCCCTTTTCTTACTAACTGTTGAATTGTAGGCATTATCCTTTTTTAATTAATCATTTAAAAAAATCGCAAATAAATAAATGTTTCGAGGAGATTATCAATGACTTATAGCCCCATTTGGGCAGTTTCCCTCACGAAACGGTTGGCAAAAGTACTAATTTTCAACAAGAATCAAACAGGGTTGAAGTTTTTTTTTGAAAAATTTTGGGACGGCAAGTTTTTAACTTGTAGCTGTTCAACTTAAAAAGTTGAACTCTTGGCGCCTCGTGGGACTGCAAGTTTTTAACTTGCAGCTGTTCAACTTAAAAAGTTGAACTCCCGGTGCCTGGTGGGACTGCAAGTTTTTAAACTTGCAGCTGTTCAACTTAAAAAGTTGAACTCCCGGAACCCAACCTATCGAAGTCAGCACAGGGCATTCACCCGCGGGTGAAATCCCTGTCTGGTAATAAAAATCAAAACGCTGAGCGAATGCGGTTCTTTAACCCGATAGGTTTTGGAAACCTGTCCGGGTCAACGCAATTTTTGGATCTGATTTTTTGTCCTTAAAAAATTCGGAATATTTTTGCAGCATTGTACACAATAATAATAAAACCAAAAACAGCAATTGTGCCTATTCCATTTAAAAAGTTGGTTCCGTATTCGTTTATACTTTTAACCGTATTCTCTTTCACGGCATACGCGCAGAATCTGACCGAAAGCAAGCTTCCGATTATCATCATTGATACAAAGGGCAATCAAATCGTAGATGAACCCAAGATCACAGCCCTGATGAAGGTACTCAACCAACCCGGCGGCATCAACAAAATTACCGATCAAACCTATGAATACGACGGACCGATCGGTATTGAAATCAGAGGGAATACCTCCCAGATGTTTAACGACAAGAAGAGTTTTACCCTGGAAACCCGTCTCGAAACCGGTGAAAACAACAATGTTTCCCTTCTCGGGCTGCCCGCGGAAAACGATTGGGTGTTGTACGGACCCTATACCGATAAATCGATGATCCGGAACGTCCTGGCTTATCACCTGGGCAATGCTCAGGGACGATGGTCGCCGCACACACGCTACTGCGAGGTGATTATTAACGGTAATTATCGTGGTATTTATGTATTCACGGAAAAAATAAAGATTGACAAAAACCGGGTCAATATCGCAACGTTGAAACCAGAAGACAATGAGGGAGATGAACGTACCGGAGGATACATCATCAGCATCGACCGCGATAATCCGGGATCGTGGAATTCGCCCTTCATGGGCCGCACGGGCAGCGTTGACGTGCCCTTTACCTACGTCGATCCGGATTACGATGATTTGACCCCAACACAGCGGGATTATATCCGTGAATACATTACCGATTTTGAATATGCCCTCCACGGCCCCGATTTCAAAAACCCGGAAACGGGCTACAGAAAATACATAGACGTGCTATCCTTTATCGACTATATGATCATTACCGAACTGAGCCGCGACCTGGACGGGTACCGGGTCAGTGTTTTTTTTCATAAAGACAAAGACAGCAAAGGGGGCAAGCTGACCATGAGCCCCTTTTGGGATTACAACATTTGTTTTGGGAATGCCGATTTCATGAAAGCGTACGACCCAAAAGGATGGACCGAAGAGGGAATTGGTAAGGGCGACTGGTATGAAATCCCCTTTTGGTGGGACCGCTTAAGAGAAGACCCTTATTATGAAACGCATTTCAAATACCGTTGGGAAACGTTACGGGGAGAATCATTCAGCAAGGAAAATATATTTGCCCGGATCGATTCATGTGTTCAGGTAATGGGCGAGGCAGTTGATCGCAACTTTAACCGATGGCCCATTCTAAACCGAAAAATCTGGCCCAATAAATATGTTGGAAGAACCTACGAATACGAGGTGAACTATCTCAAAAAATGGATTTCAGACCGTATCGACTGGCTGGATAGCCAGATTGATTTGATTGAGCCTGCCTTTGCATTATCGGGGCAAAATCTTCAAACGGACAAAAGACCTACGGTTGAAATCTCCCCCAATCCATTCCGGGATCATCTGAATTTCAGGATCCAATTG
>Ga0116164_10003274_pt1 | contig 11145 bp, 10 predicted proteins | sample AD_UKC109_MetaG_FD_89888 | JGI IMG/M metagenome (GOLD analysis project Ga0116164, IMG submission 89888) | Active sludge microbial communities of municipal wastewater-treating anaerobic digesters from Hong Kong - AD_UKC109_MetaG | ecosystem: Engineered > Bioreactor > Anaerobic > Digestate... | reverse complement strand
GTCCGGATGAAGAAGAGCAAGTACTACTACAACACGAACTATGGCTATGGCTACCGCTACGCCTACGGATATGGTTCAGGCTATGGCTACGGATATGGCTATGGCCGGAGAAGGCGCGACAAGGATGGTCAAGGAGCGAACCAGGAAAGCTGATCCGCGTTCGCACTCATGAACGCGGGCTTGAAAAGCATGGGAGAAAGGGAAGGTGACTGGAGCATTGTGATCCGTCCGGAACAGCCCTGGTGGCGGCTGGATCTGAAGGAGTTCTGGCGCTATCGTGACCTGTTGGTGCTGTTGGTCCGGAGGGACATCGTGGCCCAGTACAAGCAGACCGTCCTCGGGCCGCTGTGGCACGTCATCCAGCCGCTCACCACCACCTTCACCTTCGCGTTCATCTTCGGTAAGGCGGCCGGCCTCTCGCCGCCCGATCTTCCACCTGTGCTGTTCTACATGAGCGGCATCGTCGCGTGGAACTACTTCGCGGGCGTTATCAACCGCACTTCCAAGACCTTCGTCGGAAATGCCAACCTGATGAGCAAGGTGTACTTCCCCAGGCTGGTGGTGCCGGCCAGCATGGCGGTGAGCAGCCTCGTGAGCTACCTGATCCAGCTCGGCACTTTCCTGATCATCTATGGGTACTATTTCTTCCAAGGGAACGATGGCTGGGGTCCGTCCCCCTGGTTGTTCGCTCTGCCTGCCTTGGTGGCGCTCATGGCCTTGCTCGGATTGGGTTCCGGGATCCTGGTCTCGTCCATGACCACCAAGTACCGCGACCTGGGGTTCCTGGTCGGGTTCGGGGTGCAGATGCTCATGTATGCGAGCCCCGTGATCATGCCGTTGGATCGGTTGTCCCGGATCCCCTGGCTGCTGACGCTCTTCAAACTGAACCCCATGACCCCGGTGATCGAGGCCACGCGGGCCGTCTTCTTCGGGTACCCCATCGATTGGGGGGGGCTCACCTATTCCGCCGGGGTCACCGTGGTGGTGATGCTGATCGGGCTCATGACGTTCCACCGGGTGGAGCGCTCCTTCGCCGACATCGTATGAGCACCGCACACACCGTCGTGGAGGTACGCGACCTCCGGAAGCGCTACCGGTTGGGCGTGATCGGCGGGGCCACCCTTGGCGACGAACTGAAGGTGCTGCTCGCCCGGCTCCGGGGGCGACCCAACCCGTTGGTGCCACTGGACGGCGGCATGGACGCCCAGCGCGAGGGTGAGCATTTCTGGGCGCTCCGCGGGGTGTCCTTCGATGTGCAGGAAGGCGAGATCCTGGGGATCATCGGAAAGAACGGGGCCGGCAAGAGCACCCTGCTCAAGCTGCTCTCGCGCATCACCACGCCCACCGAGGGCACCGCACGCATGAAGGGGCGTGTGAGCAGCCTGCTGGAGGTCGGCACCGGGTTCAACCCGGAGCTCACCGGCCGTGAGAACATCTACCTCAACGGCGCCGTGCTGGGCATGGACCGCTCGGAGATCGATCGCAAGCTGGACGAGATCATCGCGTTCAGTGGGATCAAGCACCACATCGATACGCCCACCAAGCGGTACAGCAGTGGCATGAAGGTGAGGCTCGGTTTCGCCGTGGCCGCACACCTGGAGCCCGAGATCATGATCATCGACGAGGTGCTCGCCGTGGGCGACGCCGAGTTCCAGCGCAAGTGCCTGGGCAAGATGAAGGACGTGGCCGGGAGCGGTCGCACCGTGCTGTTCGTGAGCCACAACATGGTTTCCGTTATGAGCCTTTGTGATCGGGTGATCTGGTTGAAGGATGGCAAGGTGCATATGGATGGTCCCACGGAGGAGGTGGTCCGTACCTACCTCGGATCATACACCACCATGCGGTCGCGGGTCATTTGGGACGAGGAGGCACCCGGTGTGCCGGAATTGAAACTGCGCGAGGTCCGATTGGACGGCCTCCCTGCGGATGGTGTGATCACTACGTCCGATGCCTTCCAGGTGCATGTGCGTTTCGAGAATCTTGGGTTCGGGGAAGGCGAGGTCGTGCCGGCGATCCACCTGCTCAATGGTGATGATGTGGTCGTGATGGGGTCAAGTGTGCGGGACAGTTTGGAGCCAACTACGCGATTCATGGTGGGAACGCATGAAGTATGCTGTACCATTCCCGGTGACCTTCTGAACGTGGGAGAGTACCGCATACTGGTGCAGTTCGCACACCAGGGGAAGGTGGTCTTGCGTGAGGCGGGCACGGTCGCCTTTGAGGTCCACAGCACCAAAAGGCAAGGAGCATGGTTCGGTCAGCGTGTAGGAGTGGTGCGTCCCAAGTTGGAGTGGGCGGTTCTGGGGTAGAACCCGATCAGGCAGCCGATGGAGCAAATGCGTGGATCGATCGCTCGGAAGAAGCATGTAGGGATCATGCAGCCATATTTCCTGCCCTATATCGGTTACTTCCAGCTCATCGCCGCGGTCGATCAGTTCGTGATCTACGACAACATCAAATACACCAAGAAAGGATGGATCAACAGGAATAGGATATTGCGTGATGGAAAAGATGTCATGTTCAGTCTTCCCTTGGTGAAGGCAAGTGATGATCGCACGATACAGGACAGAGAGATCGCCCCGAACTTTGAACCGAATACTTTCCTGGCACAGATGAAAGGAGCCTATGGAAAAGCTCCATACTTCGATCAGACCCAGGAACTATTGGATGACCTCGTTCATTTTCCTGAAAGGAACTTGTTCCGTTTCATAGCTCATTCAATTCGATCGTTATGTAGGCATTTGGATATTGCTACCGAGATCGTTGTTTCATCTACGGTACAAGCCGACCACGGATCAAAGGGGAAGGACAGAGTGCTGGCCATATGCCGTGCCTGCCAGGCCGAGGTGTACGTCAACCCGAGCGGGGGGGCTGACCTGTACGATCGCGCAGAGTTCGCCTCTCAAGGAGTGGATCTCCGCTTTATTCGTTCCAGGCCGATCGAATATGAACAGTTCGGAGCACCTTTTGTCCCTTGGCTCTCGATCATTGATGTACTGATGTTCAATGGTAGGGAACGGGTAGCTGAACTGCTCGGCGAGGTGGACTATTTCTGATCGACCGCATCACCGTGGGGCTGATCCAAGGGAAGAACCGCGTATTTCGATCCTGGGTCACGAACCAACGGGCCGCGAAAGCCTGTTCGTCGGGTCACTTGTCCGATCGTCTTCTTCCGACCACTTCATCGAGCGGTACGCCGGAATCCAGTTCGGCGAGCATTGATGTCGCCCGGTCTACAAGATCGGAAGGAATTGAAGAAACCTTGACTTCCATGAGCTCACGTTGTTGGACAACGTTCGTGCCGAGCCGCTCCTGGAGTTCTTCGAGCAATGCACCCGGCCGTTGGCAAAGGTCATCGTAGGCCACAGGTAGCACGGATCCTTCCGGTAGGTTTGTGCATCCCAGTTCGATGGCTTTCTGTGTCGTCCATACTTGGGCAATGGTTTGCTCCCAATTGGGCATTCCTTTGATCAGCTCATATTCGGGAGGCCGGAATGAATACCAGTGATCTTCGCTACCCGTATAGGTCACTCTCGCCCGCAACAGGGACCAGGCATTCTGCATGATGTTCCGACGGGTCACCAGAAACAGGCCATCAGGGAAGATCTCGTACAACAAACCGATGTGCCAGTTCATTTGCATGGCTTTCATCATCACCGGTCTGTCGAAGACGTGTTCCAGGCCGGCGATGTCGGAGCGGAGCTTCGCTCTGTCGACGGTGGCCATGTTGAGCAATTGGTCCTGGGTATGTCCGAATTGAAAATGCCCCCGCCAGAAATATCCGAAATCATGAGGGGCATTGGGACCTTTGGATCTTCCCAGGATGCTGTCAAAGCCGATCTGCGAAGATCCTTCCGGTAAGATCTCGTGGCGAGGGTCGAGATCCAATAGGATCCTATGTATCAGCGCTCCGATATATGGGTCGGCGTGGAACCTGGAGATGATGTTGCTCGGGTACGCGAACATGCCTGAGTAGGCAAGCGTTTGCAGAAGCAGTGTGCTTCCTGATCGTGCACACCCAAGGATGAACACGGTCCGTTGAACAGGGTCCAAAGGCCTGCGGAGACCCCCGTAGGCCCTTGCAAGATGTGTGTTGACGATCTCAAGGGCCTGCTCCAGACCAGGGGCTCTTTGGTGTTCGGCCCTTCTCTTTCCGGATTCCCAGGAGTTCATAGCATCTGCTTCAGGTCCCATGCGCGTTCTTTGATCGTTCCGCTCTCGTATCGTTGGTCGATCGGAAAGGCGAGAACACATTCCGAAAAAAGTGCTTCCTGATGATATCCGGATGCCTCTGCCCTTCCATTGACCTCCGGCCAATACCGAGGTATGTACATCCCCGCTCTATGGAGTTCGCGATGGTCAATGCTCATTGCCATCAGGACCGGATAGCAAAGCGGAGCCTCGATAGAGTCCAGTTCAAATGTGAGGCTGTTCAGATCGCCGAGCATCTCATGTGCGGCCAAGAAATTGTCGCGACGTCGCTTTCTGACGGCACCGTGGTCCACATGCGAGAGTATGGCCTCGCTGACAGGATTTCCGCGTAGAATTCGGCTGGGTATCCGTGCCTCGTTGCGTTTATATGCTTCGTAGGCCGCCTCGTGTTCGCCACAGCTCTTGAGTATCAAGTGGTCGAAGCTGACATTTTCATTGATCTCAATGGGCAAATGAACCTTGTCCGGTCCGAAGAGGAACCCTCCATCGGGCACACCGAGGAACTTTCTGGCTGAATTGAAGGACCATGTCACCCCCGTGTGTCTTCCACTGTAGAACGCATGGGTGTCATCAATAACGGCGGAGCTCCCAAAATGAAGGGCAGCCTCCTCCACGATCCTCGTCCGTACCCCAAAATGGTCCACTAGAATGATGAGCTCATCCATGTGGACCTTCGGTGCCTGGGGGATGAGTTGCTCGTTGGTGCCATACCAGGACACCGGGATGCCCGCCTCCCAGATGGGTGCCGCTAGGCTGTCACAGGAATAGAAAGGCACATGTACACGTGCAGGTCGGACCTCGTCCAGAATATACCGGAGGCAGCTCCTTCCGGATGCCAGAAAGAGGCCGTCCGCGTGCAATTCGTGGTCCTCCCTGGTGGGTACGGGTAGACCTATGAAACCTCCAAAGGGTGGTCTTGATCCCTGGCTCATATGCTCGTGGGTGTGTGCGGGTCCTTCTCATGTGCATGAAGGAACGCTGCGATCATGTTCCGGTCCTGTGCTTCCAGAACGATCGGAACCTCCAATCGCTCGTGTGGCAGGTACAAACGCCTGTACATGGTCCTGACCCTTCTCAGGAAGTCTACTATTCGGAAAGGCCTGGCTTCCTGCCAGATCGGGTGGATGTGGCTGATCTTGACCCCCTTTTCACGGGAGCGGACGTTCTCCTTTTCAGTGCCTTCCACCTCCATGTCTTGAAGTGTGGGGTGCCATGCGGACAACCGGATGGAGCGGTCCTCGAAAAGATCCGCCATCGCGATCGCATAGAACCTGCCTATTCCCTGTCGCTGCAATGCGATCGTCTCCAACCAGCCGGGTATGAGATTCTCGAAGCCAAGGTCCACATGAAGGCTCCCCGCGACCCCTTGGGATAGATATGATCGGAGGTTGCCCATCCCGGGAAAGCGCGAAAAGACATGGTACATCTGTGCATAGTAGGCATGCAGCAACTCGATGGGGTCGCGCTGCGTCATCAGTAGGTCAATACGCATTCCCCATGTTTCCTCCAGTGCGTCCACGCGATGCACGATCTGGGTCCACGAGGCGGTACTGATGCCATGATGTTGATGGTCGGATGGCTTCAATAACGCGGACAGTATGCCTTCCTCCGAAATGATCATCGGCAGGGTTGGGTCGACATTCCCAAATCGTTCCTGTTCGATCTTGCGCAGCTGCTCCAGCACCGCACCAGCCGATCGCTCGAACCTCTCCTTGGACGCATAAGCGAGCAGGTATACTAGATCGAACGTATGTCTGTTCTGCTCACCATTGAACGGGTATTTGCCGAGATACCGATGTCCGGGGACCTTCGAAAGAACATGCTTCTGCAGTGTCGATGTGCCTGTCTTCGGCCACCCGACATGCAATAGCATTCGCCTGGAACAGGTGTGCGTGCCTGGGGTGTTCAATATTCGCGTCAGGGTTCGGACCAGTGGTCCATTGGGTCGTTCGTCAAAGATTGGTAATACAAGGGGTTCTTTGAAGCGGGAGGTCAGGACTGCTCCTCATGGAGCAGATATCTTTGCGGACGATGGTAGAGGACTTTATGGACGGATCAGGCGTGGGGCCGATGAAGGGGGGGGAGGCGGATGAGCCAGAATGGCCGATCATTTCAGTGATAGTACCGACCTATCAGCACGCACCCTATATCAAGGAATGCCTCGACTCCATTCTTGCCCAAAGGTTATCGGTCCCTTTTGAGGTGATCGTGGGAGATGATGGCAGCACCGACGGTACATTGGAAATATGTCGGTCCTTCGCAAAGGCATATCCGACCAGGGTCAGATTGTTGGAGGGCGATAGACGCAACGTGATACATATTGATGGTTCCCCAACGGGAAGAGCCAATGTATACGTACTGACTTGGTTGGCCAAAGGGCGCTACATCGCCATTTGTGACGGGGATGATCGCTGGGATAGCATTGATAAATTATCGCGACAGCTGGCCGTATTGGAAGCTGATCCTGCGATCGCCGGCGTATATCACGAGACGGGCGTAATGGATGGTAATGGCAAGGGTATGGGAATGTTCCGTCAAGAACTGCCAGTGGAGTTCGACAAGGACAATATCATCTCCACGCTAGCCCCGTTCCATACGTCTAGTTTCATGTATCGGGCTAGATCCTATTTCACCCGACGTCCGGGTTGGTACGATCGTGTCGGTTCCTTTGATATGCTGTTGTTCAATCTCGTGCTCGGTGATGGAAGATTGGTAAAGGTCGATGGAATTCGGAGCACCTACCGTAAACACGAAGGAGGCATTACAAGCAGGGCACACAATCAAGGTGAAAAGTTGCATGCACACCGCATGGCACTATGGATATGTTGTGACCGTGATCTTGGTGGATATTCACAGGAACGCATTGCTCTGGTGTTGCATGAGCACATGCGAACGCTCAAGGCAAAATTTGGAACTTTGGCCGCCGTGAAGGGATGTTGGCGTACGATGAGGATCGCGCGTAGCAGAATGCTCCTGAAGCCGTCAAGAATGCTCCGGATGTTGCAATGGGCAATGCAAGGTTGAAGGCGGAAGGATATGGACCATTCATCTGATCAGCCAGGCCAGGCCATTGAACGTTCGGTACGTGAGCGAGAGTATCTATTTATCATCGGTGCCGCTCGGAGCGGAACGACATGGTTGCATCGTATGCTTTCTGCACATCCCCAAGTGGCATCACTTCAGGATACCGAGCTTACCATCTTTACTCGATATCTTGCCCAGCCAGTCGCTCAATTCAGGAAGGAGAAGGCGGAACAAGAGGCTGGATCGTGGTCGCTTGGGTTAGGAGCATTGTGGACGGAGGATCGATTTTTCGAGGAGGTCCGATGTTTCTTGGACAATGTATATGGAAGTGTGCTTGCCACAAACCCTCGTGCGACACATATTTTGGACAAGCACCCGAATTACGCTCGTCAATTACCGTTGATAGCGGATCTTTTGCCGAACGCCAGGTTCATTCACCTCATTCGCGATGGCAGGGAGGTGGTCGTGAGCGCCCTTTCCGTGAACAAACGTGTGGGGCATAGTGCAGGCGAGCTTGCGCAGGCCTCAAGAGATTGGCGTGATTTTGTTGGAGCGGCACGCAGGGATGGCCGAATGCTTGGCAATAGATACATGGAGGTGCGGTACGAGGAGCTCAAGAACGGCAGCCCGGAGGTCCTTGGCCGGATCTTCGCGCATTGTGGGCTTCCCGCAGATACGGACATGGTGGCCCGGATCCATTCGGAGAACCACATCAGCCGCAAACAGTACAGTTCGGGCGACGCGTCGTTGAACACCTTGCGCGTGAAGCCAGATTCCATCTGGAAGGAGCGGCTGAGCCTTACCGACCGGTACAGGATGCACAGGTGGGCCGGCGCGCTCTTGATGGAACTTGGGTACGCCGGGAGCGACTGGTGGGCCTCCTCCCCAACAGATCGGATGTGGGTGCGATTCCGTTCGTTCCTTTGGCGCATCGGGCGCGGCTTCCAGGGAGGTGTGCAGTCCTGGAAGCTTGCCTCTGTGGACCCCTTTGAACCCCTTCGTGCATGGCGCAGGTCCTAGTGACCCGGACATACCTGCCTGAGCTGTCGGAGTACACCGAACTGCTTGAGGGCGTCTGGCACCGCGGCCAGGTGACCAACAACGGCCCCCTGCTCCAGGAACTGGAGGACTCGCTCGTTCCCCACCACGGCACCGATCACGTGCTCTTCGTGGGCAACGGCACCATCGCCCTGCAGCTGGCCCTCCGCGCGCTGGACATCACCGGCGAGGTCATCACCACACCGTATTCCTACGTCGCTTCAACCACCGCCATCCTCTGGGAGCACTGCACCCCGGTGCATGTGGATATCGACCCCGTCACTTTCTGCATCGACCCGGCCCGCATCGAGGCTGCCATCACCCCGCGCACCCAGGCCATCCTCGCCACCCACGTCTATGGACTGCCCTGCGATGTGGACGCCATCGCCACCATCGCCAGGCGTCACGGGCTGAAGGTGATCTACGACGGGGCGCACGCGTTCGGCACCACCCATCAGGGAAGGCCGCTGCTGTCCTACGGCGACATCAGCACCTGCAGCTTTCACGCCACCAAGATCTACCACACGGTGGAGGGCGGTTCCATCGCCTGCCACGATGAGGAGACCTACCGCAAGCTGCGGCTTCTCCGCGCCTTCGGCCACATCAAGGACGACCACTTCCTGGTCGGCATCAACGGCAAGAACAGCGAGCTCCATGCGGCCATGGGCGTGCTGATGTTGCGCCACATGCCGTCGATCCTCGAAAGACGAAAGGCCCAGTGGTGGCGCTACGCGGAGGCGTTGCAGGGATGCGACGTGCAGCTTGCCCGTGTGCCCGGGGACACGGACTACAACCATGCCTATTTCCCTGCGATCATGCCTTCCGAGGCCGCTCTGCATGCCCTGCTGGAGGACCTTGCGAAGAACGACATCCATCCCCGGCGGTACTTCTACCCTTCACTGACGGAACTGCCCTACCTGTCAGCCAGGGGAACTTGTCCGATAGCAGAGGACCTTGCGCGTCGTGCACTCTGTCTGCCATTGTTTCATCAATTGGATGATGCACTGATCGATCGGATCGCACTTTTCGTACGCAGTCATCTTAAGTAAGGGCCAATGCATCGCTCAACCTCCCTGTAATATCTCGGAAACTTGAAGTTTCTTTGACATGGTGCCAGCTTTGCTGGTGATGGGTTGAAGGCTACGGTCCTGTTTCATTTGCCATCTTTGGGGGAACGCACTGATGCTGTGTCTGATCAACACAGTTCGGCACCGAATGATGAGCATCCCCAGCGATTTCCTTGACCTCCCGCTTCACCGGGAAACCCAGGACAGGTACTTCATCCGAAAGGCCATCCTTGCCGCGTTGCGCAAGGCGATGCCGCGCTTCCACGGCACCTTTCTGGATGTGGGGGCGGGCGTGCAACCCTACCGGAACATGATCACCGAGGGTGCGCCCAAGATCACCCGGTACCTCGGCATGGACCTGGAGACCAACGCCGTGGCCGGCTATCGCAAGGTCACGCAGGACCTGTACTGGGATGGAGGCACCATACCGCTTGATGACAGCAGCGTGGATTCCGCCATGGCCACCGAGGTGCTGGAGCACTGCCCCGATCCCGGTGCGGTGCTGCGTGAGATAGCACGCGTGATGCGTCCCGGCGGCGTGTTCTTCTTCACGGTACCTTTCCTCTGGCCCCTGCACGATGTGCCCTACGATGAGTACCGCTACACGCCTTTCGCACTGGAGCGGCTGGTGCGTGAGGCCGGCTTTGACGAGGTGGTGGTCCGACCCCACGGCGGCTGGGACGCCAGCCTGGCACAGATGATCGGTCTTTGGGCGCGCCGTCGCCCGATGTCCGAAGCCAAACGCACGCTGATCTCCAGGCTCACCCTTCCGGTGGTGCGCTACCTGCTCCGCCATGACCACGTGCCGGACCCGCGTTCATCGCCCATGGTCCCCGGACTTTCCGGCACCGCCGTTCGACGCTGACCATGTCCCCCCGCACCGCCATCCTGTCCCCCAACCGCGACGCCTACAGCGAGACCTTCATCCGTGCGCACATCGAGCACCTGCCCGACGTGGCGCTCGTGCTCACCGACGGCTTCCTCCCGCGTCGCCGGCAGGACGGCTCGCTCCTGCTGCCCACGGATACGCTGGCACGGCTGCTCCGCCGGGTGAAGGGGGCCACCGTGGAGGGTGCCCTGCGTCAGGCACTAGCGCATGCGCTCCGGAAGGCGGGGGCCGAGGTGGTGCTCGCCGAATACGGACCCACCGGCATGGCCGCGCTCGACACCTGCAAGGCCCTGGGCATACCGCTGGTGGTGCATTTCCACGGGGTGGACGCCTTCCACTGCAAGCTGTTGGAGGAGCACGGCAACTACGCCCGACTGGCGCGCGAGGCCGCTGCCGTGGTGGTGGTGAGCCGGGAGATGGAGACGCACCTGCTGGAACTCGGTTTCCCCCGTGAACGCCTGCACTACAACGTGTACGGGGTGGACGTGGAACGCTTCACACCGGCCGCTCCCGACCAGGCACCCCCCCATTTCTTCGGTGTCGGCCGGTTCAGCGACAAGAAGGCGCCGCACCTCACGCTGCTCGCCTTCGCCCGGGCGCTGGAACGGGAGCCCACCATGCGCCTCACCATCGCCGGCCGGGGCGACCTGCTCGAAGCATGTCGTCAATTGGCCGGAGCGCTCGGCATCACCCATGCGGTAGAACTTCCCGGTGTGCTGGCACCGGAGCAGGTCTCGGAGGCCATGCAGCGTTCCCGCGCCTTCGTGCAGCACAGTGTGATCACCTCCGATGGCGACCGCGAAGGCACCCCGCTGGCGGTGTTGGAGGCGATGTCCTGCGGACTACCCGTGATCGCCACGCGCCACGCCGGCATCGCCGATGTGGTGGCGGAGGACGTGAACGGACTTCTCGGCG
>Ga0116164_10003271_pt1 | contig 11148 bp, 10 predicted proteins | sample AD_UKC109_MetaG_FD_89888 | JGI IMG/M metagenome (GOLD analysis project Ga0116164, IMG submission 89888) | Active sludge microbial communities of municipal wastewater-treating anaerobic digesters from Hong Kong - AD_UKC109_MetaG | ecosystem: Engineered > Bioreactor > Anaerobic > Digestate... | reverse complement strand
TATGTCTATTGCGGGAAATATTATCATTTTTACACCTCCGTAAATGCTTTCAGTATATCAAGTCCCACTCTTCCGCTTTTTTCGGGATGGAACTGGGTACCCCAGATGCTGCCCCTGCGGCAGGCACCTGTTATTTTTATGCCGTGATACGATGATGCGATAGTATTTTCAGTGCATTTTCCGGCATAAAAGCTATGAACATAGTAAACATACTCTCCGTTGTTTATATATTTGAAAAGCGGTTCGCTTTCATCAATATCAAGTCTGTTCCATCCGATATGCGGCACCTTGAACCCGGATCTTGCTTCCTTAGGCATATCATCTGCTATGGATCGCACTTCCCCTTCAATCAGCCCTAGTCCGCTGTGTATGCCGTATTCAAGACTCCTTTCAAAAAGAAGCTGCATACCGAGGCATATGCCCAAAAGTGGTTTTCCTTTTTTGGCTTCTTTCTTTATCACTTCGGAAAGACCGCATTCCTCAAGTTTTTTTATTGCGTCGCCAAAGGCTCCTACCCCCGGCAGTATTATCCTTTCCGCTTCTTTTATTTTTTTCGGATCTTTTGTTACTTCTGTATCAATACCAAGGTATTTCAGAGAAGCACAAAGGGAAAAAAGATTACCGACTCCGTAATCTGCTACTGCTATCATCAAAGTACTCCTTTTGTTGAAGGTATTTCGTTTTTTGCTTTCGGATCTATTTCCGCTGCCGATGCCAGTGCTCTGCCCAGTCCTTTGAAAACCGCCTCAATTATATGGTGGGTGTTCTCTCCGGATAATTTCATCACATGGAGAGTAAGGCCCAGTTCCCGGCAAAAAGCATCCAGGAATACGGATACAAGTTCCGTATCGAAAAGACCGGCCATCATAGGTCTTTCTTCTGTTTCTCCAGAAGTTACCTTCATAACTTTGAATTCGACACCGAAATTCAAAAAGCATCTTCCGCTGATATCCAAAGCACAAAGCATCAAAACTTCATCCATGGGCATTATCATGCTTCCGTATCTTTTTATGCCTTTTTTGTCTCCCAGCGCCTCCCTGAAAGCCCTACCCATGACTATGCCCGTATCTTCCACCGTATGGTGATAGTCAACATGGCTGTCGCCTTTACATTTCAAGGAAACATCAAAACGGCCGTGTCTTGTGAAAAGCTCCAGCATATGATCAAAAAATCCGCAGTCTGTTCTGATATCATAATTGCCGTTTCCGTCAATATCAAGGGATATGGATATGTCCGTTTCGGCTGTTTTCCTTTTTATTTCACTTTTTCGCATATTATCTCCTTCGTAGCTTTCAAGAGCTTTTCCATCTGACCAGGCGTTCCGATGCTTATCCTTACCCAGTTTCTTAAGAAATTTTCATCCCAGTATCTTACCAGTATTTTTTTCTCCTTTAGTTTTTCAAAATACTCCCTGCCCCCGGAAACCAGCAAAAAATTTGTTTTTGAGGGAATCACTTCAAGACCCAGATCTCTTAATCCTGCCGCTGTCTTTTCACGGGTCCTTATTATTTCTGCTGTTGTCTTTATGAAGTATGCTTCATCTTCTATTGCTGCTTTTGCTGCCGCTGTGGCAAAGGGGTCCATACTGTATGGATTAAAGCTGTATTTTATCTTATTCAGATCCGCTATTACATCTCTGCTTCCCAGTGCAAATCCTATTCTCATGGCAGCCAGACTTCTGGATTTGCTCATGGTTTGTATCACCAGTATATTGTCATATTCTTTCACCAGGGATATACAGCTTTCTGCCCCGAAATCCACATATGCCTCATCGATGATCACCAGCCTGTCCGGATCTGATAAAACTATCTCTCTTATCTGTTCACGGCAAAGTGCTATGCCTGTGGGCGCATTGGGATTTGCAAGAATAACAGTTCCGGAGAATTTCTTGTAATCTGTTATGTCTATGATCATATCTTTTTTTAAAGGAAAAGTGACCGCATGGCTGCCTGTTGCCATAGCAAAAACTTTGTAGAAACTGTATGTTATTTCAGGAAAACATATTTTCTCTCCGAAGGCATGAAAGGCAAAAGCCAGAGCCTCATCGGATCCGTTTGTCACCATGACCCTGCTACTTTCAATATCGTAATGCTCCGCTATTGCATTTTTTGCCTCTGAAGCTTCAGGATCCCAGTAAAGCCTTAACTCATCGGTACTGATTTTTCCGATGGCATCCACTGCCCCGGGCGAAGGAGGATAGGGGTTTTCGTTTGTGTTAAGCTTTATCATTTTCTCCTCAGGCTGTTGACCGGGAGAGTAGGGCATAAGTGCCAAAAAATCTTTTCTGACGAATCTGCTCATCCTATTATACCCCTTAATCTTTCTGTCATTTCTGTGATCATTTTGTTGCAGAATTTAAAGCTCGATCTGTTGGCGATCAAAAATGCGCTGATCTGTCTGAACCCTTCTATTATCTCAAGATCATTTTCCTTTATTGTGCTGCCGGTCTCAACAATGTCAACAATAATGTCTGAAAGTCCCAGTATCGGTGCCAGTTCAATGCTGCCGTTAAGTTTGATTATTTCTATATCTCTGTTTTTTTCAAGATAATACTGTTTTGCCACATTTACATATTTCGTTGCCACTTTCAGTGTCCTGTCTGTGTCTTCTTTATATCCCTTCGGTGCTGCCGTTACCATGCTGCATATCCCTGTCTTCAGATCCATAAGCTCGTAAACATCAGGCTCTGTTTCCATTATTATATCTTTTCCTACTATGCCCAGATCCGCCGCATGATGCTCCACATAAACCGCCACGTCGGCAGGTTTCACGAAAAGATACCTTATACCTTTTTGTTTGTTTTCAATTACCAGCTTCCTGTTCTTTCCGTCATATCCGGGGCACCCGTATCCTGCCTGTTCAAGGAGCTTGTAGACCCTGCTGCCCAAACGTCCCTTGGGAAGAGCTATACTGAGCATCTGATGTTTTTTGTTTTTTGATGTCTGTCTTTTTATTTTTTCTTCCCGGCTTATTTCATTTAGATACAAAGCGAAGCCTATCCCTTCTGCTTTTTTGCCGAAAAGCCTCAGTGCTTTGTCATACTGGCCTCCCGCCAGAACATTGGACCGGTGGTTTTTTAGATATCCTCTGAAAATGATCCCGTTGTAATAGTCAATATCATTTACCATGGAAAGGTCTATCTGCAGCCTGCCGGTGATCCCCGATGCCGATATCCCCCTGCATACTTTTTCAAGCTGTACAAGTGCATCTTCCATAGTGTCATTTATGACAAGTTTGCGGGCAGAGTTCAAAGTCTTCTGCACACTGCCGTAAAGTTCCGTAAGTTTGCACAACTTTTCTGTCTGTTTTTCCGTAAGGCCCGCTTTTTCCGATGCAGTTTTGATCCCATCGGCATTTTTGCTCCTTATCAGTCTAAGGATGTGAAAATACTCCTCTTTATTAAGATCCATGCTCTGAAGCAACTCCACCGCAAAATCCATGTGTGATATCTCCAGTACATAATTTCTGCTGACTGTCTTCAAAGTCTCTGCTGCAAGACATACGGTTTCTATGATACCTTCTTTTCCCACTTTGCCTATGAATTCCAGGCCAACCTGGGGTATCTCCTTGAAAGTATGGCTCTCCTTGCTTTCTCTGTACACATTTTCTATGTAATAAAGCTTTTCCTGCGAAGAAAGATCGGCTCTGGTGTTTTTTATTATGCTTAAAGTAACGTCCGGTTTAAGGGCCAGAAGTCTCCCGTCCAGATCCGTAAAGGTTATGACTTTATCTCCGCCAAGAAAATCTTTGTTGGCAGCATAAAGTCCGTATTCTTCAAACCTGCTCATTTTATACTTTTTATAGCCCTGTTTCCGAAAAATTCCTCTTAGTTTAAGAGTTACTATTTCTTCCGGTTTCAGATCTGCTGTTTCAAATTCCATTTTATTTTCCTTTTCTTTTTTCGCTTTTCTTTATTATTTGTTTATTGCGTTATCAAGTTAAAGCGATACACCGTACAAGTGCGTATTATAGCAACAAAAAAGGGGCTTGTAAACCCCTTGGTAAAAAGTCTGACTATTTCCGTATCTTTGCGGCTTTTGCATGTGCAAAAAGTCCTTCTCCCTCTGCAAGACGGGAGACCAGATCCGAAATATCGTTCATTCCCTCCGGGGTCAATCTCTGATGTGTACATACTTTCAAGAAAGTGCCAATCCAGACGCCGCCTGTATACCTGGCAGCTCTTCCGGTCGGCAGCGTATGGTTGGTGCCTGTGGCATAATCACCAAAAACTTCAGCCGCATTACGACCCACAAAAAGAGAACCGTAATTCTTCAGTTTCTTACACAGGTCTTTCTCGTCCCTCTCTGCCACAAATACCTCCAGATGTTCCGGGGCATGATCGTTGGCATATTCTATTATTTCATCAAGATCATCAAAAACCAACACTTCTCCGTTATCCTTCCATGCTTTTTCTGCAATATCCGCCGTCTTAAGGTCTTTTAACTGTCTTTTTACTGCCTCTATTATTTCTTTTCCTTTTCTTTCATCCGTAACCAGCGCTATACCTTTGGCCATGATATCATGCTCCGACTGGGCAAGTATGTCGGCAGCTATGATTTCCGCTTCAGCTGTCTCATCGGCAATGATAAGAACTTCGCTGGGGCCTGCAAGAAAGTCTATGCCCACCTGTCCGTAGCACTGTCTCTTGGCCTCAGTCACATACCGGTTTCCCGGGCCGGCTATGAGATCAACCGGTTTTATCTGACAGGTACCATAAGAAAAGGCTGCCACAGCCTGTGCCCCTCCCAGCGCATATATCTCATCCGCTCCTGCTGTATCAAGGGCTACTATGGTCTTTGGTGATATTTTCCCGCTTCCCTTGATGGGCGGAGAACATGCGGTTACTCTTTTTACTCCTGCTGTTTTTGCGGGAATACAAAGCATGAGAGCTGTGGAGTAAAGAGGATAGTTTCCTCCGGGTACATAGCAGCAACAGGATGATAAGGGTATTATTCTGTGTCCCAGTTTTATTCCTTCCGCCGGAGAGAACTCGTCTATATCAGTAAATGTCTCCATCTGCTTTTGGGCAAAGGCCTTTATATTTGCCGCTGCTTTTTTTATGTCCGAAATAAAACAGGGGTCTTCTTTCTCTGTAAGTGTATAGGCTTCGTCTATTTCTTTTTTTGATATGCGAAGATCCGTTCTTTTGCTTCCGTCAAATTTTTCATTATATGACAAAACTGCCGCATCTCCTTCAGTTCTGATCTTTTCTATGATTTCAAAGACATCCTTTTGCAGATTTTTTTCATTTGTCATATTCCTTGTTTTTGCTTCTTTTAGTTTCTTCATCCTTTATATGCTTCTTTCAATAGTTCTATTTCTCTTTTGTATCCTTCAAGTTCATTGGGTGTTTCCAGTATAAACGGCAGCGCCTTTAGATCCGGATGATTTACTACATTTATTATGGTGTCAAGGCCAAGGATCCCTTCCCCCAGTCTGGCATGTCTGTCTTTTTTTGCGCCCATGATATTCAAACTGTCATTTATATGCATGGCCTTAAGATATTTTAGACCTATAGTGCGGTCGAACTCGTCAATAACTTCGTCAAGGGAATTTTTTATGTCATATCCCGCATCGCTTATATGACATGTGTCAATGCAGACACCGACTTTGTTTTTTTGCCGGACCCTTTCTATTATATCACTGAGCTGGCCAAACACACTGCCGATCTCTGTACCTTTACCTGTCATAGTTTCAAGAAGTACCGTAGTCTCGTACTCCGGTCTTATTATTTTGTTAAGCAACTCTGCAGTAAGTTCTATTCCCTTTTCGATTCCCTGTCCAAGATGATTCCCGGGATGAATGTTATAATAATTTCCCGGAAGGTATTGCATTTTTTTAAGATCGTCTTCCATTACAAAAAAAGCGAAATCTCTTACTTTTTTATCAGCGGAACAGGGGTTCAATGTATAAGGTGCATGAGCCACCAGTGGGGCAAACTCCTTATCTTCCATGATCTTTCGGAGCGCACCTATATCTTTTTCGTCTGTCTCCTTTGATCTGGCTCCTCTGGGATTCCTGGTAAAAAAAGCAAAAGTGGAAGCTCCTATAAAAAGAGCTTCTCTTCCCATTTTTTCATAGCCTCCGGCGGCAGAAAGGTGGCATCCGATTTTCATTTTCATAAATTTTCGCTCTTTCCCGGACTATACAAAATACCTTTCTCCTATTCCATAACGGCACCTTTGCATGCCCCGGCAACATTTCTCCTGTATCTTACCAGCCATCCCTTCGTTACGGAAGATGCCGGCATCTTCTGCTGTTTTTTTCTCTCGGCAAATTCTTCATCCGAAACCATTGCGTTCAGTTTGGCTGAAGGGATATCTATCTCGATGATGTCTCCCTCTTTTATGAGCCCTATTTCTCCGCCGCTGGCTGCTTCAGGGCAGACATGACCTATGGACGCACCCCTTGAAGCCCCGCTGAATCTTCCATCTGTTATAAGCGCAACTGTTTTGTCTTTTTTCATTCCGGCAAGGGCGCTTGTGGGATTCAGCATTTCCCTCATGCCCGGGCCTCCCTTAGGTCCTTCGTACCTTATGACCACCACATCCCCGTCATTTATTTTTCCTTCGTATATGGTATTTATTGCTTCATCTTCGCTGTCAAAAACCCTGGCAGGTCCCTTGTGGACCAGCATTTCAGGAGAAACCGCACTTCTTTTTACAACACAGCCCTCCCTGGCTATATTGCCCCACATAACAGCAAGGCCTCCCGTTTCACTGTAGGGATCATCTATCGGCCTTATTACTTTACTGTCTTTTACCTTTATGCCCTTTATGTTTTCTCCCACTGTTTTTCCGGTGGCAGTAATGACATCTCTGTCTATTATTCCCTTTTTATCAAGTTCACTGAAAATAGCCTGTATGCCTCCCGCTTTGTTAAGATCCTGCATGTGATGAGGTCCTGCCGGTGCCAGATGACAAAGGTTTGGCACTTTTGCACTGTACTCGTTAAACACGGAAAGATCCAGTTCTATGCCGGCTTCATGGGTTATGGCCAGCAGATGAAGAACGCTGTTGGTGGAACAGCCCAGTGCCATGTCACATGCAAGAGCATTTCCGATGGATTTTTTATTTATTATATCTTTTGCTTTTATGTCATTTTTGAGAAGGTCCATTATTGCCATGCCCGCATGTTTGGCGAGACGAAGTCTGTCACTGTGGACAGCAGGTATCGTACCGTTTCCCGGCAAAGCGATACCAATGGCCTCACAAAGACTGTTCATGCTATTGGCAGTATACATACCTGCGCATGAACCGCATCCCGGACAAACTCCCTGCTCATATCTTGTAAGCTCGTCATCATCTATCATTTCTGCTTTTCTGGCTCCCACTGCCTCAAAAATTTTTGAAAGGCTTACTTCCTCGTCATCAACGTTCCCGGCCATCATTGGCCCTCCGGAACATACCACCGTGGGGATATTGACCCTGACAGCAGCCATGACCATGCCCGGAATTATCTTGTCGCAGTTTGGGACAAGCACCATCCCGTCCATCATATGTGCCTGTATCATGGTCTCTACACTGTCTGCAATAAGCTCTCTGCTGGCAAGGGAGTATTTCATGCCTTCATGTCCCATGGCTATGCCGTCACATACTCCTATGGATGGCATTTCTATCGGAGTTCCTCCGGCCATCCTTACTCCCGCTTTTACAGCATCTGTGATCTTGTCCAGATTCATATGGCCAGGCACGATTTCACTGTGGGCTGAAATGACTCCTATAAGCGGCCTCTCCAGCTCTTCTTTTGTATAACCCAAAGCATAAAGAAGGCTTCTTATGGGAGCTCTCTCGATCCCCCTGGTTATTTTATCGCTTCGTTCTTTCATTTTTTCAACCAACTCATCATCTTTCTCAGCTCTGCACCGGTTTTGCAAAGCTGGTGCTCATTTTCTTTCATCCTGGTAGTCAGGAATCTTGCCTGTCTGCCCGATGACATTTCACTGACGAATTCACTGGCAAACTCGCCGTTTTGTATCCTTGCAAGTATCTGTTTCATCGCTTTTCTGGAATCTTCTGTTATTATCTGTTTTCCAGCATAATAATCCCCGTACTCAGCTGTATTCGATACGGATTTTCTCATCATCTCAAATCCGCCGCTGTTTATAAGATCAACGATCAGTTTCATTTCATGTATGCATTCGAAGTAAGCCATTTCCGGCTCATATCCCGCTTCAACCAGAGTTTCGAAGCCGGCTTTCATAAGTTCCGTGACTCCACCGCACAAAACGGCCTGCTCTCCGAAAAGATCTGTTTCCGTCTCTTCTCTGTATGATGTTTCAAGTATCCCGGCTCTGCCCGCACCTATTCCGCTGGCATATGCAAGAGCGTAATCCCTGGCTTTTCCGGACCTGTCATGATGTACCGCTATAAGGCTGGGAACTCCTTTGCCTTCCATATACTGGCTTCTCACCGTATGTCCCGGCCCCTTTGGGGCAACCATTATAACATCCAGGCACTCATCGGGTTTGATCAGCTGATAATGTATATTGAACCCGTGAGCGAACATCAGCACATTCCCCTCTTTCATGTGGGGTGCCACCTGCCGGTTATAAATATCGGCAGCCTTTTCATCCGGGACCAGCATCATAACAATGTCGCCTTTTTCAGCAGCGCTTTCCACATCCATAACATCAAGTCCGGCATCCCTTGCAGACTTTGCACTTTTTGAATCAGGTCTTAAGCCTACAACCACACTGCATCCGCTTTCTTTAAGGTTTTGAGCATGGGCATGTCCCTGGCTTCCGAATCCGATCACAGCAATTGTCTTGCCGTCCAGAAGTTTTAAGTCACAATCCTGATCGTAATACTTTTTAATCATTTTTTTTCTCCTTTTCCTGCCATCCTCTTTCAATGGCCGTTATTCCTGTTCTGCACACTTCTACGATTTCATAGCAGCTTAGCATATTCATGAGACCGTCGATTTTTTCAGGCGCCCCCGTGATTTCTATAATCATGCTTTCCTTTGAAAGATCAATTATTTTTCCTCTGTATATATCAACTATTTCTTTTACGGTTGTTCGCTCCTCTTTGCCGGCTTTCACCTTAAGCAGCAGCAGTTCTCTGAAAAGACTGCCTTCTTTTTCAAGGGTAAAAATATCTCTGACAACTTCAAGTTTTTCTGTTTGTGAAATTATCTGTGCCAGGGAAAGATCATCGCCCTTGAACACTATGGTTATCCTGGAAATCGAGGGATCGTTCGTTGCCGATACAGTAAGGGAATCAATGTTGAATCCCCGCCTGCCAAAGAGACTGACTACTCTGGCCAATACTCCCGACTGGTTGTCGACAAAAATACTTATCACTTCTTTTTTTAAAGCCATCGTCATCTCCTTTCTATCCTATTATCATATCTTCAACTGTCCCGCCCGCCGGTATCATGGGAAGAACTTTTTCATTTTTGCCTATTATGCATTCTATCCACACAGGGCCTTTTTCCTTCAGTGCCTTTTTGAATGCATCCGTAAACTCATCCATGTTTGAAGCTCTGAATCCTTTGAGTCCGAAGCCCTCAGCCAGTTTGACGAAATCCGTTTTTCTTCCGGGTTCTGTAGCTGAAAAACGGCTTCCGTAGAATGATGTCTGCCACTGATAAACCATTCCCAGAACACTGTTATTCATTATTATTGTTATTATAGGAAGCTGCTGGCTCACTGCTGTGCATGCTTCATTGAGGTTCATGTGAAAAGAGCCGTCTCCGGTGAAATGTATGACTCTTTTGCCCGGAGCACCGACCTGGGCTCCTATGGAAGCTCCATAGCCGAACCCCATCGTTCCCAATCCTCCGCTGGTAAGGAAGCAGCATGTCTTGTCATGCTTAAGATACTGAGCGGCCCACATCTGATGCTGACCTACATCGGTTACATAGACTGTTTCCTTATCGGTCATATCGCAGACGGTGCCTATTATTTCGCTGGGATGAAGCTCCGCATCATCGCATTTGACATCTCCTGTTGTTTTTTTAAGTTCCATTACCTCGCCGACCCACTCGGATCTGTCCTTTTTTTCAATTAAAGGCATCAAAGCTGTAAAAAAGTCCTTTGCATCGCAAACCATGCCTATGTCTACCAGAACATTTTTGTTGATTTCACTTTTATCTATATCTATTTGTACCCTGGTGGCTTTCTTTGCAAATTTCTTGGGGTTCAATGCAACTCTGTCACTGAATCTGGTCCCAATGGCCAAAAGAAGATCCGCATTATCCACAGCCCTGTTGGAGGCTATGGTCCCATGCATGCCTATAAGCCCCGAATTATGAGGATCATCGGCATCAAGAACTCCTGCGGCCATTATTGTATGAGCAGCCGGGATATCTCCTTTTTTTAAAAAAGCACCCAGTTCCTCGCCGGCTCCGGCGGCTCTTACGCCTCCGCCCAGATATACAAGGGGTTTTTTTGATTTATTTATAATATCGGCAATGTTTTTTAGTTCTTCAGCATCTATGCCGGATACCTTTTTTGGTTCCTCGGGCATTTTTCTGCTTTTGTAATCTATTGTGGCTGCCGTCACATCCTTGGTTATATCCACCAGAACCGGCCCTTTTCTGCCGCTTCCTGCTATTCTGAAAGCATCATTGAGCGCTCCCGGCAGATCTTCAATCTTATTTACAAAAAAATTATGCTTAGTAACAGGCAGAGTTATTCCCGTTATATATACTTCCTGAAAAGCATCTCTTCCAACCAGGTTGGACGGAACATTGGCAGTTATGGCCACCATTGGCACACTGTCCATATATGCGGTGGCGATGCCCGTCACCAGATTTGTCGATCCGGGTCCGCTTGTGGCAAAGACCACACCGGTTTTTCCTGTGACTCTGGCATACCCGTCGGCGGCATGGGCGGCTCCCTGTTCGTGAGCCGAAAGTACATGCCGTATCTGATCTCTGTACTCATAAAGGGCATCGTAAATATTCAGCGCTGCTCCTCCCGGATAACCGAACACTGTATCAACACCATGCTCCAGAAGTATTTCGGCCACTATCTGAGAGCCTGTAAATTTCATTTTGATATCTCCTTTCAGTAAATGCCGGTCTGTAAAGTTAAGAATGAAAAATGAGGCACCAACCCTTTGTGATACAATGTTTCTGCAACAAAACTTGTTTCTCCCAAAAAGGAAGGTGTCCTCATGCAGAAAACTTTATCACTTAGAT
>Ga0116164_10003270_pt1 | contig 11149 bp, 8 predicted proteins | sample AD_UKC109_MetaG_FD_89888 | JGI IMG/M metagenome (GOLD analysis project Ga0116164, IMG submission 89888) | Active sludge microbial communities of municipal wastewater-treating anaerobic digesters from Hong Kong - AD_UKC109_MetaG | ecosystem: Engineered > Bioreactor > Anaerobic > Digestate... | reverse complement strand
TTCGCCCATGGAGACCGCAACGTACGCCGTGCCCTGCGTGCACAGCTTCTCCGCCGCGGCCCTCACCGCCTCCGGTGTTTCAAGGCGCGCCTGTGCAAGCTCTTCAAGCTCTATCAGATTCGGCTTGATCAGAAACGGTTTTTCCAGCAGGGCATGCCGCAGGGCGTCGCCCGACGTATCCACGATCCAGCGCTTGCCCGGCATTCTGCGCATCATCATCTGATACGTATCCGCGCCGCATCCCGGCGGCAGGCTGCCGCTCAGCGCGATATACCGGCTGCTGCGGGATTGCCTGACGAGCGCCTGCGTCAGCTCGTCCACCGCTTCTTGGTCCACCGCCGCGCCCTGCTCGTTGAACTCGGTCACGGCGCGGTTCTTCCCGTCGACGATTTTCAGGTTGCGGCGGACGCTGCCCGGCACCTGAAACGCGTAGAAATTCAAATTTTCCTGTTCCATACCCTGTTCAAAAAACGTTATATCCGCCTCGCCGACCGCGCATACGCAGCTGACGTCCTGCCGCAGCCTGCCCAGCACGATGGCAACGTTGATCCCCTTGCCGCCGATCGCCATGCGGGTGTTGCGCAGACGGTTGACCTTGCCCGCCTGCAGCTGATCGACATCCGCGCTCTTGTCAATCGCCGGATTGAGACATACGGTAGTTATCATATCGGTCTCCTTTGGCGAAAAACCCTTCCCTCTGTCGGGAAGGGTAATCTATTCATAAAGTAGCATTGCCGCCTTATGAATGTTGCACTCTTGGCATATTCAAACGTATAAGGTACACAAACATGGCCAACAACGCAGATCAGGCTTTTTGGACTGTCTGGATTAGTCTTCCTCTTCCTCTTCCTTAGCCGCGCTCTCGATAATCTTCTGCGCGACGTTGGCGGGGACTTCCTCGTAACGTTCGAATTTCATGGTGAACGATCCGCGCGCCTGGGTCATCGAGCGCAGGTCCGTGGCATATTTAAACATCTCGGCAAGCGGCGCTTCGGCTTCCAGCTTCTGCTGCCCGTCCACCTGGTTCATGCCCATGATGCGGCCGCGGCGCTTGTTCATGTCGCCCATGATGTCGCCCATGTATTCGTCGGGTACGAACACATCCACGTGCATAATCGGCTCCAGCAGCACGGGTCCCGCTTCCATACAGCCCTTCTTATAGGAGATGCGCGCCGCCGTTTTGAAGGCCATTTCCGAGGAGTCCACGGCGTGATAGGAGCCGTCGTACAGCTTGGCATGCAGGCCGACCATCGGATAGCCGGCGAGAACGCCCTTGGTGATATTCTCACGCAGGCCCTTTTCCACCGACGGGATAAAGTTGCGCGGCACCACGCCGCCCACGACGGCGTCTTCAAACTCGAACTGGATATTCGTATCCCCGATCGGCGAGTACTCGATCCACACGTCGCCGAACTGGCCGTGGCCGCCGGACTGCTTTTTGTGGCGTCCCTGCGCCTTGACGGTCTTCTTGATGGTCTCGCGGTACGGAATGCGCGGATCCTGCATTTCGGCGCTCGCGCCGAACTTGGAGGCCAGCTTGTTTTTCACCACGTCCAGGTGCAGGTCGCCCTGCGCCCACACGAGGGTCTCGCCGGTTTCCGCGTTCTTTTCCACCTTGATGGACGGGTCTTCCTCCTGCAGCTTGGAGAGGCCGCCAAACACCTTATCTTCCTCGCCCTGTTTGGATGCGAAGATCGCCTTGCTGATGCAGGGCTCCGGGAACTCGATCGCAGGATATAGGATGGGGTGCGCCTGATCGCACAGCGTATCACCGGTATTGGTTACCTGCAATTTCGCCATCGCGCCGAAATCGCCGGCGTTCAGCTGATCGACGGAGATCAGCTTCTTGCCGCGCAGAATATTGACGCCGGCCACCTTCTCCGTCTTCCCCTCCCTGGGGTTGTAGACCGAGGTGCTGGAGGTCATGGCGCCGCTCATTACCTTGAACAGCGACAGCTTGCCGACAAACGGGTCGGCGATCGTCTTGTAGATAAACGCGGAGAACGGTTCGCCGCTGTCGCACTTGCGGGTGACTTCCGTTTCCGCTTTCGGATCCGTGCCGGCATAGGCGCTGTTCACAGGCGAGGGCAGGAAATCCGCGATCACGTCCAGTAGCTTGGTAACGCCCACGGTGGTCACCGCCGAGCACGGCACGACGGGCGTGATCTCGCCCTTGGTCATGCCGATGGAAAATCCGTTTAACAGCTCCTCGTGCGTCAGCTCTTCGCCTTCCAGATATTTCATCATCAGGTCGTCGTCGGCAGCCGCCGCGGCCTCGGTGATTTCTTCCAGCGCGGAGGAAATACGGTCTTCCATCCCGTCGGGAATCGGAATTTCCTTGGGGACTTTCGTCGTACAATCGAAGGCTTTGTTTTCCAAAACATTGACGATGCCTTTGAAGGCTTCTCCCTTGCCGATCGGCAGCAGGATCGGAACCACGCTGGAGCCGAACTTCTCGCGCAGCTGGGCGAACACCTTATCATAATCCGCGTGCTCGCGGTCCATCTGGTTGATGATCAGCAGCTTGCCGACTTTATACTTGGTAGCATACTGCCACGCCTTCTCCGTGCCGACGGCGATGCCGCCGGATGCGTTCACCAAAATACCGGCCGTCTCCGCCACGCGCAGCGGACCGATCATCTCCCCGATAAAATCAAAATACCCGGGAACATCGATGATGTTCAGCTTTTTCTTCTTCCATTCCACCGGTGCGACGGCCGTGCTGATGGAAATATGACGCTTGGTTTCTTCCGGATCGAAGTCCGTCACCGTTGTGCCGTCCTCCACTTTGCCCTGCCGGTCCGTAACGCCCGCGGCAAACAGCAGTCCTTCCACCAACGTCGTTTTGCCTTCGCCGCCATGCCCGAGGATGGCGATGTTCCTGATGTCCTTGGTTTCAAAGCCAGCCATGATGATCCCCCTTAATATGATGAACATTTGCGCCGCGCGGACAATCCATAATTTTTGATTGAATTGTGCGACAACGCCTTCGATTTGATATCAGCCTTCAAATTATAGCAGATGGATGGTAAAAAATAAAGCATAAAGTACATGGAATTCGCTGGATATGCAAACTATAATCTGATACAATAATGAAAAACTTCCCGGAGGGCTCCATGCGAAGCACGCTGATCCTGCTTTTGAGCGCCGTTTTGGCGCTGACGCCGCTTTCTGCAGACGCCGATTCACAATCCCGGCATATCACACTCGCCGCCGCGCAGGAGAGTATAAACGGCGGGCTTCCCGTTTCCGTGTCGCTCAAGGCGGACAGCCCGGCCGAAACGGATACGCGCGTGACGTTCACCGATTCCGATAGCAATATCTATACGGCGTTGATTGCCGCCGGGCAGACGGAAGCTGTCGTTTCCGTACCGACGCCCGTGGTTGCCCGCCGCACGGATTTTTCATTTACATTGACGGACAGCGAAGGCGATTCGGTCGGCTCCTCCGCCGAAGTTACGCTTTATCCCCTGCCGAAAATCGAGTTTTATGAGCAAATCTACGCACGGTTCCTGAACCGGGACTGCTCCATATCCGTTACCATGGATAAAAACAATCTGCTGGAGGACGGCGTATTCGAGCTGCGCGACCAGACCGGCGAGGTTCTTTCCACGATGACCATCCGGCAAAATTCGTCGCGTACGTTGTTCAGCTTCACGTGGACGCCGGCGGAGAGCCAGGTTGGCAGGCACGACCTGTCCGTCTGGTGGAACGGCTTTGAGGTGTCCCCGGAAACAGGATATCTCGCATTGGCGGACACGAAAAACCTGGCCGTGTACAGCTGCGGCGTAACGGAGAAGTTCATCGCCCTGTCGCTGGACTGCGCTTACGAATGGGACTATATCGACGAGTTTCTGGCGATGCTGGACCGGCAGGACGTCAAGGTCACCTTTTTTATGACCGGGTTCGGCGTCGCGGATCACCCCGACGAGGTTTTAAAGCTGCTGGAGCACGGCCACGAGCTGGCCAACCACTCCTATTCGCACCCCCACATGACGGAAATTGCGGAGCTTCGCGTGATGCGCAAGGAAATCCGCACCACCAACCGGCTGATCGAGGAGCTTACGGGCGTACAGCCCACGCTTTTCCGTCCGCCGTACGGCGATTACGACCGGTTCGTGTCCGCGATGGCCCTCGGAGAGGGCTGTGCAACCGTGATGTGGACCAACGACGCCAAGGACTGGGTGGAGGGCGCGACCGTGAACTCCATCTACCGCAACATCATCCGCAATCCCGCTCCGGGCAATATCATCCTGGCGCATATTTTAAACCACGATACCGTCGAGGCGCTGGACAAGGCCATCACGTATTTCAAGAAACAAGGATACCGTCTTGGCACCGTGTCGGCGCTTAGGGAGCTCTATACCAGTGAAACCGGAAAGGACACCGACGAATGAAAAAAGGACTCGCACTGTTGACTTTTCTTGCACTGCTGCTGACGGCCACCGGAGCCTCCGCGCTTGTGGAACGAAACCTCCTGCTGGATGCCGCGTTTGTGATGCTGGAAGAAGGCGACCCCATTCTGGAACGCTATAACGAGATCACCGGCGCGGACATTCAGGTGCGATACGAATTGGGCATCCCCTATTTTTTCGGGGGTAAGGACCCGGAACGCCTGATGACCATCGGCCACGCGGTGGAAACCATGAACACGTACGTGGAAGGACAGCGGTATATTTACGGCTTTGACTGCTCCGGCTATATGGACTGGATTAATAACGAGACGGGCAGGCCGAAAAACGATACGCTGGAATATATGATTACAAAATACGGGCTGTACAAGGACAACCAGCTTCCCGTCAAGGACGTTCCCTATGATCAGCTTAAAGACTATCTGGAGGTCGGCGATTACCTGGTGACCAAGGTCAACCGCCGCCATATCATGATGTATGTCGGCACGCTCGCCGATTACGGCTACACGGCGGAGGACGCGCCGGAACTTGCGGAGTATCTGGACTATCCGCTGCTGATCCACTGCGGCAAAAACCCGACGTACGGCGAGCGCTACGCGAAATATATCGAGGAGAACGAGCTCAACTGCATCGAGCCCAGCGGCGGCGTTGCCTTCACCATCGTGGGCATGCCCGTGGAAGACGTGCCGCATTACGTGCGCGCCTACAAGAGCGACGTTTACTATTTTGATTTAGACGGTTATATGCTGACCGTGCAGGATCTGTCCATCACCACATCGTACGTCTGGTTCAGACAATGAGGCCGCGGGCAACCGCCAGCTCGTAAACGCCCTCCACCATGCCCTCCACCAGCCGCTGCTGATACGGCTGTGCAGACAACAGCACATCCTCCACCGGGTTGCTCATATACCCCATCTCGATCAGGAAGCTGGGCATAGTTGCCCAATTGTTCCCGATGTACTGGTTGGTGGTAGTCGTGTTTCCCTTGGTCTGCCCCGTGGCCTGCTGCATGGCAAACAGCAGGATATCGCCCATGGCCTCCCAGCCGTCCCGGTCGGCGATGGCCTTGGCGTAATCCGAGCCGTAGGGGCAGAAGATGCCGATCCCCTGCACAGTTTCCGAATCACGCATATTGCAGTGCAGGCGCAGGAAGAAATCCGCGTTCGCTTCGGCTGCGATCTCCGCGCGCTCGATATTGGACAGGTAAATATCCTGCGTTTCGCGGGTCATCACCACGGCCGCGCCCTCCTGCAGCAGCGCGTCCCTGAGCATGAATCCGATTTCGAGCACGACGATGGATTCCAGCCGCCGCGTCATCGTGCCGCGTGCCATGCCCAGATCGGTTTTTTTCGTGCCGCTCAGGCCCGGCCCCCGCGCCTCGGTCACCAGCTTTGCCGTCTCCTGATGGCCGGGATCGATGCACACGGTTACGCCGGACAGCCTGCCCGTGCCCTGCGCGGCGGCCTGCGGTACGGGATAATCGGTGCGGAACATTTCCTCGTAGAAGTCGTTGTAGTTCCTGCTGTCGGAAACCGTCAGCACGACGTTGTTGTTATTATAGGTATAGGGCAGTGCGAGGATGCCCTCGTACCAGTAATCCTCCCCCGCGTATATCGCAACCGATCCGCTCTCCGTGGAGCTGCGGTATTTCAGCAGCAGCTCCTCTCGCCCCGGTGCCTGAAAGCGGTACTGCACCGCGCCGATCAGCGGCGTGATTTCCACCTCCCGCAGCTTCCGGGTCGTATCTCCCTGCGGCAGCTCAACCGCCGGAACAGTCTGCTCCACGGCAACGGTCTGCGCGCTTGCCGTATACAGCTCCCTGCCCTTGAGCGTTTCCACCGTCACCTTCAAGGGCGACTCCGCGAAAGTGTGCAGCATCTCAACATCCCCGGAGAATTCCCCGCTCTCCGAATATACCGTGCACTTTGCCGTTTCCGTGTCCGTTTTGTAGGCAAGCACCAAAAATTCGTCCTCCGCCTGAAAGCGGTAATGAAACCCGCCCGCATATGGCTCGACGGCTAATCCGTCGGCCTGCGCGCAGGAAAGCCCTTTGAAAATCAATATAAAGAGAAGCACTATCAAAAGCTTTTTCATCGGGTAACGCTCCTTCAGAAGTACTGCCATCATAGCAACGTCCAACTGCGTATGTCAACATTCTTTATTTTCAATTCCCAAATTGTTATTTTGAACTGAACGTAGTTAAATCGTTCCCCTTCGTCCTTCCTCGTCAAACGCCGAGAAACCTGTTTCGAGGCGAGAGGAGGAACCAACGGAGCGGGGTGAGCGGTGACGGCTTTTGTGAAACAAAAACGTCGCCGCGAACTTAGCGAAGTTCGCGACGACGACTGGCAGGGGCAGAAGGACTCGAACCCTCAACAAAGGTTTTGGAGACCCACGTGTTACCATTACACCATGCCCCTAGATGACGCGCAGGTATTAGTATAATGAAAACCACCTTCCGTGTCAAGACGATTGAAGCGGTGTTTTGGATAATTATCGTTTCGCCTCGTACGCTTCCGGAACAAGCAATCAATATATCCTATATGTATACTTTTTATATCTCGTTCTCTCCGCGAATATCCTTTTCCATCAGGTAAAAACGTCCCTTGCGCCACAGCGCTTCGCCCACAATTTGATAACCCAGCTTCGCATACAGGCGCAGGGAATGCGGATTTTGGGTAAACGCGTCCAGCCGGATGCTGTGGATCCCGTTCCCGCGAAGCATGATCTCGATCATCCGCATCATCCGCGTGCCGATGCCCTGCCCCTGCACGTCCGGTGATACGATCAGGCGGTGCACCACCATGAAGTCCGGCCCATCCACTTGCCACTTACCGCTTGCGTACTCCGGATCGCAAGATTGATTGAGCGTCACCATTCCGGCAATCCGTCCGCCCATACGCACAACGTACAGCTGCCCGTTTATAAGGTCCTCGTCCACGTCGCCTGCGTTGGGATAGACCTCGTCCCACTGGGGAACGCCGGATTGATTGAGATGGTCCGTCGCGCTGCGAACGATTTCAAGAAGCTCGTCCCGATCGCACCGCGCCGCCTTTTCCAAAACGGAAAGCTCCATTGCGTCCGTCTTCCCTTCATAAAAACTCCGACATCATACTATCAAAGACGCACCCGCAAGTAAAGCGGCAGCACGCATCTTTACACGCTGGAAAGGCCGTGCTACACTGTGCTCGAAATCCATCCAAAGGAGCATGAACGATGAAAAACAGGTTGTCGATCCGCCGCAAAGAAGGCTTGCTGGCGTATCTGCAAATCGTTGCCGGCTGCGCGATCGGCGCGCTGGCCTATCCGATGTTTCTGACGCCCAACGATATTGCCCCGGGCGGCGTCACCGGCGTCGCCACCATTCTTCATTACCTGTTTTCATTACCCGTCGGTATCACGTCGCTGGTGATCAACGTACCGCTGTTTTTGATGGGCTACCGTCTGCTCGGGCGCGTGTTCGCCTTCCGTTCCCTGATCGCCACCATCTTGTTTTCGCTGTTTATCGATTGGCTTCCCGTATCGGCTTTCCCGGCGGACACGCTCCTGAGCGCGGTATTCGGCGGCGTGCTGCTGGGCGTGGGCCTGGGGCTGATCCTGCGCGGAAGCGCGACCACGGGCGGCAGCGACCTGATTGCCAAAATGATTCACAAACACTTTCAGCATATCCCGGTCGGCGTTATCCTGTTTGCCATCGATTTCTGTGTCGTGGTCAGCGCCGCGTTTTTTATCACGCCCGAAGCCGCCCTGTACGCGCTGATCAACATTTTCATCGTGGCGCGCGTGGTGGATGTTGTGGTGCAGGGCTTCGAGCGGCATCAGGCATGCTACATCATCACCACGCATACGGACGCGATCCGGCAAAAGCTGCTGGACAATCTGGATCGCGGGATCACGATACTTAACGCCAAGGGCGGATTCAGCAACGCGGACCGGCCGGTGATCCTGTGTATCATTTCCGCGCAGGAGCTGGCACGGCTGAAGCTGATCGTCCGCATGGAGGACGAGCATGCATTCGTTTTTATTACCAACGCCAACGAAGTACTCGGCGAAGGTTTCGACAGGCTCGACGCGGTGAAATAACGTTAAATTATCTGTGATCGTCGATCGTTTTGCATCCGTTGAACTTCGCAAACCGCCTGATGCGCATGTCCAATGCGCGATCGAGCGCTTTCGTTTGCCTGACGCCGTCCTCAAACCAGACGTTTTTCACATGCAATACGCTTGCCTTCGAGTCCGACACCGCCTCGATGCGCCCGGCGAAATTCTCGCCGTAGAGAATGGGAAGCGTGTAGTAGCCGAACTTCCGCTGCGCGGGGGGCGTGTAGATTTCCCAGAAATAATGAAACCCGAACAGCGCGCGGATCAGCCTGCGGTCCCACAGCATGCAGTCCAGCGGCGCCAGAAATTCGCAGCGCGGCTTGAACGATTCTCCCCGCGAAACGGTATCCAGCAGCGCGGCGTCCTCCGCGCGGCAATAGAGCGGCCCCTTGATGCCCTCGACCTGCAAGGGCAGAATGCGCCCTTGTGCAAGAAGCTCCGTAAAGATCGGTTCCCGCTGCGGCGCTTTCATATTCCAAATCCCAAGCCAGGCGTCCGAATTGTGATTCCACAGCATCCCCACCGCGCCGATTCGCCGAAGTACCCGCCATTTCTGATGGTCGTGCTCATCAGGCAGCGGATCGGGCGCTTGCAGGAGAGCGGGCGCAATATGCCGCTCCGCCAGATCGTAGTACTTGCGCGTGCCCTTCTTGTGGTGGATCACCAGCTCGCCGGTTGCGTACAGGTGCTCCAGCACCGCGCGGGCCGCGTTGGTCTCTCCCACCCAATTGCCGCTCCAATGGATGTGGGAATGCCAGTAGATGCTGCCGCCGATGGGCAGCTCGTCGGACGATACCGCGCCGTGTTCACGGATATAGGCTTTCGCTTCGGTCTCCAGCGCGGCAAGGTCCGCGAATTTCGCGCCACCCTCCACTGAAATATCGCGGAACCGCCGGAAGTACGGCCAATTCTCCACAGGGAGTATCGACAGGTTTTTATCGGGATAATCAAAAAGCGCACGATCCTTGTATAAAAGCTCGTGCAGCATGGATTTTGAAAAATTCTGCACGCGGGACTGCAGCGTGAGCTCCGCGTTTTTCCCGCAGGCGTCCACGGGATCGAACTGGATGCTGCCCGCCTGCCGCACGTAATCCAGCGCGCCCTGCTTCCCCGGAAATCTGTACGCGCCCAACAGCCCCTGCTTCAGGAGCATAAACTGCCGTGCCTGCCGGTTGCTGAGCTGGATCATACTTTACCCTGTTAATTCTTCAGTGCCTGAATGGGAGCGGGGATACGCCCGCCGCGCTTGATGAATTCCCTCGGGCTGACGGTGTTGATGCGCATTACCGGACCCTCGCCCAGCAGCCCGCCGAACGACAGACGGTCCCCCGCTTGTTTGCCGATGGCGGGGATCACACGCACGGCGGTGGTCTTCGTGTTGATCATGCCGATGGCGGCCTCGTCCGCGATCATGGCGGAGAGCACCTCGGCGGGCGTATCGCCCGGCACGATGATCATATCCAGCCCCACGCTGCATACGGAGGTCATCGCCTCGAGCTTTTCCAGCTTCAGGATGCCCGCCTCCGCCGCCTTGATCATGCCCGCGTCCTCGCTGACGGGGATAAACGCGCCGGAAAGCCCGCCGACGCTGCCGCTCGCCATCACGCCGCCCTTTTTCACAGCGTCGTTCAGGAGCGCCAGCGCCGCCGTGGTGCCGTACGCGCCCACGGTCTCCAGCCCCATGGCTTCCAGCACGTCGGCGATGCTGTCGCCGATGGCGGGGGTCGGTGCAAGGGACAGGTCCACGATGCCGAACGGAACATTAAGCGCCTTGCCGGCGACCTCGCCCACGAGCTGCCCCATGCGCGTGATCTTGAACGCCGTGCGTTTCACAACCTCCGCCACACCCGCCAGATCGAGGCCTTTCGCGTCGTTCAACAGCGCGCTTCGCACCGCGCCGGGGCCGGATACGCCGATGTTGATGACCACGTCCGGCTCACCCACACCATGAAACGCGCCCGCCATGAACGGGTTATCCTCCGGCGCGTTGCAGAACACCACCAGCTTGGCCGCGCCGATGCAGTTGCGGTCGGCGGTGCGCCGCGCCGTATCCAGAATAATGTCCCCCATCATGGCGACGGCGTCCATGTTGATGCCGGATTTCGTGGTGCCGATGTTCACGCTGGAGCAGACCTTGCCGGTCTCGCTCAGCGCCTGTGGGATAGACCGGATCAGCCTTACGTCGCCCGCCGCGAAGCCCTTGTGCACCAGCGCGGAATACCCGCCGATGAAGTTGATGCCCACCGTATCCGCCGCGCGGTCCAGCGCCTTAGCATACGCCACGGGATCGGCCTGCGGCGCGCACCCCAGCAGCAGTGCGATGGGCGTCACCGCCACGCGCTTGTTCACGATGGGGATGCCGTATTCCATGGAAATGCGTTCGCAGACCGGCACCAGGTCTTCCGCGTGGCGCACGATCTTTTCATACAGCTTCTCGCAGGCCACCTTCGGGTCCGGATCGGCGCAGTCCAGCAGGTTAATGCCCATGGTCACCGTGCGGACGTCCAGATTTTCATCGTGGATCATCGTCAGGGTATCCAGTATATCGTTGGCGTTGATATTGGTAAATCGCTTCATTGCCTTGTCCTTTTCACACTTTATGGGTTACGTCGTAAATCTCCTGCCGGGTCACGGTT
>Ga0116164_10003267_pt1 | contig 11158 bp, 10 predicted proteins | sample AD_UKC109_MetaG_FD_89888 | JGI IMG/M metagenome (GOLD analysis project Ga0116164, IMG submission 89888) | Active sludge microbial communities of municipal wastewater-treating anaerobic digesters from Hong Kong - AD_UKC109_MetaG | ecosystem: Engineered > Bioreactor > Anaerobic > Digestate... | reverse complement strand
GACAAATAATAAGTCTTTTCCTCTGCGCCCTCCGCGTCTCGGCGGTAATATTGTCTTAGATTTTCTTGTGTTTCCCCATCGCCCAGCGCCTGCATTTATGAAATTCGAAATTCGATATCCGAAATTCGAAATGTTTTCCCTTGTCCGACCCCATTTTCCTGTAAACGAGTTGCATTAATCTCTGAATCACTTTATAACTTCTGTTATACTATAAAATTGAATACTATTGAATACATGCAATACAGCAGGGGAGAGCTTGATGTCAGTTTTCTGGATAAACCAGTTTGTAAAATTTTTAATATTAATTATTATTTCCTATATAAATGGCCTGCTTGTTCGGCATTACGGGGTTAAAGTCAATTATACACGCAAAATTAACCACTTTTCCCTTTTCTTCATCCCAATGTATATTGAGACAATCCTGCCCTATGAGAGGAGCCTGGGCCTGTTCATTCTGGGATCTGTCTTCGGCGTTTTCACCCTTATAATTTATATCAAGCCTTTGAGGGAGCGGCTCGCGATAATTGCTACAATGTTTCTTTCATTTGACAGGCCGGAAGACCGCCCCTATACACTTCCCTGGCTTTCAACACAGATCATTGTGAGCTTCCTTGTGGTAATCCCCATGATCATCTTGTTTGCACAAAACAATATCATGGAACTCCTTCTTGTCCCCATACTGATAAATGGGATCGGTGACGGCCTGGCTGAACCTGTGGGAATCCGCTTTGGGAAATACAAGTATACGACCTCAGGTCTTTTCGTAAAAAGGAAATATGTCCGTACTCTTGAGGGAAGCGCGTGTGTTTTTATCACCAGTGTTATAGTTGTTGTTCTGTATTATGCACACTTTTCCCAAATACAGTTTATCGTGGCATTGGCACTCATCCCCGTAATTATGACAATAGCTGAAGCGTTGTCTCCCCATACATGGGACAGCCCGTTTCTTTATTTAGTTGGATACTTATCTTTATATGCAATTACATCCATATGAGGGAACTGAAGACAAGAACAGGTACCATGCCTTGAATAGGCGAAGAGGGAAGGAGTAAATCCAGGGTCTTTTAGGTTCAGGTTTTTCTGTCTTCCAAATTTTAAATTCGATATCCGAGATTCGAAATATTATCCAGCGCTATCTGGCCGCTGTGTCTTTTCCCCAGCGCCCAGTGCCCAACGCCCAGCGCCCAACGCCCAGCGCCTGCCTTTATCAAATTCGATATTCGAAATTCGAAATCCGAAGTGTTTTTCAGTCTTTTCCTAACAGTCTAATCGCACCCCAAGGGTATTTCTTTCAGGGCACCTACAGCCTTCAGCCTGAGGTCTTGCGCCTCACGTCTTGATTTTCTCCCCAACCCTTTGACATCTAAATATATTCGAAGTAAAATAGCATCATTAAATGACATAAAAGTTCGGGAGGTAGATATGGTTGGAAAGTTAGAGCTAATTCCTCTCAAAAGAATATGGAATCATGAAGCCTATGATTTTACTACATGGCTTTTTGAAAACTGCGATGTTCTTAATGAACAGATTGGCTTAACAATTAGCCCATTAGAAAGGGAAAAGTCTGTTGGGCCATTTAGTGTTGACCTTTTAGCTGAAGATTCAAGTGGTAGGACTGTCATAATTGAAAATCAATTGACGAAGACAGACCATGATCATCTTGGGAAGTTACTAACCTATATGTCAAATCTTGACGCAAAGGTGGCTATTTGGATTTCCACAAATCCACGGCCTGAGCATGTTGTAGCTATTAATTATCTGAATGAAATTGTACCGTCGGATACACAATTCTATTTGTTGCGACTCCAAGCTTTTCGCATTGGAGAATCTGATCCAGCACCTCTTTTTACAATTGAGGCTGGACCATCAGAAGAGAGATCAGCTGGAGGAAAGGTTAAAAAAGAACTAGCAGAACGTGATAAGGTGAGATATCGATTTTTTGAGCAATTACTTTCATATTCAGACACAATAACAAATATCTTTAATAGCGTCTCACCTGTGGGTTACCAAAATTGGGTCAACGCTGGAGCTGGTAAGGCCGGGATTATGTGGACTTTTGTCACAATGAAGAAGACAGCAAGAACAGAATTTTTTCTTTGCCATTCCGATTCCAAAATTAACAGAGCCAGATTTGAAAAATTATTTGTTCAAAAAGAGGTTATAGAACAAAAATTTGGCGAACCGCTAAATTGGGATTTCAGCGATTTAAGAAAGCAACAGTATATCAGGTCGATTTGTCCCTTTGGTGGCTTGGACGATGAGGATGACTGGTCAGATATTCATAAAGATATGGTTGATAGGCTTGTAAGGCTTGAGAAAGCAATAGGTCCTTATATTAAATCACTGAAATAAAGGTTGGAGCATAACAGGCGGCTCAATCTGGACTGACAATTCTGATGCGCTTCATTGTCAGCTAGTTATGTATAATGATTAGGAGACATCATGGTAGTAAATGAGTTCAAAAAAAAGATTGCTGCGATATACAAGATCGCCAATGAACTTGGACAAGAGTACAATATTACTAATTGTACCCCTGATGGCCACCTACTTGGGGCAATTGGGCAAATTGCAGCCAAAATCGCCTTTGGGTTAAGTTTTGGTTCTGATGTTGAGGAACATAACTGTACTTGGTCTGATAGGAAAAGATGTCTGGATATTCAAGTAAGGTGCACTGGGAGAGGCTCAATAGCGATACGAAAAGAACCAGAATATCTCATAGCATTGGAAATATCTGAAACTGGTAAAATTTATCTTCTTTACAATGGACCAGGAAGATATGTTTGGGAAAGAATTAAGCATCAAAAGCAAAGGCAGAAGTATGCCTCAAAGAACCAACTAAAAGATGCTCTGTTGGATGTTAATCCTCTGTCGCAGATTCCAATCAAGCAAAACTTGTTTGATTCCTGACAGATCACTAGAGATGGATATACATTTTTCTTAAACTTGGTATGTACATATCATATCAACAATGATTAAAAGCATGGATAAGAAAGAATATATAATTAGGCAATTAGGTCGCACGAAAAACAAGAAATATGAGTCGTATGTTGTATCTAGGATCGTTCACCTCTTGAATGACATGGATATTAAATTTGTAACTCAGCAGTACATAACAAGGCCAAATGGTGGAAGAGCATTAACAGATTTATTCTTTCCTCAATTACATATGCATATTGAGGTAGATGAAGAACATCACAAAGCAAATATCGATAAAGACAGGGTGCGTGAAGCAGATATAATAAACGCTACAAATCATGAGATAATCAGGGTTGATGTCTCTGAATCAATTGAAGAAATCAACGATGAGATTGATCTAATTGTTACAAAAATAAAAAATAAAGTTGAGGAATTAAAATCAAAAAAGGTTTTTATTCCCTGGGACACCGAGGCTGAATTCAGTTCGCAAACATATATAGACAGAGGTTACATTGATTTAGCCGACGATGTAAAATTCCGAACCATAAAAGATGCGTGTAACTGTTTTGGTCATGATTATACAGGTTGTCAGAGATCCAACGCACCTCATCCTGATAAGGATATTATGCTTTGGTTTCCCAAGTTATATCCAAATGAAGAATGGAACAATCAAATAACTGACGATGAAGAGACCATTATTGAAAGAAATGAGGATGATGAAAAGGCCCGTAACCATGTAAGAAGTCATATAAATCAAATAAAGGGTGAGCAACATAAACGCATTATATTTGCTAGAGTTAAGGGCAATTTAGGTGATATTCTATATCGTTTCAGAGGCTTATATAAGTTAAACCTACAAGAAAGCAGTGAAGAAAAAGGGCTTGTCTGGAATAGAATTGCTACAAGAGTAAAGACGTATCCAAATGATAATACAAATTAAAATATTTAGAGCTAAAGCCTGATCCTTAAGTTCTCTTTTCCTTTATGGAAGTTACAAACTCAATCTTAGATACAAGAAGTTTAGTTTTCCCAAGCGCCCAGTGCCCAACGCCTAGCGCCTGCCTTTATCAAATTCGAAATCCGATATTCGAAATAATTATAAGTCTCTTCCCTTCAGCCTCCTGCCATTCTTTATTCTGATCAATTTTCACTTATGCAATCGCCTGTTCGACTATGGCATCAGCAAGTTGGATCTGGGTGGTTTGGGCGTCGTTCAAGCTGGCTTTGAGTGAAATATTGGGGTCAGAGTATGTTTTTCTTCGGGCGCCCGAAATATTGCCCCTATCGTGTTCGAATGTCATAAATCAAGACGTTATACTTTATTGCTCTCGCGATACTCCCTTAAAGAACAATGAGTTGACCTCAGCAAGATGCCAGATTATCGCAGCCTTATTCGGACGAAAGCGTTTGACAATTAGTCCATGCCTAAATATATTAAAAACGTTTTTACTTGGGGGGCTCCATTCTGTGTCACCGTTCCGCCTCTAGCGTGGTTACAAACCAATCATCGATGAGGAGCTAAAGCAATGGCTAAGATGAAAGACTGCTGTTTATCATCCCCCCACTGGATTGACGAGCATTCTATGTCCGCTCATAACATGATCCATCTTAGGGGGTTCAAAAAGGAACAGGTTGACAAATGGATAGAGGCCGATTGGGCTGTGGAAGATACAAATGGAAACTGTTGATTAACGCGATCAGGAACCAATAATGATGCTAGAAGAAGGTGAAATGAGACTTTTTATATCGCAGTCACAGAAGAAAGATAAATCTGTGGTGCATGAGAGATCTGTTGTGTCTTTCTTTTGCGGATGCGGAGGGCTTGATTTGGGATTTCTCGGTGGATTCACTTATATGGGTACAAGATTCCCCAAACTACCATTCAAACTTCTAGCTGCATATGACCAGGATGGCAAGTGTATTCAAACATATGTTCAGAACATTTCCGACCATGCTGAGGTAAGGGATCTTTCGAACTACAATCCTTGCGAGGTTCCAGCAGCTGACGTGCTAATTGGAGGTTTCCCTTGTCAGGATTTTGCGACATGCGGACCACGTCACGGACTGAAATCAACCAGAGGTAGGCTCTACCAAGCTTTGATTCAATATATGGAGATCCATAAACCTCTTATTGTTGTTGGCGAAAACGTTCCAGGGCTAGCTAACATGAAAAAAGGCGACGTTTTAAATACAATCAAACAAGATATCGCCTCTGTTGGTTACAAGGTCGAAGTCTGGACACTGTATGCCCCTGATTATGGGGTTCCCCAAAGAAGGACAAGACTATTTATCATCGCGGTAAGAGATGATCTGCCTGATTTCCCATTGGTGCCGAAAAGGACATGCTCCGAGAAAAACTATCGTTCAACTCGTTGGGCAATAGAGGATCTTGAGGAAGTAGATGACGACTCAATTCCGAATCAATCTCAATATTTCAGAGCGTCTCGAGCCAAGAAAGGAAATGGACAAGGAGACGAAACCACTCCGGCCAATTCTCCTTCATATACAATCAGGGCGAATGCGAAGTCTCGTGTGCAATTCCACTATTCTCTAGAACGCAGATTGACAGTTCGTGAGTGCGCCCGGTTGCAGACATTTCCTGACTCTTTTGCTTTTCCCCACTCGGCCACAACAAACATCATGCAAATTGGCAACGCCGTACCACCAATTTTGGGATATAAAGTCGCAAGAGCTATCGCCAAATATCTGGAGGGCATGAAATGAAGTCTAAATCGTTAATTAACAAAGTCGTCGATATAACTCCTACACCAAGAATCCTTCGGACGTTAGGAGATATTCCCTTCGCCGCATGGCAGTGTCTTGCCGAGTTAACAGACAACTCATTGGATGCATTTTCTGAGGCCGAAAACAAGGGGAGGGTTATAGACGAACCTCGTGTGGATATTCATTGGTCTAGCGACTTCGTCGCTGCTCAGGAAAGAGAAATAGTCGTACAGGACAATGGCCTCGGAATGGAACTCGAAGTGCTTCAGAAGGCAGCCAAGGCTGGATATTCAAACAATGATCCTATCCATAACCTAGGATTGTTCGGGATGGGATTCAATATCGCTACTGCAAGGCTCGGGGATGAAACAATTTTTTTGTCCGCAACTCCAGAAGCGAATGAATGGATCGGGATAAAAATTAGCTTTGAACAATTAATTAAGGATCAGACCTTTTCAGCACCGGTAATCAGGAAACCAAAAAAAAACCCAAAAGAATCAGGCACAATGATAATCGTAAAGAGACTGAAAGAAGGTGTCTTCTCGGAGATAAGAAAAAAAGAAAGCGCGATACGTAAACAGTTGGAAACAATTTACACATCAATCCTCAGTCGGAATAAGGTCTCTATTTTTGTGCAAGGGAAACAGCTTTCTCCACGCCCACATTGTATATGGAGTGATTCGCGCTTTGTGGTTCGTAAAGGGGTAAGAGTTGAGGCCGTTCAAAGGATCAACCGAGACCTCGGAGAGACCTATTTCGACTCAATGAAGAACCGCTACTTATCGGAAGATGAAGCAGCGGAGTTGGATATAGAAATATGCCGAGGTGGGAGCGCATCAGCACATATTGTCAAACGTGCTCGTCGTCTAAAAGGATGGATTGGCATTCAACGTTATGCCGACCCCTCTGACTTCGGAGTTGATTTCGTTCGCAACGGACGAAAAATTCTTGTTTCCGACAAATCCCTCTTTGGTTACGAAAATCCTGACACAGGGACGTACACTACGGAATATCCTGTAGAGCTTGGTTCAACCGTTGGTGGAAGAATAGTCGGAGAACTACATGTAGACTTTTTAATACCAACCTATCAAAAGAATGGCTTTGACACTACCGACAGAGCATGGAGACTTACTTTAGAAGCCGTTCGCGGCGCTGGTCCGATACTTCCTAAAAAACGTCAAGCATTGGGCTATGATGGAGATAATGAATCACCACTTGGAAAGCTGGTCAACGCATACAGAAGAACAGATCCCGGCACAAAGAATCTTGCGATTCCCAATTCCCTGGCACGAGATTTCGCGAAGCGTTTTTATTCTGGCGACTTGGAATATGAAACTGATGATAAATGGTATAAGGTCGCTCAAGAATCAGACAGAGAACGTGGAGAGGGTGGAAAAGGGCTAACGCCAGTTAATTCAGGTGATACTCCCTCGGACGACATATCCACATATTTGCCCGGCGCACAAATAGTTGGCGATTCTCAACAAGGAACAACAGACAAGACTTATCCTATACCCACTGTGGGTGTAACTCCGGCTCCTTCAACTTCAAAAAGAGATCAATTGATTCAGCATTCGGAGAAGGAGGAATCTCTGTCTGGAAAATACTCTTACGATACGATTCCGGGTATGGAGATAACTGCTTGGAGAGTACGCGAAGGGCAAATCAAAATTCTAGGAAACCGGGTGCCCTGCCATCTTTATCAGGATGGTGTCGAAGTTGATTTCTTTTTCGATCCAACTCATCCGATTCTCGCAGAATACCCAATTTCGACCAAACAGTTATTGCTGCTAGGACTAGCAGAGAAGTTTTCTCTGAGGGATCCTGGTGTCTCAATCCAATCAGCTTTCCTTGGACTCATAGACAATCATCTTTCAGAAGAGCGGATTAATCCCCAAGCGTTACAGGAAAGAGCTCACTCAATTGTTTCTTTGATTCGAGAGAGATTGCCTTCACTAATCGGCCACAGATTTGTTAAAGTAAAAGAGGTTATCCAAGCCGTTGAATCAGAGGAGGAGGAATTGGCGAAGCGTCTACTCGATGAGGCTCCACACCTACTTGACGCTTACCAGGAATCAAACGATGAGGCGATTCAGTCACTGGCGTTTGTTTGCGACACCACGATCAAAAGGCTTATTTCAGAGTTTCCTGAGGAATTTCTTGATAAAAAGCTTTTTGCTCAACCATTCACCAATCTGATGATCGGCAACGAATCTATGCGTGGACGGCTTCGAAAGAATTCACTGGAACGGGTCTTGTCCTATTTTTCTGATGTGGTGTTGCTGCTGCATGGAGGAAGAGTCCAAAACAAGCAAGAATTGTTGAGGCACGCTAACACGTTATCTCTGCTGGAAGGACTGTTAGAATGAATGAACCAGAAAAAATGACTTTTCTAACGGAAGCTGTAATGGCTGGAGGTGACTGGAGGGCTCTCGAACTAGCAGTGTCTAGGCTACTACTACATTGCGGTTGGAGAAATATACAGTATGTTGGAGAGAGTGGCGACAAAGGGGCTGATGTCTTGGCAGTGAGACCCAACCTTTTAAAAGGTGTTGATGACTCATATCTAGTGCAGGTAAAAGCTGTTAACTCAAGTTCATATGTTGGTAAATCCGCCATAGATCAAGCCATCAAAGGACAGGCTTACTACAAGGCCAAAGTCGTGGTCGTGGCCACAAATGGAGATTTCACAAAATCTGCCTACGACAGACGGGATGAACTTATTGATCAGGGCTATGACGTAAGACTCTGGAATGGGGAATTCCTCAAAGAGCTTGTTTCTAAATGGGATAATTACAGCGCTGAAAGAAGAGAACCACGCAAGTATCAGGCAAAGATTGTCGAGTCAGTTGTAAAGGGCTTTCATGGTGGCCGCAGAAAAGCTTTATTTGTTGTCGCGACGGGCCTTGGGAAAACATTAATCGCCTCGTCAATCGCTGACATCCTTTATTCCAATGGTTTAAAAAAAATATTGGTACTTTGTCATGCCACGGATCTGGCTTTTCAACTGCAGCGCTCGTTTTGGGCTCAAATATCCAAAAGCATTCCAACCAGAATGTTTATGGATGGAGAACCCCCTGTCCCGTCGCATGGCATTAACTTCGGATTGTATCAAACTTTATTTGGTTATATAGGGGGAATCGACCGATCAGCATTTGATCTTATTATTGTTGACGAAGCGCACCACGCTCTAGCAAATGCGTTTTCAACATGCATAGAGCATCTTTCTCCAAAACTCTTAATAGGAATGACTGCTACTCCTTGGCGAGGCGACGGCACCTCCATCGAGTCAATTTTTGGAGAACCTATTGAAAAAGTCTCCCTCGTCGATGGTATGAGAATGGGCTTTTTGGCCAAGGTGGATTATCGCTTGATGTGTGACAATATCGATTGGGATCAAATTCCTAAATTGGCCCGAACATCATTAACGATTCGAGATTTAAATAAGCGACTCTTTTTGCCACAACGGGATGACGCTGTAATCGCGAAGCTGCTTGAGCTAACAGCCTCGATGGAACGCCCCAGAATAGCAATATTTTCGCCTTCGAAGAACCATGCTGAAAAATTCGCGGGGAAACTGGTCTCCGCCGGTATTTCAGCCGCGAATATGTCTGTTGATGACAAGGTGAAAAGGAGACAAGTACTCTTGAATTTTTCATCCGGAAAAATAAAAGCGATTACTTCCGTCGATGTTTTAAACGAAGGAATTGATGTACCAGACGTTAACATTCTTGTCTTCCTGCGAGCCACCCATTCTAGGCGGATATTCGTTCAGCAACTTGGAAGAGGTCTAAGGATAACAACAGGAAAGGAAAAGGTTGTTGTTCTCGATTTTGTAACTGATATCAGACGGTTAGCTGCCGTAAAAGAATTGGATAAGGAGGCAAAGGCAGACCCGAAACCGGGCGAAACCGAAACAGTTCTTTTGAGAGACGGGGTTGTGACTTTTAGTAACAAAAAAGCGCAACGATTTGTGGACGCTTGGCTTGATGATGTGGCCAGCCTTCAAGATCAAGACGATGCGGAACGTCTGGCATTTCCTGACACTGAGGCTTGGGCATGAGTAAAAAAGTTCCTGACGATATCGCAAAGGAGATCAAGGAGCGTGTATTCCTGGAGGCAGACCGGGTGAACTATCTCGCACGTTCCAGGACAGACAACGGCAACTTTCTCGCTAAATTGGTAGCTATGCCAAATGTCGGTGGTAGGCTTTCCCAGTACATGAAAAAAGCCGAGGTCCGAACATATATAAAAGACGCCATCCTCAACCGTTATTCGAAGGACAAAACACAGGAGGAAAGACCTGATGTTCTCGGACCGATAATTAAGGAAAAACTGGGTATTGATGCATATCTTGTAGAACAAGAAACGAAAAGCCAAATCTCGCTGTTTAATTCCCCATCGAACTCATATTTTGTCGTTGTAGCTGACGGGACAGTCCTGAAATGGGAAACAGCTCTAAGGAAAGCATTGCTTTATGTGGCCTCAAAACCTTTTTCCGAACAGATTGATGTTTCTATAAAAATATTGCTGACGTTATTCGCTAGGCACCAGAAAGTCTCACCTTCCGATCTGCGACATATTGAAAAGGCGCTCTCGATGTGTAACGCGAAGCCATACATCTATGGAGAAGGTTAATATTGGACAATATAAGCAAAGAGGAACGAAGTCGTGTAATGGCGTCCGTAAAGCAAAAGGACACCAAACCAGAAATGAAGGTGCGTTCTTTTCTTCATCGATGTGGTCTGCGTTACCGACTACATGATCCGAGACTTCCGGGGAAACCTGATTTAGTGTTTCCTCGGCATGGAACCGTCCTTTTTGTTCACGGATGTTTTTGGCATGGCCATCGAGAGAAATCCTGCAAGCTTGCTCGAATCCCCAAGTCAAATATCTTGTTTTGGAAAGAAAAAATCACGGCAAATCATGAGAGAGATAAGCGAAACACAGAGCAACTGAGGATGCTAGGGTGGAAAGTAATTGTTGTATGGGAGTGTCAGATAGGCAATGTCGAATTCTTGTCAAAAATAGCCACCCAAATAAAAACGAGTATTAAATAGGTCGCGACAAGAAGAAGAAAGAAGAAAAGGGGACGTTTCTATTTTCCGCAGGAAGCCGGGAAAAACAGAGTCAGAGTGGTATTTCAATGGATCCACTCTGACCCTGTTTATATTTACATCAAGACTTTGTCTTGTCTATCTTCTCCCGCAGGAACTGGAATCCCGGGGTGATGTGCTCGGTGATGTCCATCGGCATCAGTGTTTTGGCCGGGTACCCCATGTTCATGTCACCCCCTGCCTTGAACAGGTTTTGTTGCAGCACAGGCACGATGCGCGACGGCATGCCGATGGCCAGCTCGTTTTCTGTGATGCCGGCAAACGAGCGATCTCCCATGCCGGGGAGAACGATCTGGGGACTGTCGAGCAGGAAAGGCAGCAGCCCCCCTTTGATGCACGACTCGCCAAACCCCTCAAAGAATGAATGCACCAGGTCTTTGTATTCGTAGCATATGGCATGG
>Ga0116164_10003263_pt1 | contig 11167 bp, 5 predicted proteins | sample AD_UKC109_MetaG_FD_89888 | JGI IMG/M metagenome (GOLD analysis project Ga0116164, IMG submission 89888) | Active sludge microbial communities of municipal wastewater-treating anaerobic digesters from Hong Kong - AD_UKC109_MetaG | ecosystem: Engineered > Bioreactor > Anaerobic > Digestate... | reverse complement strand
CTGGTTCCACACGGCCATACCGGTAGCCACGTCGCCGCTGGCAATACTCCGGCCCATGATCACCAGGTCGGCTGCATTGAACTGGGGCAATAAATCTTCGGTAATAACCCCCTGGGCAATAACGGTCACATTATAGGCCGTTCCGCCCGCATAGTTCGAAATGTTCGCAATAACAATAGAATCGTTGTTGTTGGCACTGGTTTTCACAAAAACAATCTCTTTTTTGGCAAGCAGATTGCCCGAAAAGCAGAAGGAAAAGAGTACCAGAAAAAGGAAAAAACGGTTTCGTTTCATAAGTTTATCCTCCATAAATTAAGTTGAATAATTAGTTGATTTGTTTAAAAATTATAGAGCAATGGTGTTATTTTTTTAGATTGCATAAGACGAAAGCAATGGGAATGGTTTTAGTCCGTCCCTAAAAGAAGAAATTGGGATTTATGTCTAGAATTTGTTTTTGAGATTTTGACAAAAGAACACGGTAGGATGCTCACGGAGAGAATCGATTTCGTAGTTGGCGACATAGGATAATGTGTTATGTTTCGTAGTTTTGTTTGTTTTTATGATATTTTTTATGTTGTATTAGCGCATTTGAATTGTATTTTAATAAATATTTTGGGATTAATGTTTCATTTTGTGATCATAAAGATGAAAAATGAAAAGAATTCGAATAAGGAATATCGTACATAGTATACCATACAAATTGGTTTTTTCGGGTACTTTTTTTTTAAAAGATTCAAGGATTCTGTCGTTTTTTACTTATTGTTGAAACATTTACGCAACAATTCTTACGAATCGTTTTTTACGGATCCTTTCCATATTGAATCGAGAAAGGAGAGGCCCTCTCATAAAGTTCATTTCGACGCGACGGGAAAATCGTACATTTTTCAATTTTTAAAAAAGTATAGATTCCTCATGGTATTCGTACGTACAGAACATAACTCTTTTGAGATGGCCTCTTCTCATTTATGAATGGATCTGTTTTTTCCTTTGATGCATTTTCTATTTTGAGAAAGGCAGATACCAATTTTGTTCATTATTCAGCTTTTCCTTTATCTTGTTGGCCTGGTCCGGATTGGAAAATTTTGCAGCAACCCGGTCGGCCAGCCAGGAGTTTCCTCTCCGTCGGGCAACCCGCATCAGGTCGGTCCAGCGTTTGCCTTCAAAAGCCAGTTCCAGGGCGCGTTCTTCCATGATCAGGTCTTCGACGTAGTTTACAAGATTAACACCGTCGGGTATGGTTTTGGGTGCAAGGTAAGCGCGTCCCCTCACTCCTAATCCGGAACCCCAGTTCGTGAATTCATGATACCCTTCGTTTAAAAGGGCAAGCGCAATATCGGAATATCCTGCCCGGTTCATGGCCTCAGCCAGGAGCAGATGAATGTCGGCTGAACGATACAGGATGATATCCGAACTGAGCGGGAGTCCGGGATCCAAATTGTATTTATTCACAAAAGGCACCCCGTTAATGGTATCGTACGATACGGTGATACCCCGGTAAACATCCCCCGGATTTCCTTTCATGTCGGCCTGTTGGTTAAAAAGATTCATGATGATGGGTGTGGGTTTTGCGAGGTAATCAAAATGGTAACCGTACCAAAGCTCAATCGGATTCGACTGGTTATTAACGAAGGAGAACGGCACGGTTATCATGATCTCGCTGGTATTGCTGTTTGCATTGATAAACAGATTTTGCCAGGAAGCTTTGCTGAAATCCTTGGTTAATTTGTACTTGGTTTTTAAATTTTCAAATCCTTCGATAGCCATTCTCAGGTAGGTGATGGCATTTTCATAATCCTGTTTTTCAAGATAAATTTCCCCGATCAGGGCTTTATTGTACATGGTAATATTGCCAATATCTTCATAATCGATATCCAGGTAGGGCAAAAGATCGTTGATCAGGGTATCCATAATAGCCAGTCGCGGCAGGTATACGAGTTGATCAGCCGATAATTGCGGCAGATTATCTTTAAGAAATGCAACTTCTCCGTACAGACGGGCTAACGTGAAATAGGCCCATGAGCGGATCCCGATCAGGTTTCCTTTAAAGATCTTGATATCAATTTCGGTGATGTCCTGGTCTTTATTTGCAATGCTGTCGATGTACAACAACGATTCATTGGCATTAATAACCACCTGGTAAAAAACTGCCGGGTTGATATGGGGATTGTCCTGGCTAAGATTATGATTGTTAATGTCCTGCCAATACAATCCCGCATTTTCGGTAACGGTCGTAAGGTCGGATAAAAGCTCATTGGCAAACACCATTTGAGGAACAACATTTCTCAGAATAGCCAAAGGGGCTTTGCACGAGATTTCAGCCTCCTTCATCGAATTGTAATGTTCGTCGGGAAGAATTCGATCGCTTGGCGTCTCATCGTAAAAGCTTTCCGTACAGGCTCCCAGGCTGAGAACGACCGCAAACAGGATAACAATTCTTTTCAAATTATTTTTCATCATTTTTCATCCATTTTTAGTATCATTTCTAACCGTCACTATTCTTATAAGCCGAGTTTCACCCCGATGACCACTAATTTAGGCTGTGGCATTTTGCCATAGTCATTGCTCAGGTATAAGGGGTCGTTATACAGCATCGATTCAGGATCTAATCCCGAATACGAAGTTAATGTGAATACATTCGTCGCCGTCAAATAAAGGGTAAGGTTCCCGAACAATTTGTTGGTTGACGGATATTTGTAGCTAACCGTAAGGCTGCTTAAACGTGCATAATCTCCTTTTTCGAGCCAACGGTCGGAAAAGGCATTGTTGCCATAGGGGTCGCCAACAGAGATTCCGGGAATGTTCGTATTTGTATTCTCAGGGGTCCAGCGGTTATTAACAATGCTTTGCTGGTTATAACCCAGCTCCATCGACTGGCCTGATTTATTAATATGATTGTACATATCGTTGCCGGAGCTGAATGAGAAATCGGCTTTAATTTCAAAGTTCCCCAGTCCAAACGAAGTATAAATTCCGCCAAAGATTGGGGCAATGGGGCTGCCAATGATGGTTTTGTCAAGATCGTTGATTACTTTATTTCCATCCTGATCAACATAACGAATATCGCCTGCTTTCCCCTTTTGCCCGTTTGGCCCAATATATTGGGCTGCTTCAGCATCGTCGTTAAAAATCCCATCCGTTTTAAAACCGAAGTAAGAATACAGAGGTTCGCCGGCTTTGGTTACAAGGTTTACCCCTTCCACTTCGTGCACAATTTTGTCTTCGCCTTCCAGAATGAAGTCAAGGGAAGTAACCTGGTTATCGATGAAAGAGAAATTACCCCCCACATTCCAGGTTAGTGCGCCCAATTTCTGGCGGTAGTTAAATTGCAACTCCGCGCCCATGTTTCTGAGGCTACCGGCATTGTTGTAATAGCTGGTATATCCATAGGCAGGAGCAATTCTTTGCCGGGTGACCAGGTTGTCGACCGTGGAATTAAAGAGGTTTAGGGACAAATTCATTTTTTGGCCCAGTAAAACCATATCGGCGCCCACGTTAAGGGTTGTTTGTTTTTCCATTTCCATCTCGGGATTGGGAACCGATTCCCTCACAACCACACTGATGTTATCCTGTTTCAGCCCCTGATAGTATAAGTGGCTGTAGTCGTAGGCAAAATTGTTCAGGTTGCCGGTTTGGCTATAGGAAGCCCTTATTTTCAGATCATCGAGCCAGGTTTTACCGGCCAGGAAGGACTCAGAAGAAACGCGCCAGGCAGCACTGACAGACGGGTAAAAATTATACCGGGCGTTCTTGTTCAACATCGAATTTGCATCGTACGACAGAGCAACCGAAACATAGTATTTATCGGCATAGTTATAATCGGCCGTTGCATAGTACGAAACCCATTTCACCACCCGGCTTTCTCCTGAGATGGTGCGCAATTCCTGATTGCTGGCTCCCTGGCCCAGGCTTTTAAAGTCGTCGGTAGTCGAATTCAGGTCGGAGGCCTTGTCGTATTCATAAGAGTTTTCGACGTACCGGTGGCCGATTTTTACATCCAGGTTGTTCCGGCTGTCGAACGAATTGGAATAGTTCAGCTGGTTTTGGTTTTGCGTGGAACGATATTCGTTAACCAAAGCCCTGCTTGAATTATAGGCAGAGTCGATTCTTGAAAGGCCAACATCGGGAATAAAAATATTATCCCTTGAGTTATTAAAATCGATACCCACCAGGGTAGAAATGTTCAGGTTCCGGTTAAAAACATATTTTCCCTTCACCGATGTAATGAAATGATAGTTCCTGTTGGTTGCTTCCAGGTTATTGACGATCGCCGATGGATTACTTACGTTGAAAGCGCCTATATCGTCGATGAATTCCAGTTCTTTACCATCAGCATCAATCTTCATGGGAGCCATGAGCGGAGATTTGAACTGGGCGGCTAAGATCGGGTTGGTTGAAATGTTGTATCCCTGTTCCATCAGGTAGGAATCAGACAACGAAACTTTGGTGTTCGGCAGAACCGAAAACTTATCGGTAATATTGATTTTACCGTTTACCCGGAGGTTAAAGCGGTCGTAACGGGTATTGGCCAGAATACCCTCGTGGGATAAATAACCGGTTGAAATATTATAGGTGGCAATATCGTCGCCTCCTTTGAGGAAAATGTGGTATTTCTGAACAACACCTACCCGGTAAATTTCATTTTGCCAATCGGTGTTGTTGTTGTACCGGTGATAATCTTCCGTGTTTTCTGCTGCATTCAGGAACGAAAATCTTGAATTGATTTCATTTTCCGACATCCCCGACTGGCTGATCTGCTCATTCAACAGGCTTTTGAATCCCTGTGCGTCGAGCAGCGACTGGCGTTTGGGCGAAAAAGAAATACCTCCGTAGGCATTGACGATAATACTACTACTGGTTTCCCTTTTCTGTTCCAGGTTAATGTAAATAACTCCGTTTGAGCCCCAGGACCCAAGATACGAGTTGCCGTCGTTAAAAACGGAAACACTTTCTACGTCATCCACATCCACAATATCGAGCGGATTGATGGTAAAACCGTCAATAGCGCTGAAGTTGGCATAATGAATGGGATGGATCATTTCATCAATCATGACCAGGGGCTCATTCCGGCCATACAGGGATGACAGCCCGCGGATATTGATGAAACTTTTGCTTCCCGGCATCCCGGATCCCATTGTGACCTGGGTCCCGATTAATTTGCCCTGCATCACCTGGTCCAAAGAACTGTTTGCTTTTTGGTTGATATCATTTGGAAAAATATACGATCCGGCCTGGGTCATATTCCGAATGGAAACATTCCCAAGTGGGGCAGGTATCTGGTCATCGACCGATTTGACCGAGGTACTGACCATCGCGATGCTAAACCGGGTTTGTTTATTGAGTTTCAACAAGCGGGTGGTGTACCCCGGTGTCTGAACCACCATGTACGCATCGGGGTCTGTAACACTGATTTCAAATTCACCCTTCTCGTTGGTCCGGGCATTTTCGCCGGCAATGGAGACCAGTACGGACTCAAGCGGCGAATTACTGATGGCTTCTTTCACCACCCCCGTTACCGTGTATGGATTTTGCGCATACATTCGGAAGGTCACCGGGAGTAAAAGTACCAGCAACAATAGGATAGGCTTTAATGTATTCTTTGTCATCTTGATCATTTTTTTTGCATGATTTATTCTTCAATCGGGTAAAAACGCAGGCTATCCCACATCATCACGCCCGGATAGACGGTAACCACTTTCACAACATGTTCCTGAGTCGAGGGAAAGTCAACATCACAGATGTAGACATTTTCCGTAACCAAAGAAGGAGAGTTGAGTTCCAGTACTTGATCTATTCTTTCCCCATCAAGATATACAATAACGTTGGCGCGGTTGGATCCCTTTTTAAAATAGCCCCACATCTCGTATTTACCCCGGGTGATTTTGGGTAAGGTAATTTCGATAGACCAATAACCTTCCGGCATAACAATGCAGTCATCGTTAATAAAACCGGTACCCTGAAATTTACACCAGTATTGCAAATAATCGCCGTTCCATTTTATTTTTTCGAAACCGTTTTCCCCATCATAAAAGTTGACGGTAGTTTCACCAACTTTATAACCTTCCATTGCTTCAAATTCAGGGAAGGAAGTTGTATCGAAGAAATACTCTCTGGGTGTGGGCTTGTCTGGGATCAGCAGCTGGGTAATGCCGTGAATAACCCCGTTCTTTGCCGGAATATTGGAATATTTGTCGATAAAGGTTGTAAGCACGGAATCTCCGGGAGTGGGATTGATCTCAAAGTTGAGGCCCACATTAAACGTAACGGAATTTTCGCGTGTAATAATGTAGTAAGTTCCGTTGGTGATGGTGGTCATATAGTAGGTGTTTTCCAAACAGTGATACGCCATGTATTGGAAAAATCCATTGTCTAAATCATAAAGATTTCCTACTCCGTCGTCAAAACGGGCAACCAGATCGTCAACTGAAAAAATCCCATGTGCGTTAAAAACCGAATCGGGCACAGCAAGAATGGTGTATCGTACGCGTGCAGTGGTTCGCCCGTAGGGGATTTCCAAGATATCGAGTGTGTCGCTGAGCCCGGCTTTTTCCAATCCCTGGGTGAAAATGGAATACTCGCTAAATTCTTTAAAGGTTGAATAAGTTCCCAGGCTTATCGGATCGATTACGCGATCGATTTTGTGAATGACCCCGTTCGCAACCGTAATGTTCCTTTTTGTAATTTTTGAGTATTTGTTGATAATGATTTCATCACCATCAAATTCGGAAACAAGGTAGTCGCCAATGGCGTTCCGGGTGCCGATGCTACCCAGCCCGATATCGGAGGTGGTTATCTCCGCCGGAATGACATGGTTTCTTAATAAGCGGATTAATTCATCATCGGTAAAGTCGGTATACGAATTCTTGCCCTTCAGCACATAGTAGGCCTGGAAGGCTGCATTGTCGGGCAGAAACAGGGTGAAAGGCCCCCGGGTGCTCAAAATACCCGACAAACCTATGTGTTCCGCAATGGAATAAAATTCACTAAAGTTGACGGAATCATCCTGAATGTATTCCATGATCTGCATCTCAGCATCCTCTAAAGGTCGCCATTCGGGTTCCAGTTCGCATTGGACAAGAACAAGGCTTGTCAGGAACAGGAGGAGTACAGGAAACGGGTTGTAAACTATTCTTTTGCTTTTCATGATTCTGTCATTTTTTAACGGTCGTAATATGGATTCTGAACCAGCATGGGATTTGTATCCAACTCTCCCTGCGGGATGGGTAAATAATAGCTCATCGGATCCAAAATTTTCGATTGCAGGATGGGCCTTTGTTTCACATCGGCACCGGATAGGATCATTTGAATAATCAGCGATTTATTTTCGAAATTATTCCGTTTGGCAAAACGCAGTACATCGAACCAGCGCTTCCCTTCCAGGGCAAATTCCCTGGCTCTTTCCGACAAAATGATATTCCGGAAAATGGTAATGTTCGGTTCGATGTTGAGTGTGGGTACAAGCGCTCTTTGCATGATTTCGTTAATGTAGAAATTCGCTTCGGTAAATTGTCCCAGTTCAGCATGCGCTTCCGCTTTGATGAGAAGGATATCGGCATACCGGTAGTAAATCATGTTGGCATCCCGTTCGGCCGTCGTTCGCTTTGTTTTCGGAGTCAGGCTGGTATATTGATACTTGGAACGCGGGTCGGGATCGCCTTGTCGGATATCGGTTATTCCGAAAAGTTCCTTTGCATAGGGTGACAGATCAACCTTACTGGTACCCACGGCAGGTATTACATTCACATTGAAAGGATTTTCTTCGTTCTCGAGCGCATCGTTGAACTGGATCTCAAAAATGCTTTCTGGTGCATTGCCCGGATAGTACAATTCGAACCAGTTGTTGGCAGGCTGAAGTTGAAACCTTTGGGATTGAATGATCTCATCGCAAACCTCAATGCATTTCTGATATTGTTCGCTCCATAGGTAAACATCGGCCAGTAAGGCATTCATCGCGTAGATGTTCGCCCTGCCTTTATACATATCGGGCTGCGAGGCGTATTCATCAACCCAGGCGGTGGTTTTGGCCTTTACCAGGTCTTTTTCAATCTGCCTGATGATTTCTTCCTCGGTCGACTTGGGCACAGAGAATTTTACGGTATCTGCCGTTGATGCTTCAACGATCAGAGGAACTTCTTTCCATATCCGCACCAGGTCGAAATAGGCTTTGGCACGGATAAACAAAGCTTCGGCTTCGTAGGCTTTTTGGGTTTTCACCTCAAACGTTTCATCCAGGGCAAGCACATCGTCGGAAAAAACCATGATGGTGTTGGCCAGGTTGATGGCGCTATAGAATTTACTCCAGGATATACTGCTATTGGTTGGGAGAATCTCCCCGCTGGCAATCTGCTGGAAACCGCTGAACGTAGAGCTGTTTAACAAGGCCATGTCGGCCCTGATTTCGCCCCACATCCATAAATCCTGGCTGCACTCCCGGTATCCGTCGTACATGGCGGCCACAACGGCGGCCACATCTTCCTTGCTCTGCCAGAACTCCTGTTTCACCAGTTTGTTTTCGGGTTCCAGGGTTAACCAGTCGTTGCACGAAACGCATATCAGCAGCAGCAGAACCAGTACCGGAGATTTTATTGTGTTGATTATTCTCTTCATTGTTGTACCTTTTACAATTAAAATTTAATGTTTAAACCAATCGTAACACGTCTTCCCGGAGGTGTTTTACTATTGTCCTTGGGTAAGTCCTGCGGGTTGGATGAAATGCCAACTTCGGGATCCTGACCTGAATAATTGGTCCAGGTAAACGGGTTATAAACGGTACCGTATATTCTTAAATCCGTCAGTTTCAGTTTTTGACATAACTTTCTGCTGAAGTTATACGAAATCGACGCAGTTTTCAGGCGCAGATACGATCCATCTTCCACAAAACGGCTGGACCCCATCCAGTTAAATCCTTTGTTGTACAAGGCCCTTGGTACATCGGTTGTGTCGCCGGGGCTTCTCCAGCGCCAGTTGGTTGCCCGGCTCTGGTTATCGTGGTTGTACATTTTCTCGGTATTCATGCGGGTCTGATTGATCAGATCCTGGCCTAACTTGTAATAAAAGAAAAAGTTAAGGGTGACGTTCTTGTATTGGATCCGTGGCCCGATACCCCCCATGATTTCCGGGTTGTAATCGCCCAGTAATACCAGGTCCAATTCATCGATGACCCCGTCGTAGTTCCGGTCGGTATATTTGGCATCGCCGGGTTCAAATTCATAGCCGGTGCCCTGACGCATAATCAGCTCGCTTTTTCCTTCAATGTCGTAAACCGGATTTCCGTTTTTGTCCCTGACAATAACATCGTTTGCATCGACATAGGCTCTTTCGTACAGGTATCCGTAGAAGCCTCCCACCGGGTCGCCGGGTTCAATTTTTAACTTATAATCGCCGTTTGCCAGCATATTTCCCTTTTCCAAAGAATAATTTTCGGGGAGGCTTAACACGATGTTTTCATTGTGCGACATGTTAAAGTTGATGCTGAAATTAAAATCTTTCGATTGGATAATCTTTGCATCAACCATCAGCTCCCATCCCTGGTTTAACATTTCGCCGCCATTCTTGTTAATGGTTCCATATCCTGAGGTGGACGGGATTCTTGAATTGCTGATGTACAGGTCGTGGGTAATCTTGGTATACACATCAAATTCGATGTTTAACCTGTTTTTGAAAGCGAAAAAGGTTAAGCCGGGATTAAACTGCTCGATGGTTTCCCACCGGAGGCTGGTCAGTTCAATTCCATCGGGACGGACACCGGAAATGCCCATGTAGCCATAACTTGTACTGGCGCTGTAGGTGTTAAAATACAGGTAATCGCCGTTGGGCATGTTTCCGGAAAGCCCCCAGCTTCCCCTGAATTTGAGCTCATCAATAAACTTCAATCCTTTCATAAACGGCTCTTCGGAGAATCTCCAGGCAGCGGTGGCCATCGGGAAAAAGCCCCACCGGCTCAATTCGCTCAGTTTGGAGGTTCCTTCGTAGCGTACCCCTACCGATAAAAGGTATTTATCTTTGTATTTATAGTTGGCGCTCAGATACGTACCGATGGAGCGGTACGCTGAAGAAGAGGAACTGATGTTTTCCAGCCGAACCTGCCCGGATGGGTCGGTTAAATTGGGTGAGGCCGATTTACTGGTGGTTTTGCTGAAGCCTTTTGAGCTTTCGTCGGTTGTTTCCAGCAGGGCCAGGGCAACCAGTTCGTGATCCGATCCGATTTTGGGGCTGTAAATGAGTTTATTCAGTGTGTTGATCGTAGTCTTTTTGTAATAGTCTTCCGAGGCCCTGTTGGTCTGACCGCTGTTGTAGTCATAACCAATGGCTTTGAAGGGGAGGAATTTGGCTCTTTTCTGGTCGAAGATATCCAGGGTAATGGTTGCATCGTACACCAGGTCGGGCAGTATGTCGTACCGGAGCGAAAAGGCAGCCCTCGAATTGTCTTTGTATATTTTGTGGCTGCCTAACGTGGCAAAGGCCACCGGGTTATACACCGATTCGGACGTACCCTGGATGGTTTCAAGCGGGGTGAAAAACTCACTCAGCTGGTTCCCTAAGGTATCCATTTCGTATACCGACATATTCGGCATTTTACGATAGGCTATGTCCCGTAAGCGTTTATTCCGGTAGTCATAGTCTTCGGCATCGTAGGTTGCATCCTGATCGTACCGGGTGAAAAAGACATCGGTCTTTAGACGCAGTTTTTTCGACAGGTCGTAGTCGAGTGATGTGCTGATATTCACTTTTTTCAAAGCAGTACCCATGGTCGTTCCGGCTTCATCGAAATAGGAAAGCGACATTTTATACCGCGACTTATCGCCACCCCCGCGTACCGAGAAGTTATGGTCCATCACATAACCCAGCTGGGTAATCTCTTCAATCCAGTCGGTATTTTGGGAAAAATTATGGTATTGTTCCCAGGTAGGGTCAAAATCAATTTCGTTGCTTTGGAACGTACCTGCATCGTTGTTAAAATGGGCTTCTTTGATCAACCGGGCATAACCGGCTCCATCGAGCATGGGGATGGGATCGGGTTCTTCCGAACGGGTATACTTCACGGTATATTCGAAAATGGGTTTTGATTTGGTACCCCGTTTGGTTTTAATCATCAAAACCCCGTTCGATGCTTTTGAACCGTAGATGGCGGTTGATGCGGCATCTTTCAATACCTCGATCGATTCGATGT
>Ga0116164_10003260_pt1 | contig 11174 bp, 9 predicted proteins | sample AD_UKC109_MetaG_FD_89888 | JGI IMG/M metagenome (GOLD analysis project Ga0116164, IMG submission 89888) | Active sludge microbial communities of municipal wastewater-treating anaerobic digesters from Hong Kong - AD_UKC109_MetaG | ecosystem: Engineered > Bioreactor > Anaerobic > Digestate... | reverse complement strand
ATTATTTAGCGGTAATCGAAACCATTACTTTTTACCATCAGTACCAGCGTGAAATAAAGACCGACCCGGAAACGAATGAAAGGTACATTGAAACTACTTTAGAGGACATCGAGTGGGCGAACATACTTTTAAAAGATGTGCTTTTGGCCAAAGCTGATGAACTGCCCAGGGCAACAAGGGAATTTTTTGAAAGACTTAAAAACTGGCTGCGAACCAGCGGTAAAGAAAGCTTTTACGGTAAAGAAATCCGGGAAACCTTCCGCATGGCTTCAAGCAGCTGCAACCGCTATATATTAGAGTTATTGCGCAACAATTACATTAAAATCACAGGGGGCAACAAGTTCCGCCAGGGCTTTGAATACCAAATCATAAAACCCGATGAATACAGGAAATTACAGCAGCATGTAAAAACCGCACTGGATGAAGCCTTAGAAAATGTAAAAAAATCAGTGTCCCGTATCCCAAACGTATCCCAAAACAAAAATGGGATACTTAAAACAAATGAAACCAGTAACTTAAAGGCAGTATCCCAGTAGCCCGCCAAAATGGAAAAGCGGGGCAATAAAAACCATTGTAATGGAAATAAACGTTGTACTCATAAATAGCTTTGAAAAGTGGCTGAGAACCATAGAATATGCCGATAGTACGGTTTACACCTCGGTACGCTACGTGAATGATTTTTTCTTTTATCTGAAATCTTCTGAAATAATCCATCTTGAAGCCATCCAAGCGGAAACCTTAACCAATTATCATAAACACTTACAGAACCGCAAAAACAAGCGTTTTAACGGCGGCCTCTCCGACAATTACATAACCAGCAACCTGGGTGCGATAAAGCGTTTTAGCAGGTACTTACAGGAAACAGGAAAACCATTTTTTGAAATCCCCATCAAGACCCGGCAGGACAAGGAAACCACCAAAACCATACTTACACAAACCGAAATCAAAGCACTTTACAAAGCTTGTGACAATGATATTTTGGGCATCCGGGACAGGGCAATCTTAAGCATTTATTACGGCTGTGGGTTGAGAAGAAGCGAGGGGATAAACCTGGACGTATCTGATATTTTACTGAAAGAAAAACGGGTCTATGTGCGGAAAGGCAAAAACTATAAAGAACGCTATGTGCCCATGACAGAAGCCGTAAAAGAAGATTTAGAGAATTATATTTACGTAGCCAGGGAAAAGATACGCAGCTTTAAGAACACCAAGCCGGAGGCACTTTTTTTAAGCATGCAGGTAAAACGCCTTTGCGGAAACGCTCTGATAAAGAGGGTACAGAAACTTGCTGAAAGTGCCGGGATACAAAAGGAAATAGGCCTGCATACTTTACGCCACTCCATTGCTACACACCTTTTACAATCCGGCATGACACTGGAAGAGGTAAAACAGTTCCTGGGACATAGCAGCCTTGAAAGTACCCAAATTTATACGCACCTGGCCAATGAGTAAGAAACCGGAATACAGTTTTAACAAAGCGATAGAAAGCAAACTGAAAGGCTTTAAAAGTTATCTTCAGGAACTTGGCCAGGACACGAACACCATCCGCCAGAAATCGAACTATGCAGGGTATTTTTTGAACTGGTTGGAAAATGAGAATTTACAACCCAATGAAACCAGGTACAACGATATATTAAACTTCATTGATTACTGCAAACTGGAAGGGAACAGCAAGAAACATATAAACAGCAAACTAAGGAGCATAAGGAACTTTTATGAATACCTTAAGGAACAGAACCCAAATATTATTAATCCAGCAGCAAACCTGTATTTAAAAGGCGAAATACAAAAACTACCTTCCAATATCATCGACTTTAAAGAACTTGAAAAGCTTTACAACAACTACCAAACAGAAACCAACCGGGATAAAAGAAACAGAATTATTTTAGGACTCCTTATTTATCAGGGCGTAACCACCGAGGAACTGAAACAGCTTGAACCCAACCACCTGAAATTAAAGGAAGGAAAAATTTATATCCCTGGGAACAGGAGAAGGAACAGCCGGAACTTAGAGTTAAAACCCTTTCAGATACTGGATTTATACGAATACTTAACCGAAATACGACTGCAAATATTAGCAGAAATTACCACACCAAAACCTTTTGGCCGACGTCCTGACAAGATAAACAAGACAAGGTTAAACGACCAGTTGTTTATCAGCGTGAACGGCTCGGAGAACATCAAAAACAGCCTGTTGCACATGTTTAATGCCATCAGAAAGTTAAACCCTGAAATCTTACACCCGAAACAAATCCGGGCAAGCGTGATAACCTACTGGTTGAAAAACCACAATCTTAGACAGGTCCAATACATGGCCGGCCACCGATGGGTAAGTTCAACCGAAAGATACCAGTTGAACAACCTGGACAACCTACAAAATAAACTCGATAAATTACACCCCCTGAATAACCTGTAAACCCCACGCACAAAGACAGGAAAAACAGGAAAAGCGGTGTTCGTCATCACTCGTCGGCAAGTTTAGTGCCAGCCCGTCCGGCCTTTGTTTTTAGATGAAAAGACTTTATAAGGTAAAAACAAAAGCCGTCCGCCCTTCGGGTGCTCCGCTACGCTACGCAGGCTGTCACAAAACCCAGCGCTCCTCAATCTTCCTTACTGCAGCTCTCGGTCTTTTTTAGCCTTGCCAGTCGTTCCTTTGTGGCAAAGCTAAAAAATCCCTTCGCTGCTGCGAAAAGGCTCGCCTGCTAACTCCCTCGGTTCGGCTTTGTCACAGTTTTTGAGCCACCGCACGAAAAACCCATCCCGAAAATCAAAAACATGCGCCAAAGCCTCAGTGCAAGCACCACTGCCGGCTCTGCTTCCTCATTCTTCGTCAGCTCTCGCCGTCAGGCCTCGGTCGTACTCGCAGACGGCTCGCACTTCGTTCCCTTCGCTACGGGTGCAATCCGTTCGTTCGTGCCCTACCTACGTTCCTTCGGCAGGTAAACTCACTTCACTCATTGCACCCTTCGCCCGGCCGCACGCTCAAGGCTGTTTTTCCACGCGCAAAACCCTATAAACAGCAGGTTACTGATGAAAAAAGAGATAAAGAGAAACCCTCTGATAGACGAAAACCAAAAAAAGCGCAGCAAATATAAGTCGTCCTACAGGTCTGTCAAGGCCAAGCCCTTCGGGTTTGGACAAAAATCTCCACCCTCGCACACTCGGGTAGTATTTTTGCCCAAAGCCTTGACATCCCTTTCGTCCTTCCTTGACGCAGTGGCTTTCTTTTTTTCGGTTTTCTTCTGAAAATAAATTATTGTTCAGGTGTCAAATTGAAACAATAAACGCTAAGAGAATTAAAATTTCTTCTGCGTGCTCGTGGCAACAACTGTTTGTTCTTAGCGTTTGATGTCAGTTTCTTTGTCGGGGTTCAACATAATGACCACCAGTAAAACACGACCTTTTTGGCATTAAACAAATGCCAGTTCCTTTACCTCAATATCAACACCGAGATTTTTTAACTTGTCCAGGTAGCTCCTTATCTGGTTTTTCTTCCTCCTGGAATCCAGGTAATCGTATCCAAGTTCTTTGTACGGCTCCTTGTTTTTAATGATAAAGTAAGCGGCACAAAGTATCTTATGTCCCACTGCTATCAATGCCCGTTTTTTGCCCCTTCGGCCAACCAGGCTTTCATATTTTTTACGCAAATAGCAATCTTTTACATGCGATGCAGCCCATGCACCCTCTACAAGCAATGGCTTTAAATGCCGGTTGCCTATGGTCGTTTTACCGCTTTTTTTTACCCGCACTTTCATTACTTCCTGGGCACATCCCAGCCCATGAAGCCAGGTGCTGTTCCGTGGGGAATTTATCCATATCAGGGCCAATCTCAGCAAGCAGCGCAACAGCCGTAAGTTTATCTACTCCCGGAATAGTCTGCAAAAGTTCCAAATCAATGGCATATTCTTTTGTTTGCCTGTCTATTTGCCTGTCTATATCTGCAATGAGCAGTTCATTGTAATGAAGGCTCTTGCGTATGGCCCGTAACATAAACTTATGGTGTGGGGTGAGCTTGCCAACCAGTGCCTCTTTTAATTGTTCCCGTTTGGCTTTAATCCGGCCATGGCATAGCTCGAAAAGTTCATCGAAATTGTAATTGTCCTGTAACAGGGCATCAATGAGCTTTGTTCCCGATACGCCGAAGATATCGCTGATAACAGTGCTTATCTTGAAATTGGCATCCTGCAAAATCTTTTCAAAACGGTTACGTTCTGCAGTATCCCTGGCAGTGAGCTTTCTTCGGTAACGAAATAAATCCCGGAGTTCCCGTATATCCCTTGGTGGTACAAAGCTTGCTTTGAGCAACCCGCTTAAAAGCAGTTTTGCAATCCACTTACTGTCTTTTTTATCGGTCTTATGCCCGGGAACGTTTTTAATATGCCGGGCATTGACCAGCAGTATCTTAAAATATTCCTCCAAGATGTTAAATACAGGCTTCCAGTAGATACCTGTACTTTCCATAGCAATATGCGTCACATGCAGCTTTTTGAGCCAATCCCGACAGTTGCACAAATCGTTTGTATAGGTAGAAAATGTTCTTGTCTCGGTTTTGATACCGATTCCTGAAACAGTTGCTACAACCGTTTCATTGTGAACGTCCATGCCGCAGCCACGTTCAACAATTTGTTCGAAGGTGATAACTTGTTCATTCATGGCAATAATGTTTAATTAAAGCAAGTTACTCCATTTTCATGCCTGTTTGTGCTTACTTGTCCTAAATCTTAGCATGTATGTTTCTTTTTGATTTCTTAAGGGGAAATCTGATAATATTTCTATACCCTTATCCAGGGGGATAAGACAAACAATTATCGGAATTGTTTGTTTACTTAATAAATAGGAGGATATATTATGAATGCAAAAGATGAATTGAAAAGAGTCCAGACATGGATGAAGAAATTTGGTGAGCTTAATCCCGAAAGCATGAAAAGCTTCATGAGTTTGCTGGGGGCAGTTGAAAAGGAGAATGTTCTGACTGCAAAGACAAAAGAACTTATGGCTATTGCCATCTCAATTACACAACAATGTGAATGGTGTATTCCCTTCCATGTCAATGAAGCTCTTAAAGAAGGAGCCACGAGTGAAGAGATAATGGAAGCTGCCTGGGTTGCCGTCCTGATGGGTGGTGGACCAGCTTTGATGCACGCAGGTCTGGTACTGGAAGCCCTGGAAGATTTGGCATAAGGTTTATTTATGCTATTTTTCAGTATTATTTCACGGGTTCTTAAGAAACCTGTGCATTGCTAATTGTTGTACATCTTTATCTTGAAGTAGCTAAACAGGCTGTTCCTTACTAAAATTACATTTAACTTTGTATAAGTCCTTCCCGGGAATTGCCTGCTGCAATTCCCGGGGTGATGGGCTGGTGAATAGCACATATTATTTATCGACTTGTTATTTTTACTCCTTTCCCATAGAGGATTAAATATATCACAGGAATAAAAATAAATACAAGAAGTATACCGAACAATAATCCGCCGATAACCACGATGGCCATTGGACGTAACATCTCTGTGCCATCACCCCAAAGTAATGCCAGGGGCATTAAACCAAAAACACTGTTTATATCAGTAATTAATATCGGACGAAGCCTTACCAGCGCAGCTTCTTTTATGGCTTCCACCAGACCTTTCCCCCTTTCTCTCAGTTCATCAATAAAAGTAAGCAGGAGAACTCCATTATTGATTTCTATTCCGGTAAGCATAATAACCCCGATCATAGCAGTAACACTTAAAGGTGTGTCTGTAATATAAAGAGCAAAGGAAATACCTGCCAGTGAAAGTGGGATACGGATTATGATGATAAGAGGTTTCAAAAAGCTTTCAAAATATAATACCATCACAGCATAACCCAGGAAAAGGGCAAAAAGCAGAATCAATGCCATTTGCTGTATATTCTCCGTTAACATTTGCGATTGTCCCCCGTAATTAAGCCTGTAACCTGTCGGCAGACTGTATCCTCCAAGTTTTTGTTGTAATGCCCTTGTTGCATCCCCTACACTGATACCCGTAACATTGGCAGTTACTTTAATGATACGGTCCTGGTTCCGGCGTTCTATCTTTACGGGACCGGTAGCTTTTTCTACTTCGGCAATTGTACTAAGCGGTATGTTTACTCCTTTTGACGTATTGAGAAGAAGATTATTGAGATCAGCGGATGATTTTATATCCTTTTCATCCATTACTACACGTATGGGGTAATAATAAGCACCATCTTTATAACGGGTTGGAACACTACCTCCAACCAGTGTTTTCACTGTGTTTGAGATCTCCTCAATATTTATACCCAGGTCATAAGCTTTTCGGCGGTCTGTTTTTATCTGGTACTCAGGTTTGTTAAGCTGCAGTGAAATATCCAGACCTGTCAGGTAATCCAGATCTTTTAATTCATTATTTAACCTGGCTGCCTGGGAATAGATATCCTGCATGGAATTATTTCGCGGTGCCGTTATCTCAAGTTCAACATCAAACTGCCCCATGCTTCTTATCCCTTTCATTTTTGAATGCATAACTTTAATGTTAGCTCCGGGTGCTTTGACAGCTTTCATTATTAAGGGACGCAGTTGCTCAACATATTCATCTGTATCCATTGGCCTTTGTGCTGCAGGCACCAGTTGGATATTCATTTCCCCTTCAAAGCCTCTTTCCATGGTTACTAATCCCATGACACCTCCTCCGGCCAGTGTGGCATACCCTTTAATGTATTCCTGTTTTTCAATGAGCTTTTCAATTCCCGATAACACCTTATCAGTTTCTTCCATGGATGTTCCTGTTGGCATCGACACTTTAACAGTGATCAATCCGTCATCGGCTTTTGGTAAAAATTCCGATCCTGTTTTTTGCAATAATTGATATCCCGGTATGAGTAACAACAGAAAAATAATCAGGAGAACCCATCTCAGTTTAAGTGACCAGTGCAGAATGGGTTTATAAATAAATATCAATCCATTTATGAACTTGTCTGAAATACGGGCAATGAAAGAATGCTTTTTTGTAACCGCTTTGCCTTCGGGATAGAAAAGAGCCATTAACATGGGGGTAACGGTAAGCGAAACAATCATTGAAAAAAAGATAATGACAGCTATTGTAATAACCAGTTCCCGGAAAAGCAGGGATGCCATTCCTGGTACAAGTAAAAAAGGAACGAAAAGTGAAAGAAAAGTAAGGGTTGCTGTTGCGATGGCTGCAGTTATTTGCAAAGCCCCTTTCGTTACCGGATTGGGGGTGTCTGGTTCATCTTCCTGTATACGGGTGATATTCTCCAGCATCACTACACTGTTGTCAAGAACCACAGTCATTGCCACTACCAAACCGCCAAGGGTAAATATGTTAACTGAAAAGCCCAGTAATTCCATCAGGAAAAAAGTCCCCAGTAAAGTGACAGGTAAGCTGAGTGCCAAAGACAATATACGTCGCCATCCCGATAAGAAAAATGCAGTAACCAGAGTGACAAGAATAGCTGCAAGGATCATTGCATCCCGGACTCCGTTGGTAGCTAATCTTACATATTCTGCCTGATCATAAATAATGTCGATAGTCGTTGATGGCGGAAGTTCATTATACAATGTATTTATACGTTGGGCAATCTGGTCTGAGACATCCACAACATTGGCGTCTGCCTGCTGGAATATAGAAATACGCACTCCTTCTTTCCCGTTATATCTTGTCCGTGTACGCTGCAATTCATGGTGGTCTTTTACTATGGCAATATCTTTGAGAAGTACCTCACCGTCTGTTTCGGTTTTTTTGATAATAAGGTTTTCGATATCTCCTAAAGATTGATATTCGCCATAGGTTCTGATAAGATAATCACGCGGACCTGAGATCATGCGTCCGCCGGCCATGTCGATATTTTCATTCCGTAGACGCTCATTTATTTGTTGCAATGTGATGTTATATCCCTGCATTGCCACCGGATTGATATGTATCCTTATTTCACGTTTAGTTCCTCCTGACAGAGAGGTTCCGGCCGAACCTTGTACCGATGCAAATTCTTCCTGAAATTCATTTTCAACCCAGGTACGAAGCTGGGTAAGACTCATATTATCTGACGAAACAAGGATTTCGATAACGGGAAGATCAGAAGGGTCAGCTTTAAAGATAAAAGGTTCCTGGCTTCCTTCAGGCAGGTTTTTTTTTACGAGTCCCATTTTTGCCAGCACATCCTGATAAGCCACATCACGGTCGGCATTGTAATCAAAATTTATGTTTAACTGATATACTCCTTCTTCTGAAGTTGATTCCATATAATCGAGATCATCGACAGTGGCCATCTGCCTTTCTATTACGGCTGCTATTTCGTTTTCAACCTGTTCCGGAGTCGCATCGGGCCAGTAGATCCATACTTTAACCAAAGGATAAGTAATTTCAGGCAACATATTTACCGGCAACTGAATAAAACCGGCTATTCCAACAACCATCAGTACAATCATAAGCATGATGGTTCCTGCAGGCCGTTTTATTGATTGAATAGTAAGTTTCATAAAACGCCTCCCTCCGGTGTATTCATTATTCTGACTTTTATGCTGTCTTTCAGCATCTCCTGCCCGGAAACCACAACTCTGTCCTTTTCTTTCAGACCTTTTATGATTTCAATCTTATTCCCTGAAGAAATACCTGTCTGTACTATTTTTCTCAGCGCAACTGAATCCTTGTTAACCACAAAAAGAAAATAATTATTATCAGTCGATGTCAGTACGGCATGCTCCGGCACTGCTACAGCATTTTCTCTTACTGCAACAGGTATCTCAATTGTGGCCATCATCCCGGGGAGTATTTTTTTGTTGAAATTCTGTAATTTAATATCAAACTTAACAGTCCGTGTCACAGGGTCAACCTGTGGATAAACAAGGCTGATGGTGCCTGTTAATGTGTCACCGGGATAGGCATTGAGGATCACAGGGAATTGGTTCCCTTGTCTTATGGTCTGAAAATACTTTTCATTCACTTCAGCTTTAATGACCAGGGTATTCATGTCGCTTACTGTAAGTATTTTTTCTTTTGCTCCTATCTGGCTGCCTTCATCGGCCCAGCGCTGCGTCACCAACCCATTCATAGGACAAATGACAGGAACAGTCTGATATATTTTTTCTGCGTATTCCAGATCGCTTTTTGCTTTGGCAAGTTGCCGGGTCAACAGAGTGTTTTCTTCTGTATCTCTGGTTGAGGTTTTTAGTTTTTCTTCAATCTGTTGAACCTGTAACCTGTTCTTTGAGATAAGTGCCTGCCTGTCGGTGGGGTTGATAACTGCAATAATCCTGCCTTTTTCAACTCTCTGGTTCTCACGTGCCATAAGCGATTCTATAATGCCATCGGCAGGTGAATTGATGTCAGTAAAAACATTAGCCTGAATGGTACCGGTTATTTCAATAAAAGAAACCATTTTTGTTTTCACCGCTGGCTGTAACCGCACCAAAGGAGCCTGGCCCGTCTTTGGCTGAGGTGTTTGTTCTTTCTCTTGTTGACAGGAAGATACAGATAAGCCTGCCGTTAGTATCAGTAAAGTGGTAGTTTTAAAAATGAGTTTCATTCCCGGTATTGTTAAATGGATAATCATCGTTACCTGTCAGATAGTGCAATTTAACCATTGCCTGTAAATAGTTTATTGTGGAGATATTATAAGCGATAGTAGTTTCTGTTAAGATTGTCTGAGCATCTAATATGTCAATTATTATACCTTGTCCTGCCTGATATTTAACCAAAGCATTATTAAGAGTTTCTTCAGCCAGACTGATTATTTTTTTGTTGTTGGAAATTTCTTTTTTAATATCATTCAGAGTATTGAGAGTGATATCGATTTCTTTTTTTATATCAACAAGAGCCTGGTCATTTTCATAGTTCATTTGTTCTATGCGGTAATCGCTCTGAACCATTTTTGATTTATAACTGCTGCCCCCCCAGTAAGGAAGAGTGTAACGGAGCCCTACACCTATATTGTAATTGAAGTTATCGCCAAAAGGGATATAACTATGTTCCCAGCTTCCAACGCCGTAGGAGAAGAGTTCAGGCCGGTTCTGTAATCTGTAAATATCTCTTTGTCTCGCCTCAATACTTATTTTCCGGTTACCTGACAATAGAACAGGATGATTTTGGAAAGCAGTATCATAAAGAGAATAGGGGGAAAATGATAATTCACTGGTTACATTATATAAGCTCTCAGAAATGTCTTCAATGTTAAGAATTTCATCCTCTTTGAGATAGCAAAGCCTTTTGATTTTTATCAATTCGTTCAGTCTGGCATTTTGCGCTTTTTGCAGGGTTTTTTCTTCAACAGAGATCTGTACGTTTATTTTTAGAACGTCAACATAGGAAACCTTACCAATACTGTAAAGGTTTTCAGCATATTGCAGGTGTGATTTTAATTGTTGCAAGGCATTTTTGTGAGTTGAAATCTCAGACTGTGCTTTTAGTGCTTCGAAATAAGCATCGGAAACACCCCAGATAATAGTATGTCGTAACTGCCTTTGTATTTCATCGTTCATTTTTATTTCTTCCTCAACAACCGATTTCTTTGCCTCGTTCTCGCCCCAGTCGTAAATAGTCTGGTAAACGGAAATATTGGTGTACATGTCAGTAAGTGCGTCTCCTAGTGTTTTTTGTTTATTTGGCATAAGGAATTTCCAGAAAGAAAAGTCTGCCGATGCACTTATTTTAGGCTGATAATTTGTTTTTAATTCTTCAATTTCAGCCTGTTTAATAAGAATGTTTTTCTGATTTGCCTGTAAAAGATAGTTGTTCTGCAGGGCACTGTTGAGTAATTGGGTGAGCTTGAATGTTATACTTTTTTCCTGAGCAATAGTCACTGAATTAAGGAGGATCAGAAAGATTGAAATTAGGGAAACTCTATTTGTCATATACCATTGTATTTTATATCCCGGATTGGTAATTCATTTGAAGAAATTTACTTTCCCCGGGGGGTGTGCTGATTATTATCCAGGGGAAGTGACAATTTTTTTCAACTGTTTTGGTCTTCATGAAGATATTCATAATTACTCAGAAGTATGACCCGGTATTTGAAAAAAACCTACGGTCAGAAAGCAAATTTATTTTGGCTGTCTTTCGCACAAAACAGCATAGAAAGTTCTTCAGCCCGGAGGGCTGGACTTCCAATAGTACAGGTTCCACCGGGGCAGTGGCAATAAAACCGTTTCAACCCCCTTTCTTCAACTTCTTCAACTT
>Ga0116164_10003259_pt1 | contig 11174 bp, 8 predicted proteins | sample AD_UKC109_MetaG_FD_89888 | JGI IMG/M metagenome (GOLD analysis project Ga0116164, IMG submission 89888) | Active sludge microbial communities of municipal wastewater-treating anaerobic digesters from Hong Kong - AD_UKC109_MetaG | ecosystem: Engineered > Bioreactor > Anaerobic > Digestate... | reverse complement strand
CGTTTGATCGATACGGCCGCCGCATACGGCAACGAAGCAAGCGTCGGCCAGGGTGTTGGGGAAAGCGGCGTGCCGCGGGAAGAAATCTTCATCACCAGCAAGCTGCGCAACGCCGCGCACGGCTACGAAGCCACGCTCGAGGCATTTGAAAGGACGCTGCAAAAGCTGGGCGTTTCGTATCTCGATCTGTACCTGATTCACTGGCCCAATCCGCTGCAATTCCGCCCCATCTGGAAAGAGGCCGCCGCAGGCACCTGGAAAGCCTTTGAAGAGCTGTACAGGGCGAAACGGATCCGCGCCATCGGCGTCAGCAATTTTCTGCCGCATCATATCGAAACGCTGATGGAGACGGCGGAAATCCTGCCGATGGTCAATCAGCTTCGCCTGTGCCCCGGCGTTACGCAGCCCGAAACGGTGGAATACTGCCGGGCGCGCGGCATCGCCGTGGAAGCGTACAGCCCGTTTGGCACCGGCATGATCTTTCACGTGCCGCAAATGGCAAGGCTCGCGGAAGCCTACGGAAAATCCATCGGGCAGATCTGCCTGCGCTGGTGCCTTCAAATGGGATATATTCCGCTGCCCAAATCGGAAAACCCGTCCCGAATCCGGGAGAACGCGGACATCTTCAATTTTGAGCTTTCGATGCAGGACATGCGCTTCATCACCAATCTGACCGGCTGCTGCGGTGAAGCCCCCGATCCCGATACCATCAATTTTTAACGCCGTGCCGGACGGGCAGCGTACATACGGCAGGCTACAGCCAATGCGGAAAGGGAGAATCAAACGATGAGCAATTCCGAAATGTTCAACCTGAGCCGGAAAACGGCGGTCATTACGGGCGGAGAAAGAGGCATCGGCCTGGAGATCGCGCTGGGATTTGCGAAGGCCGGCGCCGATATCGTAATCGCGGGCATCCTCGAAAGCGAATTCGGGCATGCGGCGGACCTGATCCGGCAGCAGAACGTACGCTGCGTCTGCATCCCCACAGACGTTTCCAAAGAAGAGTCGGTACAGAACATGGTGAAACAGGTTACGGAGCTTTTCCCGCGCATCGATATTCTCGTGAACAACGCCGGGATCAACGCGCTGTATCCGGCGGAATCCATGCCGCTGGAAATCTGGCAAAAAATCATGAACGTAAACCTGACGGGCGTGTTTCTCGTCAGCCGCGAGGTCGGCGGTGTAATGCTTCAGCAAAGGAGCGGCAGCATCATCAACATCGCCTCCATGTCTGGGTTGGTTGTCAACCCGCTTCCCCAAACGCAATGCCATTACAACACGTCCAAGGCGGGGGTCATCATGCTGACCAAATGCCTGGCGGTGGAATGGGCGGAAAGGGGCGTGCGCGTCAACGCGATCGCGCCGGGCTTCATGCGTACGCCTCTTACAAAAAAGCGGCTCAGCAACCCGGATGATCCCGTGGTGCAGAAGTGGCTGTCGCAGACGCCCATGCACAGGATCGGCAATCCGGAAGAGCTGGTCGGCCTCGCGCTGTACTTTGCCGGCGACGCTTCTACCTATACGACAGGGGCCGTACTGCCGGTGGACGGCGGATATACCTGCTGGTAGGCGGCCGCAGACGATCCTCCGCAAGTGCCACAACGAACCCGCCAGAGGAAAGGGCTTATGAGAATACGAAACAGGGATATGCTGACAAACCACGGCAATATCGCAGGCCGCAGGGTGATTGCCGATTTGCTGGACACCGGTCTGGACGCGCTGGATCCGTACGTTCGCGTAAAGGAGCTCGTCAGGCTGGAAGGCCGCCGGATCATTCTGGATCGCCGCGACTTCGAGATGAAGGAGGATCCGCATGCGGGTCCCGCGGTTTACGATCTGAAGGATTACGACAGGGTGTTCGTCATCGGCGCAGCCAAGGGCGTGCAGCGCGCCGCGCTTGCCATGGAAGAGGTCCTGGGCGACGCGCTGACCGGCGGTCACGTGATTGACAAGCGCGGCGAAGCCGTTCTCTGCCGGAGGATCGGCGTCACGCTCGGCGGGCACCCGGTGCCCGATCGCAGCTGCCTGGAGGGCTGCGAAAAGATCGCCGCGATTGCCGCGGATATCACCGGCCGCGATCTGGTGTTCACCATCACCGGCAGCGGATGCAGCTCGCTGATGACCTATCCCGCGGACGGGATCACCATCGGGGAGGTCGCGGCGTTCACCCGTATGATGCAGATTGAAAAGGGAGTGCCGACCACCGATCTGAATCAGATCCGTACGCATATCGACAAATTCAAGGGCGGGAGAATCTCCCGGCTGTTCAGCCCGGCGACGCTTGTCCATATGACGACTGCGGATCCCGCAAAAATGACGACGCCGGTGCTTCGGATGACCTATGCGCAGTTGCTTCGGGAAAACCTGTTTTTCCCGACCCTGTCGTCAGCCTCCACCTACGCCGACTGCATCGCGGTTCTCAAAAAGTGGGACGTCTGGGAGCAAACCCCCGAATCGATCCGCAGCCATCTTCTGCAAGGCGGACCTTCCGACGAAAACATGACCATGGAAGAATACGAGCGCTTGAACGCCCGGTTTTTCGGGCTGATCTTCAAGGACGCCACCGTATATCCCGCCGTAAAACGGCGGGCGAAAGCGCTCGGGTACGATTGCCTGATGCTTTCGGAATATATGCTTGCCGAGGCGCGGGAAGCGGGGTACGTAAACGCGCATATGGCGCTTTGCGCCGAGCGTATGGGCGAGCCCTTCAAGCCGCCGGTAATCCTGATGACCTCGGGAGAGATGGTTGTTACAGTCGGCGGTAAAAGCGGAATCGGCGGGCGTAATCAGGAGTACTGCACGGCGGCCGCCATCGCAATCAGCGGCAGCAAACGGATCGTGATCGGCGCGGTGGATACCGACGGGACCGACGGCCCCGGCGGGCTGCAGCTCCCGGGCGCACCCGAATGCCTGGCCGGCGCGATCGTTGACGGCGGCACGTATGCGCAGGCTCAAAAAGCCGGCATCGATTTTTGGGACGCCCTGAAAACCCACGGGACATCCGCGCCTCTGTGGAAGCTCGGCTGCGGCGTGGACGCCGTCAGCGGCGTATCCGCTCTGGATCTCGGATTGATCCTGATCCAATAAATCATCATTCTGTGCAAATTGAAGGAGGTTGAACAATGTCCGGCACAGCAATCCATTCGATCATTGCCCGGCAAGTCTATACCAACAGGGGGAATCCCGGTGTGGAAGCGGTCGTTACCACCAGAAGCGGCGCCGTCGGAAGGGCGATGTGCACGTCCGGCGTTTCCATAGGCACTCATGAAATTGCGTTTACGTTCGACGGCGGCACCAGGTTCCGCGGCAAGGGCGTATTGGGCGCGGTGAACAACGTCAACAACGTGATCGCGCCCGCCCTGATCGGGCTGGATTCATCCAATCAGCTGGCGGTGGACAACGCCATCCTTTCCATTTTGCCAAACGCCAAGCTGACGCTGGGCGGCAATGCGACGGCGGCGGTATCCGCCGCCGTGCTCAAGGCCGGGGCCGGCGCGCTGCATATCCCGCTTTATCAGCACATCGGCGGCGTCACCGCCATGTATCTGCCGGTTCCGGGCGTCGCCATGGCGGCGGGCGACCGGCGCTACGGCGGCGGCATCACCACGCCCGGCGGCAAACCCACCATTTCGGTAATGTGCTTCGGGTTCGATACCTTCTCCGAGGCATCCTACGCCTGCTGGGATATCCATACCCGCTGGGCCGAAAAGATGAAGAACCTTTTTGACGGCGCGCCCAATCTGCGGGATTTCGTCGTGATTCCGGAAGGCATCTTCAAAAGCGACGAGCATATCTGGGAGGAAATCACCAAGACCATCATCGAAGCTGGCTATGAAGGCCGCGCCGGGATCCAGATGGACGTCGCCACCGATACCTATTTCAACGACACAGACAGCCGGTACTACGGCTTGTTCAACAGCGAGCCCAAAACAAAGGACGAGCTTTACCGGTTCTATCTGCGCATCGTCAAAGAGTTCCCCTTCGTTATCATAGAAGACCCGTTCAACGAGGACGATTACGAAACCACGGCCGCCCTTACCAAAGAGATCGGCATCCAGATCGTGGGCGATGATCTGTTCACCACCAATCCCGAGCGCGTGGCGTACGGCATATCCAAGGGCGCGGCAAACGCAGTGCTGCTTAAGGTCAACCAGATCGGCACCGTGACCGAGGCCTTGCAGATGATCCAGTACGCCTATAAATTCGGCTACGCGGTCATGCCGTCCGACAGCCGGGGCGAAGGCGAGGCGATTGCCGATTATGCCGTCGGCATCAACGCGGGATCGGTACGCGAATGCGGTATCGGGCCCCGTGCCAACCGCTTTATCGAAATCGAGGCGGAGCTGGGCTCACGGGCGCAGTTTATCGGCGCCAGAGGGCTGAAAGGCTTCCTAAATCAGGAGCGGGCGGATCAACTACATCAGAAAGAGGTGAGCGCATGTATCGGCAATACATCGGAGGCAAAACGGTAGAAGGGCAGGGACCTGCGCTGTCCGTCACCAATCCCGCCACCGGCAGAACCATCGCGACCTACCGCGCGGCGACGGCCGCCCAGGCACTGGAAGCGCTGGAAGCCGCCCGGGCCGCGTTTCAAACCTGGTCCAAGACACCCGTCGGCGAGCGCATCGGCTGGCTTTACAAGCTGCGGGAGGCTTGCCTTCAGGAAAAGGAAAAGCTCGTGGATCTGATCTCCTGCGAATCGGGCAGACCGTACGCGGCGGCCTGCGCGGATTTCGACTGGTGCATGATCAGCTTTGCCTATTATGCCGAGGAAATGAAACGGATATGCGGCGTGACGGTCCCCCATCCCGATCTGCCGTACGGCGGCACCTATCACATCGTGGAAAAAAGTCCGCTGGGAGTCGTGGTCGGCCATCTCGCATGGAACTATCCGCTGGGCAATGCGGGGCTGAAAATCGGGCCGTCGGTCGCTTCCGGCTGCGCCTGCGTAATCAAACCGTCCAGCCAAACGCCGCTGGCTACCCTGTACCTCGGCGAGATCGCTGAAAAAATCGGGTTCCCGGCAGGCGTGCTCAATATCCTGTCCGGTCCCTCGGGCGAGGTCGGACGCACGCTGAACGCCAGCACTATCCCCAAGATGATCACGCTGATCGGTTCGAGCGAAACCGGCCTGCAGGTGATGCGCGAGGGCGGCACCTCCGTAAAAAAGTACTCCTTCGAGCTGGGCGGCAACGCGCCCGTGATTGTTATGGGCGACGTGGACGTTGATCAGGTTGCCGCGAACATCGTCGCCAAAAAGGTGGGCTTTGCCGGGCAGACCTGCGTGAACTACAACCGCATCTATATCCACGAAAGCATTTATAGCGAGATGTGCGACAGGGTCGCCGGGCACCTGCATAAAGTCGTGCTGGGTCAGGGACGCGATCCGGGATACGTTATGGGTCCCATGATCAACCGCGCCGCGCGTGACCGGATGCTCTCCCTGATCGACGACGCCGTGCAGGCGGGCGCGAAGCTCGTGATGGGCGGAGAAATACCCGAAGGTCTGGAAGCCGGAAGCTATATTACCCCGCCGCTGCTGATCGACGTCAACGACGAGATGCGGGTTTCCAAAGAGGAGATCTTCGGGCCGATCATCCCGCTGCAGCCCTTCTCCGATTTCGACTGGGCGCTCGAGCGGGCAAACAACACCATTTACGGCCTTTCCGCATATTTCTTCGGGCACAATTCCAGGGAGATTGCCAAAGCGCTGGAGGCCTTCGAGGCGGGCGAGATCTTTGTCAACGGCGCCGCCGGAAACGAGCTTACGCCCCATGCCGGTACCAAGCAATCCGGCATCGGATGCGATAAATCGTTCTGGTCCCTGGAAGAGTATTTCGATCTGAAGGCCATCTCTATTATCCCCTGACCGCCTGGGATCAGGCGGCCGTTTCCCCGGGAGCTCGGGATTGCGCATAAAACGATCTTCTACAAATCAATCGTCATCCCGTCATAGGCCGGGATCCAGCCCTGCGCCATGGCGCAGAGCCGGGCGTGCGTTGCCTGGCCCGTGTGGGAAAAGTGGCTGTAGACCACCGCAGTATCGGCGTTCGCCGCGCCGCCTGCGCACAGGCGGGATACGGCCGCGTTACACTGCGCGATGTTCATATGGATCGGACCGGCTTGCGCGCAGGCGTCCGTACAGTCCAGCGAGACGAGATCCAGCCGTTTGCCGGTGAGGTAATCAAACACCGAATCCGGCGGCATGGCCGTATCGTGGCCGTAGAAAATGCGCTTGCCGCCGCGCTCGATCAGGTACAGGCACGCGCCGGTCATATGATTGGCGGGCAGCGCCGTGATCTGCGTGCGCGCGTCGAGAGAAAACGGCACAAATAAATCAAGCGGCCGCATCGCTATACCGCGGGTTCCCGGAAAATCCGGCATCTTTTCTTTGACGATTTTTGCCGTGTCCGGGCTGCAATATAAGATAAGCGGCGGAATATCCGCCTGCCTGTGGGGCGGGCAGCGCAGGTTGAGAAAGCCCGGCGTAAAATGATCGCTGTGCGTGTGCGTCAGCAGCAGGTGCCGCACGCCGCGCGGATCGGCGCCGAGCGTATGAATGTGATACAAATAATCCGGCGGCAGATCGATCTGAATGTCGCCGTCAATCATGCTCATATGGCGGGAGCGGATTTCCCGGCCGCCGGCGCGGCGCGCGTGCTCGCAGACCGGGCAGGTGCAAAACGGCGCTGGAATGGGCGTGGACGCGCTTGTGCCGTAGGTTGTAAACCGCATGCTTCCTCCTGTTCTACTGCGCGGCGGATTGCGCCGCCAGCCACCGCGCGCCCTGCGCAGCCTGCCGGGCGGAGCAGCGGCTGGAGATCTCCAGCACCATAACGGGCGATTGTTCGATCAGCGGCAGATACGGCCTCAGCGGCATGCCCGGAAGACTGCCCGGCGGAAAGTGATCGCGCCCCAGTGCGGCATCGTGGATATGCATGCCGACGATGGCGTCCGTTACGGGCTTCGGCAGCGGCATGTGTTGCAGGCCGATCTCCTCCATCATGATGGCATGGCCCGTGTCCAGCCATATCCGCACCGCGCTTCCTTGGAAGTCGCGCAGGATGGTCTCGAACTCCGAAAAGACGGGAATCTGATGGCACATCGAGCGGTTTTCCATGCCCAGGCATACGGGATACCCACGCGTCAGGACATATTCGGAAAGCTCTTCCAGGCTTCGCCTGAGCGCATCCAGATACGGGGCGGCATTGCGCCTTGCCAGCAGCTCCGCAAACAGCGCGCGGTATTCGGGCGTGTTTTTTCGGCCCCTGCGGATCAGCTTTTTCAGGGGGATGTCAAAATCCTCGGGCGACAGCGGCACCTCTGTGGGGTGCACAACCACGGCTTTCGCGCCCAGCTCCGCCGCGTGGTCGAGCGTCCGCTTGGTCAGCTCCACGGACATCCGGCGCAAATCCTCGTCCTGATAGCCCAGCAGCATCGAATCCGTGCCGAAGCGGGCGTCGTCGGTTTTGGGAAACACGTTGTGCACGCTCACGGCCTCAATGCGTCCCGCCTTCACCGCGGCAAGAATGGCAGGGTAAAAGGCAGGCTTTACCTGATAGTTGAGCTCAACCTTGGTAAAGCCTGCCTGTAAAATGGTATCGACCATTTCCTCGCCGCTGCGCGCGGTGGGATAGTTCCACATGGTGGAAAGCGCCAGATCCTCCGCCCTGATCATCGTAATTTATAACCCTGTCCTGTCGTGCAGGTAGCGGCGCGCCTTCTGCGCATACTCGAAGGGATTCGCCTTGGCGGGGTCCTGCTCGGCCTCCACCACGAGCCAGCCCGCGTAGCCGGCCCGGTCGAGAATTGCAAGGATCGGCAGAAAGTCCACATCCCCGTCGCCGGGTACGGTGAACACGCCCTCGCGCACCGCTTTGAGAAAGCTCCAGCCTTCCTGCTGCGCGCGGTCGCGCACAGCAAGCCGCACGTCCTTCAGGTGCACATGGCGTACCCGATGTACGTACTTTTGCAGCACGGGCAGCGGATCGACGCCCGCAAAGGTCAGGTGCCCCGAATCAAACAGCAGGTATACCAGCTCCGGATCGGTCATCGCCATCAGGCGGTCGATCTCCGCCACGGTCTGGATGCCCGTGCCCATGTGGTGGTGGATGGTCAGCGTCATGCCTTTATCCCTGGCGATTTGGCCGAGCTTGTTGTAACCCCCGGCGACGGTCTCCCACTGCGCGTCGGTATACACGGGCTTGTCCGCGCCGAAGATATTCAGGGGCTTGCCCTGAATGGAGTTGCCCTGCTCGCTCGCGCCCACGATACGCGCGCCCAGCGCGTACAGGCGGTCGCAGTGCGCAATAAACGCCTTTTCAGTCACGGCATAGGGCTCGCTGGTGAAGAGGCTGGAAAACCATGCGTTGCAGATGGTCAGCCCCCGAACGTCCAGGGCGTGCCTGAGCGCCGCGACATCCTGCGGATACTTATTGCCGATTTCGCTGCCTTGGTATCCCGCCAGCGCCATTTCGCTGATACATTGTTCAAATGTGTTTTCCGCGCCGAGCTCGGGCATGTCGTCGTTCGTCCAGCCGATGGGCGCGATCCCCAGTTTTGTGTGGTTCAGCATACTGTTACCTCACAGATCCCGCGTATTTTTCAGATGCGATTGCATGTCCCCGTAAGCCTTCCGTACCTCCGGCTGGGCGGATACCTCCGCCACGCCCACGCGCCACCAGCTTGCAAAGCCGGGGGTCATCGTTTTGGGCGCGACCTTGATATCGTACAGCACGGGCGCGGACTGCTGCAGACCGTCCGCAAGCGCGGCGCGCAGCTCGTCCACGGTGCGGACGGTATACGCCTTCAGCCCGTAGGCTTCCGCGATCTTTGCAAAATCGACGGGCAGGGGTTCGCCGTCCAGCGCGCCGGTCTGCGGGTTCCGCTTTTTGAATACCGTGCCGAAGGTCTCGTTGCCCTGGTTGTTCTGCAGGCTCTCGATGCAGCCCCAGCCGGCGTTGTCGAACAGGCAGAAGTGGATGCGCAGCCCCTCCTGCACGGCGGTCAGCACCTCGCTGTGCGCCATCAGCCACGAGCCGTCCCCGAAGAAGGTGTACACCTCGCGCTCCGGGCAAGCGAGCTTCACGCCCAGCGCGCCGTTGATCTCGTAGCCCATGTTGGAGTAGCCGTATTCCATATGATAGGTATCGCGCCCCGCGGCGCGCCACAGGCGCTGCATATCGCCGGGCAGACTGCCCGCCGCGCCCACCGCGATATCTTCCGCCCGCATGAAGCGGTTGATCTCACCCAATGCGCGGGTCTGCGACAGGCCCTGCGGCAGCTCCTGCGTTGTATAGCCGTCTGCGATCTTATTCCATTCGGATATTTCTCTGCCGATCTCGCCGCCGTACCCGGCGTGATAGTCAACGGCGCACAGCGCGGTCAGCGCTTCCCGCGCGTCGGCGAGGATCGGCTCGGCCTGCATTTTAATCGCGTCGAACGGGCAGATGTTGATCGCCAGCACCTTGGCGTCCTCTTTAAACAGCCACTTGGAACAGGTGGTGAAGTCCGACAGGCGCGTACCTACGGCGATTATCAGGTCGGCCTGCTTGGCGATAACATTAGCCGCCTGGCCGCCGGTCACGCCGATGCCGCCGAGGTTCAGCGGATGATTCCACGGCAGCACGCCTTTGCCCGCCTGCGTTTCGGCAAACGGAATGCCGGTTTTTTCACAGAAGGTCCGCAGGGCGTCCCCCGCCTCGCTGTAGCGCACGCCGCCGCCGAGGATCACCAGCGGGCGCTTGGCCTGCGCAAGCATCGCCGCCGCGCGCGCCAGCTGCGGTTCGGAGATCGGGCGGCGGTCGAGATGCCACACCCGTTCTTCGAAAAAGCTCACGGGATAATCGTACGCCTCGCCCTCCACATCCTGCGGCAGGGCGAGACACACCGCGCCCGTATCGGCCGGATCGGTCAGCACGCGCATGGCGTGCGTCGCGGCGGTCATCAGCTGCTCGGGGCGCTGGATACGGTCCCAGTAATGGCACACGGGCTTGAACGCGTCGGTCGCGGAGGTCTGGTGGCTGTCGAACACCTCAAACTGCTGCAGCACGGGGTCGGGTTGGCGGCAGGCAAACGCGTCGCCCGGCAGCAGCAGGAGCGGAATGCGGTTGGCGGTGGCGCATGCCGCCGCCGTGACCATGTTGGTCGCCCCCGGCCCGATGGAGGACACGCAGGGGATGATCTGGCGGCGGTTGTGCTGCTTGGCAAAGGCCACGGCGGCCAGCGCCATGTTCTGCTCGTTCTTGCCCTGCAAAAAGCGGATGGAATGCCCGCCCTGGCTGAGCGCCTGCCCGATGCCGACCACGCAGCCGTGGCCGAACACACCGAAGAGGTTCTGCACGAATTTCTCGCGCGCGCCGTCCATTTCCACGTATTGATTATCCAAAAAGCGGATCAGCGCCTGCGCCGTCGTAAGCCGTACGCGCTCCATGGTCACGCCTTCCTTTCCGGCCAGAAGGCCGCGTCCTGTTCCAGCACCCACAGGTGCTCGTCAACGAACGTGGGGGTGATGTAGGGCGCGCCCGGCAGGTGCCGGATCGCCCACAGATACCACAGCGCGTACCCCGGCGCGGTGCAGTGGGGGTGCGTCTGCCCCGGATGGATGAAGGTGGCGTCGTTGTTCTTCACCTTCACCACCTCGTCGCCCAGCTCCGCATAGCCGAAGCCGTTTTCCGGGCAGGTTTTATAGTAGTAGATTTCCGGCTGCGGATGGTGGTGCGGCGGATAGCTGGACCACTTGCCGGGGAAGCCGATCACCTCGCCCAGCACCAGATTGGCCTGCGGCGCGTTTTGCTTGTCGAAAATGGTGCGGACGATGCGGGTGGAGGTCTCCCCCATCAGGCCCGCACCACGGTATTCATCCGCCGTGTCCGCATGCCATGCCGGCGGGAACGCGGCGGGATTATCCGTACGCAGGATGCAGATTTCGCTGTCGGGCGCGTCGGCGCGGATGGAGACGCCCGTGTTTTCATCCGTGTGCAGCGCAAGCGGCGTATCGTCGAAGCAGTTGCCGCGCGTCCATGTGCGCCGCTCTTCCCCCGCTGTGACCGTGATTGCGCCGTACACCAGCAGGTACGCCTTTTCCAGCTTGTTCGTATCGGTATAGGTTTCCTCGGCACGCAGGCGCAGAATGCCGAAATCCATCCTCATGGGGCCGGTGCGGTCGCTGACGG
>Ga0116164_10003254_pt1 | contig 11185 bp, 8 predicted proteins | sample AD_UKC109_MetaG_FD_89888 | JGI IMG/M metagenome (GOLD analysis project Ga0116164, IMG submission 89888) | Active sludge microbial communities of municipal wastewater-treating anaerobic digesters from Hong Kong - AD_UKC109_MetaG | ecosystem: Engineered > Bioreactor > Anaerobic > Digestate... | reverse complement strand
GTCTCGCTGCTGGTTTTCGGGTTTTTAGGCACATGGGCGGCGCTGGATTTTTCGAATTTCTGGACATTTTTCCACGAAGCGCTCTTCTGGAACGACCTGTGGCTGTTCGACGCGACGGAAAGCCGCATGATCAACATGCTTCCCGAAGACATGTTCGCGGACATCGTCGGCCGCATCGGCATCTATGCCGGGTCCGTCGTTCTCTTTCTGATCGTTTTGAGCATCCTTGCGCTGGTATTTTCGTCGACCGGTTACAAGCGCCGCCACGCCATCGTCCTTGCGCGTAAAAAGGCGCGGAAGGACGCTGTCGAAGCGCGGAAACAGGCAAAGGCGGACTTAAAGGCTGCGGCGGAAAAAGAAAAGCAGGCTGCCGAAAAGAAGGCGCGGATTGCCGCCGCAAAAGCGCGCGCGCAGCAGAAGGCGGAAGAGGAACGGAAAGCCGCCGAGCGCGAAAAGCTGATGCAGGAGAAGCAGGAACGAAAAAAAGCTGCGGCGGAGGCGGCCGCCGCCGAGGCCAGGCAGGCGGAACGAAAAGCCAGACAGGAAAAAGCCGCCCGTTCGTCCGGAACGAAGGGCCGACCGGCGGCAAAGACGCGCACCGCTTCGCCGAAAACAAGCGGAAGTACGCAGAACCGGAAGAAAAAAAGCAATATTGCCGACGATACGGGGTTCTTTGATGACTGATTATTCGGAGCGCTCGCAGCGAAAGCTGACCGCGCTGCGGGAAAAACAAAACGTCCGGATCCTCGCCATTGAAACGTCCTGCGACGAAACCGCCGCGGCCGTCGTGCAAAACGGCAGAACGGTACTCTCCAACGTCGTCCACACGCAGATTCCGCTGCATGTGCCCTATGGCGGGGTCGTGCCGGAGATCGCCTCGCGCAGCCATGTGCAAAAGATCGGTCCGGTTGTCGAAAAGGCGCTTGCCGAGGCGGATATGGTGCTTGCCGAGGCGGACGCGATCGCCGTCACGAACGGCCCCGGCCTTGTCGGCGCGCTGCTCGTCGGGCTGAGCTATGCAAAGGGCCTTGCGCTTGCCGCGGGGCTTCCGTTTTTGGGCGTCCATCATATCGCCTCGCACATTGCGGCGAACTATATCACGCATCCCGATCTGAAGCCGCCGTTTACGTGCCTGATCGTGTCCGGCGGCCACAGCCATATCGTCGCCGTGGAGGATTACGACCGCTATCGCCTGATCGGCCGCACGCGCGACGATGCGGCCGGCGAGGCGTTCGACAAGGTCGCCCGCGCGCTCGGCCTGGCTTACCCGGGCGGGCCAAACCTTGAAAAGCTCGCGCTCGAAGGGGACGCGAATCGCTATACCTTCCATTCCGCGTTTAACGAGGGCGACGGTTTCGATTTCAGCTTTTCCGGCATTAAGACGGCGGTCGTCAACCGGCTGCACAATGCGCGGCAGTCGAACGAAGAGATCGCTTTGGCCGACCTTGCGGCGTCGTTTCAGCGGACCGTTGTAGACATCCTTTCGGAAAAAGCGGTCCGCGCAGCGCGGATGCAGCCCGGCGAAGCGGGCAAAAAACTTGCGCTCGCCGGCGGCGTCTCCGCAAACCGCGCGCTTAGAAGCGCGCTGCAGCACCGCGCGGAAGAACAAGGCGTTTCGTTTTACTGCCCGGACTTTGCCTATTGCACCGATAACGCCGCCATGGTTGGAAGCGCGGCCTACGGAAAGCTCAAGGCGGGCGACGCCGACGCGCTGTCGCTGAACGCCGTGCCGTATCTGTCGATCGAAGCATAAAAACAGCAATGTGCGACAAACGCTGCGCGGGCGACTGCGACGGCGTTTTTTTGTTTGCACGGATGCGGTTTGGCACAATTTTGCTTGCGCGGCCTGCAAAAAAAAGAGCGTCACAATCTCGACATAATTGTATATGGATGAGTGAAAGCGGCCGAATAACCGTTTGTTTTTTCCACTATTCGGCGCAATATTCAGGGTGAATTGTGTGGATAACTCGCTAAAATCGTTCAAATAAAGCGATACGCACTGTGGACAAGTATGTGGATGATGTGGATAGATCGGTGAATATACAAAAAAACAGGGAGAATATCTATGCAGAAAGGCAAATCGGCGGATTTTGGCGATTCTGCATGGAGAGAGACGCACTGATGCAAAAATGATGGCGAAAACAACCGTTTCGACGTCGCTTTTTACGCGACACGGGTTCTCGGCTGCCGCCGGACCGAAAATTGCCGCGGATAAAAGGGAGCGCTTTAAAACGAGTGGAGTTCGTCCTGCGAATCCGCCGCGTTGCCCGGGTCCGTTTCCCCGGACGGGCATTCGGTAAGCGGCTGCTGCGCAAGCGCGTCCGCGGCTTCCCGGAACGCGCGTTTTTTTTGCACGGCGCGGTAGACCAGCATCCCGGCGCCGCTGACCACCGCGGTCGCCGCAAATACGATCGCCGCGAAAACATACCGCTGCGTTCCGAGAGCGTTTCCGCTGATCGTCGAGGTGACGATGGAGGGGATGCGCGCGACGGACGTCAGCACGATCCACGGCAGCAGCTTGATCCGGGTCAGCCCGGCGAAATACGTGAGCAGGTCCTTCGGCGTGCCGGGAATCAAAAACAGGAAAAACGCGGTGGCGTTGAGCGCTTTTTCGTTTTTCAGAAATTTGATGGAATCGATTTTCTCACGCGGAAAAAAGACTTCCACGGCCTTGATCCCGATTTTCCGGACGAACAGGAATACGATCGTGCTGCCGAGGACCAGCCCGATCCAGACGAGCAGCGTCCCCCAGAAAGCGCCGAACGCATACCCGGCCGCGATTTCGAGGGGTTCCGCGGGGATGAACGCGACCACGACCTGGAGCACGATCATGCCGACGAACAGGATGCGGCCCCATATGCCGCGCGCGTCGACCCAGTCGCGGAACACCGCGGGATCGTCCAGGGAGCGGATCAACGGCCCGCCGACGTAAACGGTCAGAAAAACAAGCAACAGGATAAAGGCGACGATCGAGAGGATCGAAGCCGTCTTTTTTCCGCGCGACGCGGGCGGCGTTTGACCGGACACCTTTTTTGAAGTCGTTCTCTTGCGCATAGCCACAGTATAGCATCCCGTCCGACGGGGAAAAAGAACAATCGCGCAAACTTTCCGGGACAATTCCGCAACGCGGGCGTTCTTAGGGTGTGTTTCTAAAGTCTGGAAGATGCAGTTTTACCGGATCAGCTTACAGATTGAGGCAAAAAACGCAGACGCAGTGGTACTGCTTCGAGGCTTTTAACGAAAATATGCATGTTGAGACGATGAAAATGCGCTTTTGGGATTTTTGAAACACGCCCTAGCAGGATACAACCGGATTTTCGCACAAAAACGCCGCAATGCGGAAAATCCCTTTTCTTGCGGGTAAAATTTCTGTACAATACGCGCATGGCGACAGCGTTACTGATCATCATCTATCTCGCGTTTATCAGCCTCGGCCTTCCGGACTCGTTGCTCGGTGCGTCGTGGCCGGTTGCGTACGCCCAGCTGGGCGTGCCCATATCCTATGCGGGCTTTGTTTCCATATTCGTTACAGCGGGGACGGTGGTTTCAAGCCTGGTCTCCGTGCGCGTCATCCGGCGGTTCGGAACGGGCGTGGTCACGGCGGCGTGCGTTTTGCTGACCGCGTCCGCGCTCATGGGGATTTCGTTTGCAGACCGGTTCGTCTACCTTTGCCTTCTCGCCATCCCGCTCGGCCTCGGCGGCGGGGCGATCGACGCGGCGCTGAACAACTATGTCGCGCTGCACTACAAGGCGAGCCATATGAGCTTTTTGCACAGCTTCTGGGGCGTCGGCGCCACGGCCAGTCCTTTGATCGTCGCATATTTCTTAGCGCGGGGCGCGAACTGGCGCGGCGGATACCGGACCGTTTCGATCATCCAGCTTGTGCTGGCCGTCGTGATGATCGCGTCGCTCCCGCTTTGGAAGCGCGTTCCGCACGCGCAAAACGAGAGCGCGGACGCCGGGCCGATCGAGATAAACAACCGCGCGGCGATCGGCAGGCGCGGTGCCGTTGCGGCGGTTTTATCGTTCTTTTTCTACTGCGCTGGGGAGATGACGACGGGACTTTGGGCGGCGACGTATTTCGTTAACGTGCGTGGCGTGGATCCCAGCGTCGCCGCAAGCTGGGGATCGCTTTTCTTTTTCGGCATCATGGGCGGACGAATGGTTTCAGGCCTGCTCGCGATACGCATAAAGGAAAAGACGCTCGTCAACGTCGGCATCGCAATCGCCGCAATCGGCGCGCTGACGCTCGCCCTGCCGCTGCCGCAGGCGTTCCAGCTCGTGGGCCTGCTTCTCTACGGGATCGGCTGCGCTCCGGTCTTCCCGAATCTGATCCACATTACGCCGCGGCGGTTCGGCGCGTCGCATTCGCAGGCGATCATCGGGCTTCAGATGGCCGCGGCCTACACGGGCAGCACGCTGATGCCGCCGCTGGTCGGCTGGGTCGGACAAAACGCGGGGTTTGCCGCTTTGCCGTACTATCTGCTGGCGTGTCTTGGCGCTTTGTTTGTGAGCATCATCGCCTGCAATCAAAAAACGGGCTTTGAGGTGAAAAGCAAAGCGATGTAAGCAAGAGGTTACAAATTCATAAAACGACGAGTTATTTTGGGCCGTGCGCGATAAAAAAAGCGCACGGCCCTTGACAAAAGCGGGGAAAGAGCTTAACTTTCTTGTGTTAGAAATGTTATGATAGAAGTTGCCCGCGATATTTTACGCAAGGAAAAATCGAAGCGCGGGGCGGATGGGTAAAGGAGATGGATATATGCAATTATTGATTCATATTACCAACCATGAAGACAGCGTCACTCCGATTTTTTCCAAGCTGATGGAAGCCGGAATCCACGGCGCTTCGGTGATGGACTGTCAGGGAATGCTGACGACGCTGAACGAATGCGACAGCGTCGACGCGCCGCCGATTTTCGGTTCGCTGCGTCATTTTCTAAATCCCTGCCGGCAGACCAACAAGCTGATCATGATCGTGTTGAAGGACGAGGACATCCCGGTCGTCAAAGATATCATTCACAGCGTTGCGGGTGACCTGAAGGAACCCAACACAGGCATCCTTTTCACAATTCCCGTCATGGGGTGGGAAGGAGTTCCGCACAAGTAGTATGCATACGTTATTCTATATTGCGATCGCAATGATCGCAGGCTTGTTAATGACGCGCGTCGTCAAACTGGTCCATCTTCCCAACGTAACGGGATACCTGATCGCAGGCCTTTTGATCGGCCCGTATTGCCTGAAGCTTCTCAACGACGAAATGCTGGCGACGCTGGATATTTTAACGGTCGCGGCGCTGGGATTCATCGCGTTTTCCATCGGGAGCGAATTCAAGCTTTCCCATATAAAGGCGATCGGCGGAAAGATCATCGTCATCACGGTCTGCGAAGCGCTCGGCGCGGTGATCCTCGTGGACCTTGTCGTCAGCCTGTTCGGCTTTCCGGTGCCGATGGCGCTGGCTATGGGCGCAATCGCCGCGGCGACCGCGCCGGCGGCGACGCTTCTCGTCGTCCGCCAGTATCAGGCGAAGGGCGAACTGACAAGCACGCTGCTTCCAGTCGTTGCAATGGACGATGCGATCGGGCTGATGGCGTATGCGATCTCCGTTTCCATTGCGAAAATGATCGCAAACGGGGATGCCTTCAACATCATGACGACGATCGTCGACCCGCTGCTTGAGATCGTCCTGTCCCTGCTGGTCGGCGCTGTGATCGGCGCGCTGGTCGCGTTTTCCAATCGCTTTTTCCACAGCAAGGCAAACCGCCTTTGCATCGCCATTGCGGCGGTCATGCTCGGCGTCGGGATCGCCAAGCAATTCGACCTTTCGCACCTGCTGCTGTGCATGGCCATCGGCGCGACCTATGTGAATTTGCGCAACGACGCGATTCAAACGCTGGAACACACGGACACATGGACGCCGCCGCTGTTTATGATGTTTTTCGTCATTTCCGGCGCAGATCTGGATGTCGCCGCGCTGCCGACGCTGGGACTGATCGGCGTGCTCTATATCGTGGCGCGCGTATGCGGCAAATATCTCGGCGCATATATAGGCTGCACGATTTCAAAGATGCCGAAGAAGATCCGCAAATACCTGGGCCTGTCCCTGGTCCCGCAGGCCGGCGTCGCGATCGGTATCGCCCAGCTGGTCGTAACGGAACTGCCGCAGTACGGTTCGTCGATTCAGGCGGTCATCCTCTGCGCAACGCTGATCTATGAGCTGGTCGGGCCGATCCTGACGAAGGCTTCGCTGATCAAAGCCGGCGAAATACGGATCGACCGCATCAAAAAGCCGAAGAAGCCAAAGCCGCCGAAACCACCAAAGGCATCTCAAATGCCGGAAACGGCAAAATAAACGATTTTAAAATGAACACCCGAATTCATTCGGGTGTTCATAATCTAATCTTTGGTCATGAAGATGCGGCGATTAATCGCCGCTCTTTTTCAGATAGCCGTGGCCGTGCTGATAGATCTGGCGATTATCGAGCGCCCACTGCCGCTCGGAAAACGCGCCGACGGAAACGCCCTCCAGCGCGTCGAACATTTCATACATCTTGCTGTCGAGCAGGTCGAGCTCGGCGAGCACCTCCGCCTCCGGAAACATCGGCAGCTTGGGACTGCCGAATTCCGCCTGACCGTGATGGGCGAGCAGCATGTGCTCGACGAGCATAGCCGTCTCCTGCGGAACGCCGAGCATTTCGCAGGCGGCGCTGACTTCGGAGATGCCGATCGAAATATGGCCGACAAGCTGTCCGCGCGCTGTGTATCCGCCCGCGATGCCGAGTTCCCCGGTGTCCAGCTCTTCGAGCTTTCCGATATCGTGCAGGATCGCGCCCGCATAGATCAGGTCCGGGTCGAGCGCCGGATAGATTCCGACGACGGCCTTGACAAGTTGCGTAATCGTCCAGGTGTGGTGGAGCAGCCCGCCGCGCGTCGCGTGGTGCAGCTTGACGGCGGCCGGGAAGAACAGGAGCTTTTCCTTTTTTTCGCGCAGGAAGTATTGGACAAGGCGCCTCAGGTCGTCGTCCGAGAAGCCCTCGGCGATGGCAAACAGCTGGTCGAAGAGCCATTGCGGATCAAAAGGCGCGCAGGGAAGCAGCAGCGACATATCCACCCCGTCGTCCGGCGTGCTGAGACGTATTTTATCGATTTTGATCTGCTCGGTATCTTTCCATACGTTGATGGAACCGCGGATCTTGATCACGTCGTCCGCGGCGTATACGCCCTGCTGCTCTTTGTTGTAGTCCCAGAGCTTTGCAACGCATTCGCCCTCGCAGTCCGCAAGCACGAGGTCGAGGTACTCGCTGCCCTTGACGTTGGTTTTGACTGCCACGGACTTTATGATGCAAAAGCCCTCAAATGTTTGCCCGTTGCTTTCGTTTAACAGCCGCATGCGGCTCATGGAAGAATCCTCCTTTGGTGAACTGAACAATGAATGAACTTGAATGAACTAAATAGAAGTATACCACATTCCGGCGCGTCGCGCGTACGGAACGTAAGAAGCGGCAACCGACGGGCCGTTCCGCGTTGCGGGCGGTCGACGGATGTGATAGAATGGCGCACGTAATAACGAAAACCGGCCGAAGCGCCGTGCTGTGCGGCCGACCGGCCCGCGGACGAATTACACGAGTATTATAAATTTAGAAGCGATGGAACTATGAACACGACAGGTACGCAAACATTCGATATCGTTGTCATCGGCGCGGGACACGCCGGCGTGGAAGCCGCGCTTGCAGCCGCGCGCATGGGGCAAAAAACGCTGATGCTCACGCTGAATCTGGATTCCGTGGGCCTTATGCCATGCAATCCGGCGATCGGCGGCACGGGCAAAGGCCATCTTGTGCGGGAAATCGACGCGATGGGCGGGGAGATGGCGCTCGCGGCGGACGAAACGCTGATTCAGATGCGCATGCTCAATACCGGAAAAGGCCCTGCGGTGCATTCGCTGCGCGCGCAGATGGACAAGCGCCGCTATCACGAGCGCGTCAAGCATGCGCTGGAGATCCAGCCGAACGTGTATCTGGTGCAGGGCGAGGCGAGCCGGTTTTTAACGGAAAACGGGCGCATCAGCGGCGCCGTCACGGCGGAGGGCTTTACCTACGCCTGCCGCGCCGTGGTCGTCTGCACGGGCGTGTATTTAAAGAGCCGGATTTTAATCGGCGAATGCGTGCGCGAAAGCGGGCCCGCGGGACTGCTTCGGTCCGAGACGCTGTCCGACGCGCTGGCCGAACTCGGCATTCCGATCCAGCGGTTCAAGACGGGTACGCCGTCGCGCGTGAACAAGCGCTCGCTGGACTTTGACGAAATGGAACGGCAGGACGGCGACGTCCCGACGCCCGCGTTTTCGTTTTTGAACGGCAGACTGTCTTTGGAGCAGACGCCGTGTTACCTGACGTATACGAACGACGAAACGCACCGGATCATCCTGGACAACCTGCACCGCTCCCCGATGTACAGCGGACTCATCCACGCGACCGGCACGCGCTATTGCCCGAGCATCGAGGACAAGATCGTCCGCTTTGCGGACAAGGAGCGTCACCAGATCTTCATCGAACCGGAAGGTCTTTCCACCGACGAAATGTACGTCCAGGGCATGAGCACGAGCCTGCCGGGCGACGTGCAGATCGCAATGCTGCATACGCTGCCGGGACTGCGCAACTGCGAGGTGATGCGGCTCGGGTATGCGATCGAATACGACTGCATCGATCCGACCGTGATGGATGCGGCGCTGCATGTGCGCGCGATTCCGGGCCTGTACACCGCCGGGCAGATCAACGGAACGTCCGGTTATGAGGAAGCCGCCGCGCAGGGGCTGCTCGCCGGGATCAACGCCGCGCTGTATCTCAAGGGCGAGGAACCGCTGATGCTCGGGCGCGACGAAGCGTACCTCGGTGTGCTCGTGGACGACCTTTCCGTCAAGGGCACGCCGGAGCCATACCGCATGATGACGTCCCGCTGCGAATACCGGTTGCTGCTGCGGCAGGACAACGCGGACGAGCGGCTGACCGAAAAAGCACGCCGGACGGGACTCATCAGCGACGAACGGTACGATTTGATGATGCGCAGGCAGGAGCGCGTGCAAAAAGCGCTTGCTTCGCTGGACAAAACCGTCCCGCCGAACGAGGCGCTGAAAAAACTGCTGACCGACAAAGGCGAAAGCGTTCCGTCCGCGGGCGTCAAGCTGTTTGACCTGCTCAAGCGCGTGAACGTCAGTTACAGCGACTTGCTTGCAATTTTCGACTCCCTCGAGCCGCTGGACTGGGAGACGGAGGAACGCGTCGAGACGCTCGCCCGTTACGACGGCTATATACAAAAGCAGACGGAGCAGGTAAGAAGGAGCCGCGCGCTCGAGGATACGCCGCTGCCCTCGGACGTGGATTACCTGACGCTCGACGGCCTGCGCATCGAGGCGCGGCAGAAGCTCAACAAACATAAACCCGCGAACATCGGCATGGCGTCCCGTATCTCCGGGGTCACTCCGGCCGACGTAAACGTGCTGCTGATCTATGTCAAGCGCGGGTTCCAAGCACAACAGCCAACCGCCTGACGGAGGAAACGCAAAATGAAGGAAACGCTTCGCCGCCTGCGCCCGGAGCTTACGGAAGAACAGCTCGACCGGTTCGACGCGTACTACGCGCTGCTGATCGAGTGGAATACGCGCATGAACCTCACCGCCATAACGGACAAAGAGGACGTCGCGAAAAAACACTTTGTCGACTCGCTCGCCGCGCTGCCGTATCTGAAGCAGGGCGCGCGCGTTGCGGACGTCGGCACCGGCGCGGGATTTCCCGGACTGCCGCTTTTGATCGTGCGGCCCGATTTAAAGCTGACGCTGATCGACAGCCTGAACAAGCGCGTAACGTTTTTACAGACGGCGTGCGAAACGCTCGGGCTGGACGCCGTTTGTTTGCATATGCGCGCCGAGGACGCCGGGCGCGACCCGCGCTATCGCGGGAAGTTCGACGTCGTGCTGACGCGCGCGGTTTCCGCGCTGCCGGTGCTTGCCGAACTGACCGTTCCGCTGGCCAAAGTCGGCGGAATCAGCATCGCCTACAAAGGCGACGCGAGCGGAGAACTGGAAGCCGCAAAAAACGCGCTGACCCTGCTGCACGCCGAAGCAAAAAAGATCGACATCCCGTCCGACTATGGCGCGCGCTCCCTGATCGTGATGGAAAAGACCGCGCCGACGGCGAAGACGTATCCGAGAAAGGCCGGAACTCCGGCAAAAAACCCGCTCTAAACATTTAATAGAAAAATGGCAAAACAAACGCGAAAAACGACAAAGGCACCCGCACGCAGGACGACGGCGTCCGCACGCAGGTTTTCGAACCGGACGGCCGTCGGCGTTCTGGGCGTTTTGCTTGGCCTGTGGCTCGTCTATGGAACGCTGAGCGTTCAGCCGTTTCGCTGGGGGACGCTCGCCGAAGAGCTGATCGTGGCGCTTTGCGTCGTCTTCGCGCTGCGGCTGCTTTGCATGGCGAATTTATCGAAGGGGATCGTCGCCGCCTGTTTGATCCTGCTGCCGGCGGGAATCGTCGTTTACGGCGCATATGCCGCGGCCTCCCTTGGCGCCAATTTTTATCGTTACCTTTGCCTGGCGGGGACGGGCCTGCTTTCGCTGCTGGCGGCGCGCCTGCTCGATTCCAGGCCGGACGGCGTTTTGGTCGCCTTTTTACTGATGCTGGCCTCGCTGCCGGGATTGTTTTCTGGCGACGTGCTTTTGATCGAGGAGCTGATGCGGCTGTTTTTAACCGCCGGCGTATTTTTTATGATGGTTTCGATCCGCGAAAAATCGCCCTGGATGGCGCTCTGCGCCGCGCCGCTGTTCGGCTTTGCCGGATCGGCGGGGCTTTACGCGGCGTTCGTCGCGCTCGGGACGGCTGTCGGGACGCTGCTATCAGCGCCCAAGAAACAGCGCGGGATATGGGTCCTTTCGGCGGTGCTCGCGGTAGGATTAGCACTCGGTGCGCTTGTGCTTGCAAAACAATATCTCCCGCAGGATTCGGTTTTGCTGCTGGAAAACGCCGAAGGGACGAGTGAATTGGCGGCGTTTCTGAACGGGCCGCTTATGCGCGCCCTCGCGGTCGGCGTGATTCTGATGGCCGCACGTTACTTCGTTTCAAACCAGGACGCGGCGACGCCGGCGCTGCTTGCGCTGCTCGGCGGAGCGCTCGTCCGGTTGATTTT
>Ga0116164_10003253_pt1 | contig 11187 bp, 9 predicted proteins | sample AD_UKC109_MetaG_FD_89888 | JGI IMG/M metagenome (GOLD analysis project Ga0116164, IMG submission 89888) | Active sludge microbial communities of municipal wastewater-treating anaerobic digesters from Hong Kong - AD_UKC109_MetaG | ecosystem: Engineered > Bioreactor > Anaerobic > Digestate... | reverse complement strand
GTTTACTGTGATGGTCCTTCCTGAGACCGAACAGATCATGTTCGATTCCGCCGACCGGATCGAAGGATTCTGGTCTCCGGTATCGGTGCTGACCGATGGCCGGCTTAAAGAAATTTTCGCCGTCGGGCAAACCGATGAAACAGCCGGATCCATTACATACAGGTTAACCCCGATATCTCCGGACGAGCGATTTGAGTATCTTGAACTGACTATTCTGAAATCCGGTGATATCGGCGCATTTGAGTTAGCTGTTATAGATGCTTCCGGCAATCAGAATCGACTGTCGTTTTCATCGCTGCGGAACACAGAGACACGTACCGGAATAGAAATACCGGAAATTCCGTCAGCATATGATATCACTGACTTTCAGGGACATCCCAGAAATCCGGGAGTCTTGAAAAGGAGAGTGACGGAGAATGAAAACTGAAGGAGCATACCGGGCATTATTCATCGGACTGATCATCCTGATTTCAGGATGCGCACACGAGCGGTATTACTGTGAACCGGGAGACGGTTGTTATACGCTGGCAGATTACGATGATGCCGTCGAGCAGTGGCTGGCGCATGATGAAATACACGATCGGATGATCAGTCTTGCAGATGCACAGACATTGTATCTTGCCTGGGAACTCCGGCAAGCGTATCTCGACCTGTTAAAAAATACTGCCGCAGCAGATAAAGATTATATCGACACGCAGAGAGAACGGGCTGTTAATCAATTCGAGCAGGGACACGAGTTTCATCTCGGATTATATTGCTATGATAAAAGCTGGTATCGTCTGACAGGTCAGGACCCGATCTGGCGAATGACATTGACGACAGATCAGAGAATCACTGTTCGCCCTTTTTTAATCGAGGAAATCCAGATTTCTCCGGACAATGCCTGGAAACACTTGAATAGACTGGCTTTAGGTCGAAAAGTCTATCGGGTTGTTTTTCCAAAAGAAGATGCAGACAGCGTACCCGTTATCACAAAGGAGACTCGTTGGTTTGAATTGCAGTGTCATTCCCTGCTGGGAACACTCACAATGCACTGGGATCTTGAGCCGATCCCCAATCATTTGAGATAAATCCATTTAAATCCTAGAACCCGGATCCGTCAATTTGCGATACTCATCCAGAGCAAAACGATCGGTCATGCCGGCAATATAGTCGCAAATCACTCGTTCTTTATCCGCATCCGATTCGATATACCGTTGTATCTTCTCCGGCAGTAGCCGGGGGATCTCAGAATACCTGTAAAACAAGTCCCGTAAAAACCACTTGGCTTTTGTCGTCATCCGGATGATCCGATGATTGAAGTAAAAATTGTGAAGCAGGAATGACGATAACTCATTTAGCATTGAACGGATCGGCTGACTCAACACAATCATTTCCCGATGGTACGAACGTGCCGCCTCGGGCGACTCCGGTTTTACCGCATCCAGGATCTCCCAACTGGACCGAATCGCATCCTTCACCAGCATGTCCTTGATATACCCGACGGCTTCGTGACGAATGAATTCAGGCTCCAGACACGAACCATTCACGGCGTCATATGCGCGCTGCCAGATCTCCAACGCATTTAACTGCTCAATCGATACGATGCCCGATCGTAACCCGTCCTCCAGATCATGGCAGTTGTAGGCCAGTTCATCGGCAAGATTCACTACCTGACCTTCCAGAGAAACGCGCTTGTGGGGTTCGTAGCCCGTCACACTGGGGTGATCAAACGCACTGGTGTGCTTGATTAAACCTTCCCGGACTTCCCAGGTGAGGTTCAAACCCTTGAAACGGGGATACCGATTCTCAAGAACTTCGACAACCCGGAGACTCTGGCGATTGTGTTCAAAACCACCATTTGCAGCCATTAACTCATTCAGAATCTCCTCACCGGCATGTCCAAACGGTGTGTGTCCAAGATCGTGTGACAGTGCGATTGCTTCAGTGAGATCACCGTTAAGACCCAGCGCCCGAGCCAGGGCACGGGCGACAAGGGTCACTTCAAATGTATGAGTCAACCGCGTTCGATAATGATCTCCTTCGTAGTTGACAAAAACCTGCGTCTTATACTCCAGACGCCGAAATGCCCGACTGTGCACGATTCGATCGATGTCCCGCTGGTAACAGGTCCTCGATACTGATTCCTCCTCCGGGTAACTGCGCCCCCTGCTTTTCGATGCTCTGGTCGCGTATGAAGCCAGATTCCGATCTTCAAATCCTTCAAGGTCCTGCCGGTATCTCAACCCCATTATTCCTGAACCAGTCCTTCAAGATACGCAATAAATGGAAGATTCCTGTAATACTGCTGATAATCCAATCCATACCCGATAACAAACTTATCGGGTATCTCAAAGCCAATGTAATCCGCCAGCGTCTCGTTGGGATGCTTGTTCACTTTGTCGAGAAGCGCACAGACTGAAATGGAAGCCGGAGACCGATTGTAAAAAATATTCATCAGGTATTTCAAGGTGAGACCACTGTCAATGATATCTTCTACCAGAATGATATGCTGATTGGTGATTGGATTATCCAGATCCTTCAGGATTCGTACAATACCCGATGAAGTTGTGCTGGAGCCATAACTCGATACGGCCATGAAATCGACGGTGTGTGGAATCGAAATCGCTCGGGAAAGATCCGATAAAAACATGTAAGCTCCCTTTAGAACGCCAATCAAAGTCACCTTCCGCCCCTCATAATCTTCCGATATCCGGCGCCCAAGCTCATTGATCTTTTCATAAATCTGTTCCTCGGAAATCAAGATCTTGTAATTCATGACCCATCAACTCCTGTTGTTTTTGTACACGACGTCCCCGGTCCTGATTCCCAGGGAACGCATCTCATTTAATTGAAGTAAAACTGCCGAATCATCACACTCAAGGACCGGGTATCATCGGTCTTTTCAAAATCCGACGGCGTAAAACTCTTGTCTACCGTGATGGTTAAATCGGCAAACTCACCATTGTTGATGCTCGAACTCTCAATGACCCGTTTTATAATGAACTCTCCATTTAGATTTTCGTATACCCCCAGAGGGTTACCGTCCAGAGATAACGCCAATGAAACAGGCCCGTCCAGCCGATCATCCGGAACCCATCCATGGATGTACAAAATCAAATCACGATCGGCACCTTTCAACTTGCACTCGGCCCGTTCACTGATCCAGCGCCATGTGTTATTGGCACCCGGTCCGAACTCCTTTTGATACCATCCCTCACCATATGAAATTCGAGCTTCCGGCAGATCATCGATATGCAGCGGTGGTGTAACCGTAAACTGGGCAACCGGAACTTTTGGACCTGTTTGGCCGTCACTGTTGTGGATACTATATTTCACACTGGAATCCGGAACGTAGAGTCCGATCATCATTGTAACTTTTTGGCTTCTCGAGATCAGCGGTATCAGAAGTTCACGAGTGTATTCGCTTTTCCCCTGAAGAAAATGGTCATCCTGAAACAACACCGTTCCTTCGCTGTTGACAAAATGTACCTTCACCATGAATTTACCGGTTTCACTGGACTCCGGCAGATTACTCCACTGATATGTGATCGATTGCAGACTGTTTCCCGTGACGGTATCCGGGAAGCCGGTGATCCGGCAGCGGGTATCCAGTACCGTGTACGCATCGGTATCCGCGTTCTGGACATCCGTGCTTTTCTGGCAGCCACACATCAGAGCGACAGTCAGGATCGCACCGATGTAAAGCCTTGTGATCAATCTACAGGATAGATCCTGTAACAGAAGAATTTTTCTGAGATACTGCGGCATCATCTTTAAAGATTCCGGTCAGATAAAGTTTGGTTTGGAATTCGCAAATGAGAATATCGTCAACAATTTTAATGACGCGGAGCGATCCTTTGTACTTATTTTGATCATATCCGATGACTTCCTGACTGATTGGACTGAGTTTCTTCTCAAAGACATCAAACAGATCACCCACGGCTGCAGACTGCCCGTCCTGTAATCGAATCGAAAAATTGGGGACGTCCGAAGGCAAAATCTCCAGCAGTCCCGTAAATTCATTGCTCCAGCAGTAGACTGCATAATGAGCGGGCATGATCTTGATTGTTTTCAAGTCCTTGGTATCCCGGATCTGAACCCAATTGATCTCTGCAGGATCCGTGATCCACAGACCTTTCAGTCCTTTGTATTCACGAACAACTTTCCATCTGTTATCCAGAATGTACCGTGAATCTCGCAGCTGCTTGTACTCCTCTTCAGTGATTTCATGCTTATTCAGCTCTCCGTCCAGTTTGTAAAACGCATCTGCTTCTTTAAAAATCACGTTCTGATCATCATTGACAAGGAAAGGCTCGGATGCCGGTCCCTGGTAGATCTGTTTGGGTGGTTTGAGCCAATCAGTCTCGGTGTTCATCAACAACCCAAGAATGTGGATCTCCGTTCCCTCTTCACCAATTCGGAGTTCATATTCCTGAAAGACAAACTTCTGTTCACCATCGGGTCGAAAAGCACCGAAACTGGGATCCTGTCCCAACTGAAACAGCTTATAACGTTGCTTGGTCATCAAATCATAGTAATAAACAACTCCCGAAGTATCATTGAACAACGCCGCCAATCCATCACCTCGAAAATCGGGGGACGGACCAAAATCAACAGCAATGTAGTTTGCCGTGAGAGTGCACACATTATCGGGTTCGCGGATTTGTGACAAAAGAATCTGATCTTCGTTAAATAAATCGCCTTCTTTTATTTTTCGCGCCAGCTCCTGGGCTTCCGCCAGTTTTCGCTGATACTCCCTCTCCTCCATCTCATTTGTCCGCTCTCCGGATCCGCATCCAGCCAAAATACAGAGAATGCATAATACAATCGCAACCTGATGTAGTATCCTGTGCAACATGTTTCCCTCTCCTCCAGCCATCCTTTATCAAACCTTGGGATAACTTCGATCTTGCAACCATTTATATGAAATAATACCGGTGCCGTCAAGAAACACAAAGATGATCGTTCTCTTTTCGTTCTGTCAAGCGTTTGTGCTACAATCGCTGAGGGGGAGAACATTCAGTGAAAAACAAACTTGTTGCATTTGTATTTATCGCGTTTACGGTATCCGGAGCAACCGGTCTCGTGTATGAGGTGATTTGGCAGAGGCAGCTTGCATTGATTTTTGGAACCACGCTGCCGGCAACGACGGCCGTGTTGACTGCTTTTATGGGTGGTCTCGCGTTGGGCAGCTGGTTGTTCGGAAAAATCGCGGACCGAATGACACATCCCGTCCGGATGTACGGTGTTCTGGAGATCCTGATTGGCATCTACTGTTTCTTTATGCCCATGCTGTTCACCGCGGTGCATACGATGCATGTTCATCTTTTTTCGCAGATGGGACCGTCTGTTCAACTGAACATCCTGCGCTTTGTGCTGTCCGTTGCCATTCTTACGGTGCCGTGTGCGCTGATGGGCGGAACATTTCCGATTCTCAGCCGGGGGATCATTCGGAAATCTGTCTTTATGGGCAGAGGTTTGTCCCGTTTGTATTTCTTCAACACCATTGGCGCTGCATGCGGAACGCTCCTCGCCGGCTTTCTCCTGATTCGCAGGCTGGGTATGCTTCAAACAAACATGTTAACCGCCGGCTGCAATGTGGTCCTGGGACTGATTCTCGTGGTTTTCACTGCCAAGATTGCATTCGAAAAACCGATAGTTGAAACCAAACCGATGAAACAGCGGCCGTCACTGACCGGCTATCTTCCATATATCTATGCGCTGCTCGGCATGGCGGCGATGGGAACAGAGGTCGCCTGGACCCGTGCGCTGAATTTGATACTTGGCTCAACGGTGTATGCGTTTTCCATGATGCTGGGGTCCTATCTGCTGGGTCTTGCCGTCGGAAGCCTTGCAGCAGGTAAAATAACTGACAGAATGAAAAACTCCCTTGCCGTTGTCGGTGTCCTTGGTTTTCTCGTAAGTATTGCCATCGCACTGTCCATTGCTCTCACAGATCGACTTCCTGTGTTTCTCGTGATGCTGTACAATCCATTCCATCACCATTTCTTTGTATGGCAGTTATGCCTCTTTATACTGAGCCTGCTCATTGTTTTTCCGGCGACATTTTTCATGGGAGCATTGTTTCCTGCGTTCGGAAAAGCATATATCTCAAAAATGGACAAACTCGGCAGACAAGTCGGGCGTCTGTATCTGTGGAATACCCTTGGTGGAATTGCCGGATCACTTGCCGCAGGCTTTGTGCTGATTCCAACAATCGGCACCCAGGCCACTCTGACAACATTCGCCGCGATTTTTCTCGGCACGGGGATATTTATTCTTCTTATATCCATTGATGACCGAAAAAGTCGATTTCAATTGGGGTTGTTGTGTATCATCTGTGTGAGTGGATACCAGTTAATTCCTGATTGGGATCCAAGGCTTCTGGACAGCGGTGCATATGTATATGCTCCGATGCTTGTCAATGGATTTGAAGCAAATCGTACGATGCTGTACGACAACGAGGGATTCCACTCGCATGTGACAGTTTCTGAGAAAAACAACGTGCGCAGCCTTCGAATAAACGGTAAAACAGACGGATCCGACGGTGATGATCTCTCAACTCAGATATTACTGGCCGTGCTTCCTCTGGCCCATATCCCCGATGCCGGTAATGCACTGGTTGTGGGGCTTGGTACCGGGGTAACGGCAGGCTCAGCTCTGAATTTCCCGCACTTGGATGTCACCTGTGTCGAAATCGACGATGCAGTGATTGAAGCGGCTTCATTTTTCAATCATGTGTCAGGCAATCCGTTCAATAATCAGCGTTTTCATATTCTTCATGCCGATGCCAGAACTGTTCTGTCTGCCGGTGACTCTACGTGGGATGTGATTATATCCGAGCCGTCGAATCCGTGGATCACCGGCGTATCAAACCTGTTCACGGTTGAGTATTTCATAAGTGCGCTGGACAGCCTGAGCGAAAAGGGTGTCATGTGCCAGTGGATTCATTCATATTATATGGATCCGGATACTCTGCTGGTCATCCTTCGTTCCTTCAATTCCGTCTTTCCTCACTGCACGCTCTGGCAGGGCAGTATCGGTGACTATCTGATTCTGGGCTCGCGTCAACCGCTTACACCGGCTGCAATCGATCTGAATATCCTTTTCCAAAACACTGCCGCCACTTCAGATCTTCACCGGATCGGGATTCAGACTCCTGAAGATTTCCTGGCAAATTTTCTGCTGTCGTCATCGGCATTCGACCGGCTGACATCGGAAACCGGAGACATTTTAAATACTGACAATCATCCCTATGTCGAATTTAATGCTCCCATGAGTCTTTACCAGGACACTGTTTCCGATAACAGATCAATGATCCTGGCCTATCAGGTAGACCCATAATTCAGATGTTCCATTCGATCGTCCCGCCGGATGCTTAGATTGCCTTCCCCGCATGAGGATCCTGCTCTGCATATATATGGAACTGCCATACATAATCACCATAGATGGGTAAACTGATGACCTCTTCATAATCAATGGTGACGGTGAAAATCCGTCGTTCGGGCCACTCGACGGCGACCTGGCGATCGGCATCCTTGATCGGGATTTTATACTGTTTGGCCAGGGCCAGTACTTTTTCGCGCATGGTGTATTCATTAAAAGCACCCCGCGCAGCGTCCTTGTAATTCTTGGAGTAATCAATATTCAGCAGTTCCTGCAGTTCATCGGAAAACTTGATGTATCGCCATTTTACCGGAACAAACTTGTATGCAAGGAATCCCAGAATGAAAAGAATAATCAGCGTGATGATTGCCGGTGCTTTCGAATCTGCCGCACCTCTTTGCCGTGACATCAGTTTCTTCATCTTTCTTGCCTCCCGATGACATCGTTGGAGTTAATATATTCTTCAAGATCATACTTTTTTAATCGATACCGCAGGGATCTGAACGTTATCTTCAATAAATCTGCAGCATCTTTTTTAATACCGTTTGTTCGTTTCAGCGCTTTAATCAAAATCGCCTTCTCATAGTTTCCGACAATCTCTTCCAAATCAAGACCTTCCGGTGGAATATCCCCGGATGGATTCAACGTCGGGATTCTCCGGTTTCTGATAAATGCCGGCAGCGACTCCAAGGATATCGTATCCGAACGTTCCAGAGCAACACACCGTTCGATCACATTTTCCAGTTCGCGAATATTTCCCGGCCAATGATATTCCATCAGGCAGTTAATTGCATCCTGGTCCACATTGAGCGGTTCACGACCGCACGCTCGGGAACACTTGACGATAAAGTGATCAATCAACAGCGGGATATCTACCTGTCGCTCCCGCAACGGCGGCAGATGAACCGGAATAACATTCAATCGGTAAAACAGGTCTTCCCGAAACGACCGATCCTCAACCATGCCTTCTAGATCCCTGTTCGTCGCAGCGATGATCCGAACATTGACGGATATATCCCGCGTACCCCCGACCCTTTTAAATTTTTTATCATTGAGAACCCGGAGTAATTTTACCTGGATTGCCGGAGTCGTCTCAGCGACCTCATCCAGAAGAAATGTCCCGCCATCCGCGACCTCGAACAACCCCTCCTTGTTCTGTATCGCACCGGTAAAGGCTCCCCGCATGTGCCCGAAGAGTTCACTTTCCAGCAGATTTTCCGGTAACGCCCCACAGTTGACAGTTACAAAGGGATTCCCTTTACGATGGGATTTCATATGAATCGCACGGGCCACCAGTTCCTTCCCGGTTCCGCTTTCCCCCGTAATCAGAATCGTGCTGTTCAAGTCGGAAACTCGAGATATCGTTTCGAATATCTGTTTCATTTCCCGGGATACACCAATAATGCTTTCAAACTTGGCCTGGGTCTGAATCTGGCTTTTCAATCGCGTGTTTTCCTGTTTCAGATCCCAGCTTTCGAAGGCCTTCCTGACCACGATTTTGATCTCATCGACTTTAAAGGGTTTGGTCAGGTAATCGTAGGCGCCCTTTTTCATGGCATCGATGGCATTTTCCGTTGTGGCAAAAGCTGTGATCATGATCACAAGTATCTCAGAATTGACCTGCTTGACTCTCTCCAGTACCTGGATTCCATCCATCTCAGGCATCTTTAAATCGGTGATCACCATGTGGATTTCCGCACCGCTCTCAACCAATGTAACAGCTGCTTTCGGATTACATGTTGATTGCACAGAATACCCTTCACCTTCCAGCAATATCGACAGGAAGTCACACATGCTCTGTTCATCATCAACAATCAAAATGTTTCTCAAACGCTGCTGTCTCCTCCGGCTATCGGTAAATCCGATGCCTTCTGCCGAAACGGTAGATCAACAAAAAAGGTTGTCCCTTTCTTCAATTTACTGAACACGTAGATCGTGCCCTTATGATTCTCAACTATTCGATACACAATCGCAAGTCCAATACCAACCCCACGGCGCTTAAACGTGGTAAAAGGATCAAAGATTCGGCTGATAACATCCTGCTCCATACCGATGCCGGTATCTTCGATTTTTAAACGGAAGAACGGCGGTCGAATCTGATTGTCAATAACCCTGGGATGTGCCGTTGTGTCGGTACAGGAGCGAGCACTTATGGTCAAATGACCTCCGTCCGGCATCGAGTCAATCGCATTTCGCACCAGGTTCCAGACCATCTGAGTAAACTGGTCTCGATCCATCTCAACCTGGATCTCATCTTCAAGATCCTGCCGGATATCAATACGCTCAAATGAATCATCCGCTGCAATGAGTAAAACAATTTCCCGAAGCACTCCGGAAACCTGAACAATCTGAAACTCAGGTTTCCGGGGTCGCGCAAGATCAAGAAAATCTGATATCAACTTGTTTAACCGCTCTGATTCCCGGATGATGATGTTCATGAGACGGCTTTGACTGTCCGTCAGTTGAAGCTGCTGACGCAATACCTCGATTGAACCACTGATGGATGCCAGGGGATTTCGTATTTCATGAGCCATACCTGCAGACACTTCCGCCACCGTCGACCAGCGCTGTGATTTCCGCTTCATCTCTTCAATCTTCTTCTGATCGGTCACATCATTCAGAATGAGCATCAATCGAGCGGGATCCCTCATTTTCGGTTCCAGGGTAATGACCTCCACAACCAGCCATACGGTTTCAGATCCCTGCTCAAACTGATACTGAATTTCCCGCTTCACCATCTCATCCAGTCCGGCAATGCGTACGATACTCTGAGCCAGATATTCGGGAAAAATCCGGTTCAGGTTCATCTGCTGATCCGACTCGGAGGATAGACGCAGAAGTCGCTTGGCTGCCGGATTCACCGACAGAATTTCTCCCTCCTGTGTCGTCGTAACGACTCCCGATGGGATTTCATTTACAATCCGTCGATTCAGCGTCCATAAATAGCTGTATTGCACATTTCGATTGAGTAACAACCGATCCATTCTGCGAATTCGTTCTGACAGATTGTTTGCAAGAAACGCGGTAAGGTAATATCCGACGATATTGATGAAAATGATATATGCCGCAAACGTGGGCGGCGGAAGCAGGATCCAGTTTGTGGATACGGGCCACCAGCTCGTCCAGCCCTGGTATTGAAACATAACCACCGCACCAAATGCCGCACTGATAAAAATCGCAGTTATAAAAGAACCCCTGCGGGGTATCACATAGCTTGCGACAATAATGGTCAAAACGTAGAGAATTGAAAACGGGCTTTCGATACCGCCCGTTGCCATGATGATCACTGTTTCAAGAATGATATCGCCGATCAACTGGATGTAGGCATGCAGCCTCAGATTCGAAATGATGTTCATCATTCCGGAATAGACGATGGTGAGAATCAGGATGGCGGTCACCAGGGGAAAGAGGAAGCGTGAAATGGAGTAGTATCCTGATACTTCGAGGGGAATCGCCGTTCCCAACAGCAGAGTGGTTCCGATCAGGAGCCGTGCAATAATAAGGGACTTTATCTTTTGATACAGGCCGCTATCGTCTTTTGATTGAGTGGCATCCATACCACATCAACAAAGTTATTTGGAGAGCTCGCCAACAAGACTGAACATCGGCATATACATGGCGATGACGATGAATCCCACTGTAACTCCCAGAAAAGCCATCAGCATCGGTTCGAGCATCTGCGTGAGGTTCTGCACAGCGATGTCCACCTCTTCATCATAGAAATCCGCGATTTTTTCGAGCATGGCATCCAGCGCACCGGTGCTTTCTCCGACGGCAATCATCTGGGTGACCATTGTGGGAAACACTTCGGTGGCGGAC
>Ga0116164_10003252_pt1 | contig 11188 bp, 10 predicted proteins | sample AD_UKC109_MetaG_FD_89888 | JGI IMG/M metagenome (GOLD analysis project Ga0116164, IMG submission 89888) | Active sludge microbial communities of municipal wastewater-treating anaerobic digesters from Hong Kong - AD_UKC109_MetaG | ecosystem: Engineered > Bioreactor > Anaerobic > Digestate... | reverse complement strand
TAAGGATCCGGACTACCAATCACACGCAACAACATCCGGTCACGAGACTCTCCTGCAAACTGAGCCTTTTTCGGCAAATCTTGCAGATTAAAAAAAACTCCTTTGGAAGTCCCTCCACGCATATATGTTGCCGGAATTTTTATTTGTGTTTTATGTTTCATTTTTTCACACTCTGCAAACCAATGATCTATTTAAAAATCCGTATAATAATATCATGACATATAGACAAATTGTATATTCAATGAATGACAAGTACTTATTCAAATCCATTATCAAATATCAAGTCTTCAGATATCAAATAAGATTTTTGGATAATAATATCATCGATATACCAGCCATCACGTGTTACACTTGTATCCGTATCAATTCTGAACCGGATTTGAGTTTGTGTAGACAACATGATATTTTCCAATGAATATTCAACTGTCGTCCATTGATTATTTGCATTGCCATTAAATGAGTCTAACTCAGTCCAGCTCATACCGTTATCTGTTGATATTTCCAGGTAACCGTAGTCATAACTACTTTCAAAGTCATATCTATGGTTGAATATCAATGTGGCATCAGAAGCCTGTGATAAATCTATAACTGGAGAAGTTAGTGAATAATCAGCACTATTTGGATAGTTTGCTGATACGCTGTCATTCCATGCATGTGTAGGACTGCTGGCTAACTCATCTGATAATATCCAACCTCCTTGAACAGTCCAACCGGCATTGCCATTCTCACCATCATCAGAATACACCTCAACTAATGGGGTTAAACTAAAGTCAGACTGATAACTTTGTGAATCGACTAAATTGATATTTAACTCTTCAGCAACAAGATATCCTTCTTTGGAAACAACAATATCATATGTTCCGGCAGGTATCTGGAACAGATATTCACCATTGGCATCTGCTTGAAGTTGGTAAGAGTTGATTTTAATATCAGCAAATGCAACCGGGCTTCCCGAGTTTATATCAGTTATCGTTCCATGAATGATTGGTGCTGTCAGTGGATCTATGATATCAAAAAACAATGCACTGACAGCACCCCAGTTTCCATCTGCATCCTGAGCCCTGATAAAAACAGAATGTTTGCCTGTTGAAAGCCCGGTAGTGTCAACAGATGCCTGTATTTGTTCTTGAGGGGAATTAAACATACTATCTGAAGCTGACATATTATGGGTTACCGCTCCACTATGCCAGGGAGGAGCATCTATTGAATACTGAGCCTGTAATATGTTCTGACTGGGTTCAGCTAATCCAGAGCCATTGACATATCTCTGGTCATCCGCTTGAGCATTGATTATGAATGATTGACCTATTAAAGCCGGAGATGTAATAGGCTGAATTTCAGATATATCAGGGCCTTTTGAAATAGTATATGGCCTTCTTGCTGCCTTAGCTGCGTATACCAATGTTTCTATATTCTGATTGACTATAGAATCTTCAAAATAATTGCAATCTTCAAAAAATGAAGTTCCCAATTCAATTGTGTATCCGGGAACACCAAAACGACCATATGCATAATCCTTTGTCGAGCCATCAACAATACCTGTACTGCCCAACTGAGGTGCATAATTATTGAAATATGCAAATTTACGGGCTAGTGATAGTATTCCTGATCCATTCGGCGGTATCGCAGTTGAAAATCCCCATGATGAGAGTATCAATTCACCATAACTGTGTATATCTAAATAGATTCCTTCCGTAGTATCCGGAGCCACAGAAGCCAAATCATCTTCCCTGTAATCCGTATATAAAGCATCCATATACAACTGTATAGCTTCTGACTCTGGTTCAGATGTCGCGATAGGTCCCCGATAGGTCTGTTCACAAGCACTTGTGCTGGATCCACCACAACATCCCCATTCAAAATTGAAGTTTCTGTTTAAGTCAATCCCTCTAGAGTTTGTATTAGGACAATGATTATTATTTGTGTTCTTGCGCCAAGACAAACCGGTTTCAGCTTTTTTACGTCCATCAGGGTTTGCATGTAACATCAAATGGACCTCGTTATAGTCCACCAGCCAAGTGGCGTCAGCATCTTCACCATATGAAGATAATAACCACTCTGCAAAACGCGTAGCTAACTCAGAATTGGTATACTCTCTAGCATGAATACCGCTGGTAACAAACAATGCCGGTTTATCAAATGTATTGGCGTTATTTGTAATTTTTAAGACATTAAGATTATAACCTGATTGAGCATTTTGAGTTTTTTCCCATGAATCACCAAAATCACCCCAACTGGCTAATCCGGGATAATTAGCTACCAATGACTCAGCAGTAGCAAAAGTTTCTTCTACTGTTCTGTAACAAGAAAACCCCGGAATCCCCGAACCCTCATGTATATCGACTTGAGCATTTTGATTAATAATTAAACTTTGCTGGAGTCTCTCGGATTTAGCAGAATCAATTTCAACCGAAAAATAATTGTCCTGAAGCCACTTCATTTCATCAGAGTCTACTTCCAGACCGATAGTCTCTTTCTCCCTGTTTAGTCTAAAGTGATCAAATTTATTAGCAATTAAATCAATTTGAGAATCCTGACTGTAACTGACAAAAACAATCCATCTTTTGTTCTCTCCCGCTTGTGAAGATAAATTGATGAGTAGTGTTAAAAATATAAGTAGAAACTTTTTTGAAATTCCGCCGAACATGTTTTTTACCATAGTTGTTATTTGTGGTTTGTGTTTCATATTATTTCTTTACTGCTATATCGAGCAGTGTATTATCAAAATTATTTTTTAAAGCGTCGAATATAGAATTCTACCCCGCCAATTCTGTCACCATGAAGAATATCTAGAATAACATCACCTTCAATAGTATCTTCAAGTATTATATTTTCTCGAAATTGCCATTCGGAACTAGGTTTATTCGGTCTTATTGAAGAAACAAAGCGAATATAATTCTTTCCTTCTAGAGCGAGTGTGCATTTTGAAATTGCATCAGGTAGCCAAGGGTATTCATCAATATAGCTCTTCGAAGCATCAACCAACCAACTTGGATCGTATTTTTTATACTTAAAATATTTCAATGCATGTAATATTTTCATAGCCATCTCAGTAAACAAAAAATGTCAGTCATTTGAGTAAAATCGATTATTCTCTATAACAAAAATTGTCATTCCTTAAACAAAAACTGCCATTCCCAATAAAACCGTCATTCCCGCGTAGGCGGGAATGACGATATTATAGGGTGGCTTTGGTTTGATTTTCATTTTAATAGCATAATGAGAACTCAGCATTATGCTTCTCAACATAATATTTTGACTTTAATTTACTAATTATTGATTTTTGCTTAAATTTTCTTAATTGTACATACCATTCATTTAAAATCTCTTCACTGTTGTCAACATGTTGTAGAACTGAAAACTTGATGTTTTTTTCTTTGTACTCCCCACTCAAAACATTTAAAACTTTTGCATCGTGATTAAACCAAAAACATTTAGGTATGCAGTAGAGTTCATCAGGGCAATTATCCTTATCAGGATAGTAACTAGTATACTGAGTATCTGTTACTTTAACCATTAATAATAAATCACCTCCAGAAAGACTAAACTTACTTATTATATTTTCATCAGCTATAACATATTTATTAGAGCAACTTACCAATACAAGATAGAAAATAAGCAATAAAATCTTCATTTCATTTTACATTTAAAAGATATTATTTCCATCGTCGCAAGGCAGGAAGGCGCAGTGTACATTTCGTAAATGAGCACTCCTAACGCCGCATACGGAAAAAAGAACTTCTTATGAATTTGATTTAAGGAAATCATTGGCAAATCTTTGCAACACTCCTCCAGCTTGGTATATGGAGACTTCCTCAGCAGTATCCAGTCTGGATTTAACCGGAATCGTAACCTGATCTCCGTTTTTGCGATGAACGATGACCTGCATTTCGGCTCCGGGTGCGATTTCGCCCTGAACATCGTAGGTTTCGGTGCCGTCGATGTTGTAGGTTTTACGGGTTTCACCGTTGGTGAATTCCAATGGTAGTACACCCATACCTATCAAATTGGTGCGGTGAATGCGTTCAAAGCCTTCGGCAACAATGACTTCGACTCCTGCCAGTCGTACACCTTTGGCGGCCCAGTCGCGGGAAGAACCTTGTCCGTAATCTTTGCCTGCAACGATAATCAATGGTTGCTTGCGTTCCATATAGGTTTCGATAGTTTCCCACATGCGCATTTGTTTGCCTTCGGGTTCGAGTCTTGCTAATGAGCCCTGAATAATTTCGCCATTGTCATCTAATACCATTTCATTCAACAATTTCGGATTGGCAAAAGTGGCTCTTTGAGCAGTCAGATGATCACCACGATGAGTCGCATAAGAATTGTAATCTTCTTCCGGCACGCCCATTTTATCCAGATAAGCACCGGCAGCACTGGATTTTTGAATCGCGTTGGAAGGGGATAAATGGTCGGTAGTAATGTTATCACCCAAAACCGCCAGCGGACGCATACCTTTCATGGTTCTTTCGCCGGCTAACGCTCCTTCCCAATAGGGTGGACGGCGGATATAAGTACTCATCGGACGCCAGTCATACAAAGGATTGGCGGTTTCACCAACATCAATATTGAGTTTAAACATCGGCTCATAAACCTGAGTGAAATGTTCCGGTTTGACCGATTCTGCAATCACCTGATCGACTTCGGCATTGCACGGCCAGATGTCTTTAAGTGTGATTGGGTTGCCGTTTTTGTCAATTCCAAGTATATCTTTTTCAATATCAAAACGAATCGAACCGGCAATCGCATAGGCAATCACTAGTGGAGGTGATGCCAAAAACGCTTGAGAAGCATGAGGATGAATGCGTCCGTCAAAGTTTCGATTACCTGACAGAACCGCTGTGCTGTAGAGATTTCTGTCCATAATTTCCTTTTTAATTTTTGGGTCTAACGCTCCGCTCATGCCGTTACAGGAAGTACATGCATAAGCCACTACTCCAAATCCGAGCTGTTCCAATTCAGACAACAATCCGGCTTCTTTCAGATACAAAGTTACCGCTTTGGATCCAGGAGCCAAAGAGGTTTTAACCCAAGGTTTGCGAGTCAATCCTGCTTTATTAGCATTCCTTGCTAAAAGTCCGGCCGCAATCATATTGCGTGGATTGGAAGTATTGGTACATGATGTAATCGCAGCGATGATACAGGCTCCATCGGGCATCAAGCCATCTTTTGAAGAATAATCTCCGGTGATTCCTTTGGATGCCAGATCGCTCACTGCAACTCGGGAATGCGGATTGGACGGGCCGGCAATATTTCTGACCACAGAGGATAAATCAAATGTCAAAACTCGTTCGTATTCGGCATTTTTTAAGTCATCTGACCACAATCCTGTTTGTTTGGCATAGGTTTCTACCAGTTTGACCTGCTCATCATCACGGCCTGTCAAATGCAAATAATCAATGGTTTGCTGATCAATCGAGAACATCGCAGCCGTTGCTCCGAATTCAGGCGTCATATTGGAAATCGTTGCCCGTTCTCCCAAAGTCATAGCGCTGGCTCCTTCTCCATAAAATTCCAGATAACTGGAAACCACGCGTTCTTTACGTAAAAATTCTGTCAGTGCCAAAACAATGTCGGTACTGGTGATGCCTTCCTGTGGTTTGCCTGTCAGCTCAACACCAATGATATCCGGTAAACGCATATAGGACGCACGACCCAGCATCACGCTTTCGGCTTCTAATCCACCAACTCCAACTGAAATCACTCCTAAAGCATCCACCATCGGCGTGTGGGAATCAGTCCCGACTAATGTATCAGGGAAAGCCACACCATCTTTTATTTGAACTACCGGAGACATGCGTTCCAGATTGATTTGATGCATGATGCCATTACCCGGAGGCACGACATTTACGTTTTTGAAAGATTTTTTGCACCAGTCAATAAAATGAAAACGATCTTCGTTTCTACGGTCTTCAATCGCTCGGTTCTTCTCAAAAGCGTCTTTCTCGTATCCCGCATGTTCCACCGCCAAAGAATGGTCTACAATCAGTTGAGTCGGAACCACCGGGTTGATTTGTGAAGGGTCACCACCTTTTTCAGCAATCGCATCTCGTAAACCAGCCAAATCCACAAATGCGGTCTGTCCGAGAATATCATGACATACTACTCTTGCCGGAAACCACGGAAAATCCAAATCTCTTTTGCGTTCGATAATTTGTTTCAAAGATGAAGTCAGATTTTCCGGCGGACAACGGCGCACCAGATTTTCTGCTAAAACCTTGGAAGTATAAGGAAGTTTGTCATAAGCACCGGCTTGAATGTCTTCAACAGCAGCTTTGGTGTCAAAATAATCAAGATTGGAATTTGGTAAGGGTTTTCGGTAATTTGTGTTCATGCTTTCCCCAGAATTTGTATGTGTTTTTCTGAGCGTTAATTATACAGCCTGTATGATTTTGGTTAAACACAATTCAAATCTAATTATCCAGATAATTTTCAGGACTTCCCAACCCTTGGATTTTAAAAAAGCTGAGTTGATCAAAATAACCTCGTTGAAAGAGAATCTTTCCATCAACAACATGAAAAAAACCACAACCTCTCAAACCCAGAGGATCGCTCCATTCCAAAATTGCCCAATCACCGGATTCATGCAGCATTTCAATCTGACAAACCATTTCAGCTCTGCCAAACTCAACAGTGAATAATTTACGAATGGCATCTAAGCCGACCAAAGGTTCGGTCACCACCTGATGATTGGTTGCATTTTCATGATATAAACTGCACAAACCATCGACATCGGCATTATTAAAACAGTCAACCCATTTTTCAACGACTTGTTTTGGTGTCATAACCCAATCCATTTACTTTAAAAATTCAATTCTAACTGAAAACTGAATGGAAAGTCTGGGCAATTTGTGAGATATTTCTCAGAATGAGATTAATTGAAAAAAAACAGTCAACGCATTTGATAATGTTTCGTTCAAGCCTATAAGAATTTGACAATTCTTTGTGTTAAGATACTTTCTAAAAGAATGGGGAATATTATGAAAAACAAATTGATAGCTTTAATTTTTATGGTTTTAACTTTTGGTCAGGCTTGGTCAAAAGATGTCACAGTTCTTTCACAATCATCTGAAGCCGCTGATGGTTTGGACTTGATGGCGGTGAGTGAATTATTCAAGGAAACACCAAATCTGGAAGAGTTTGAAAAATCACTCAACGACCCGAATATCGGCATCAACAATCTGGATTTAGACAACAATGGTTATGTCGATTTTATTCGTGTTGTAGAAGATGCTGTTGAAGACACTCGCATCATCATTCTGCAAGCAGCTTTAGGCGAAGATGAATTTCAGGATGTTGCAACCATTGAAGTGGAAAAATCTGGCAATGACTATAATCTGCAAGTTCGTGGCAATGTAATCGTTTATGGTCCTGATTATTACATTGCACCCTCGGTTGTACGAATCGCCACATGGCCGATTCTCGGTTGGATTTATCGCCCAGTTTACCGTCCTTATCGCTCTACATTTTATTTCGGTTACTATCCTCGCTGGTGGAAGCCTTTTCGTCCGGTTCACATCAATGTTTACCGTACCAGAACTGTTACTTTTACCAAAAGAAATACATTTGTAGTAACCAAAACAAATCGCGTAAAAACAGTTAACAAAGTCACTTACAAACCAAGTAATTCAAGCAAAGTGACACGCACAGTTGGAGTGAAGAAAACAACTACTAACGGAAAAACCACAACAGCCGTTGGCGTAAAGAAGACCCGAACAACAGCGAACGGAAACACGGTCACTACCAAAAAAGGCGTTAAAAGAACCAATAACAAAAATACAGGTACCACAACTACCACCAAAGGCGTTAAGAAAACCAAAACAAACAAAGACGGTTCAAAGACTAAAGTTAAGAAAACTAAGAAAGTGAAAAAGAAGGATTAGGATTTTTTAAACCTAAGAAAAGCAAAACTGCCATTGAGAAATTTCCAATGGCAGTTCTATTTGAAGAATCGAAAGTATTAAGATTTATCCTTCTAACTCTTCCTCAACTTTCGATAACAGTTTTTTAATTTCTGCCTGACGACCTTTGTCAGCAACCTCGCGCCCGGGACGAGGTGTCGCATTTTGAGCTTTAATTAAATGTTGTTTGGCTTTTTCGTACTCATCTTCTTCCTCATAGAGAAAATCAGCAAAGAAATAATTCGAGTCGATACCATCAGGGTTCAACTCCAAGCCTTTTTGCAAATATTTCATGGCTTTTTTATCGCTACCAAAGCTCAATGGCCAACCGGGAACTTTGTAGTACAAAACTCCAAGGCTGGTATAAGCCGAACCATCAAGGGCATCACCATCAATTTCGATGGCTTTTTCAAACGATTGTTTGGCATGTTTTGCCAGTTTTCCGGCGGAAAAAGTTCCGGCGACGCCTGCATAAGTGGAGTAAACAATGCCTTCCCATACGAGGGCATGCGGATTTTGTGGTTGTTTGAGAACTAAATTACTGGCGGCTTTTGCCAGGTTCTCAAAGGCTTTTTCTTTACCATCTTCATTTGTCAGGTAGTTGACTTCTGCCCAATGTTTTTGAATTTCCATAACTTCAGGAGTCATTTCGGCATTGGCAACAATACTGCCGAGTAAAATTAATAAAATATATCTTTTTTTCATAAAATCACCTTGTTTGTTTTATTGAGTGAGTATTTGTTTAATTTTTTGATGTTCTTTTTTGATGGAACCTGAAACCACTTTTGGAAACAGCCCATTCACTTTTACAAATAACTTTTCCGGCCAGCCAAAAAACTGTTCAGAATTGCCTTTTTCAATGGCGGAAATGATTTGTGGAACAATTTGCTGTGGAGAATCCACCTTGTTCTTTAGTTCAGAATTCAAATGATTAACGGCATTGGAATTGATTTTGGTCGCCACCGCACGAGGAGCCAGATATTGCACATCGACATTGGTATCGGCGAGTTCCCGAGCCAATGCCTGAGAAAATCCACGAAGACCGAACTTGCTGGCACAATAACCACTGAATCCGGGATATCCAATAGCACCAAATGTGGAACCAATATTAATCAACTTACCGGAATTTGCACTATGCAACCACGGCAAGACCGCTTTGCTTATGAGAATTGGTGCTAACAAATTAACTTGTAACATTCTTTCTAAATCTTCATCAGTTTGGTTTTGCAGAAAATTCACATCGCTAATTCCGGCATTGTTGATGAAAACATGTTTGTGAGATTGATGTTGTTTCAATAATTTCTGCAAGTTGTCTCGAAATTGCATATCAGCAACATCGCCGGATAAAACATCGACAACATTTTTCAGTTCTGACTTCAATTGTTGAAGTTTGTCCGAGTTTCTTCCGGTGAGAATTAAACTCACGCCTTTGTCATCGAGCTGTTTACAAATTTCTTCGCCCAATCCTCCATAAGCACCGGTAATCACTGCGAGTGTTGAGTACCATTGATTATTCATAAGTTGGTAATCCTCTGAAGATATTGGCATAAAGTTTATAAAACCGTTTGCAGGATTTGATGACGATTTGCAACTGTTGTTCATCCAGCCTATTGATTAAGTTCTCAAAAAACTTCTGATGATCCTGATCCAAATCGCCGTGCGAAATTAAATAGCTAAAGGCTTTATTCGGTAAATTCAGCGTTTCCTTAATGCAGCCTGCTGCTTTGGTGGCAATTTGTACACTGGTTCCTTCCAAAACATGAACCATTCCCAAAAAGCACAAAGGATTAATGCGATTGATAGAATCATAGGCATAAGCAACCATGAGTTCTGTAGCAAAATCAGGTACTGAGTTTGCGACTTGCTTTTTATCGCCACCACAGGCTTCAATATCATTCAAAATCCACTTTTCATGACCAATTTCTTCCTCAATGTATTCTGCCATTGCTGTTCTCAGCCACTCATCGGATTCGTTGATTCGACTTCCAGTCAGCATCAACAACGGCACTGTGTGTTTGACATGATGGTAGGCTTGCATCAAAAAGGCGATATAGGTTTCCAGTTTGATTTTGCCGGCTAAAGTTTGTTGAATAACCGGTAATGAGACCAATTCAAGCTGCTCTTCAGATGTGGCATAGCAAAGTTCTTCAAACGGCGTAATTTCTTGTTTCTGTTGTAACTGCATAAATATCCTGTAGTTGTTTTGTATAGGTTTTAAAAATTTGCTGATGTTTGGATTTACCGGAACTTGTCAGCATATTGTTTGAAATGCTGAAAGGCTCATCAGCGAGAATGATTTGTTTAATTTGTGCATAATCAGGGAAATTCTGATTAAATTGCTCAATTCTTTCCTGCAAGGATTGTAGCGAATGTGTTGTCACACAAATTGCTGTTAAAAACGGTTCTGAATCACCATAAACCACGGCTTGCATAATTCCCGGGATGGCGGTGAGTTCAGCTTCAATCCAATCAGGTGAAATATTTCTACCAAACGAATTAATGATGACATTTTTCTTTCTACCAATAATGTGCAAGTTGTGGTGTTCATCAAAACGTCCAATATCTCCGGTCGAGAACCATTCATCACTATTTTTTTCTTCACCCAAATAGCCTAAATAAGACGCTCCCTGAGTTTGAATTTCTCCATCTTCAGCGATTCTGACATTGATATGCGGTAATATTTTGCCAACATGGCCTGTTTCAGAATCATCTGTATTCAGGCTGATGACCGAACCACATTCGCTGATTCCATAGCCTTCATAAACAGGCAATCCCAATTCTTTTGCTTGTTCGAGCAAACCTTTGGAACAGACCGCGCCACCTACGGCAATAAATCTTAGAAACGAGACATCGGTTTGATTTTGTTGGAGATAGGCAATCATCATCTTCAACATTTGCGGCATAACTATGATGCTTTGAGCTTGGTATTGAACCAATGCGTTGATGAATTTTTCAATGTCCAAACTGCCTGAACCATTCATTCCCAACTCTGACATGGGAACGGTAATCACTTCAATTCCTGCATATTCGGCGGCATAATTGGCCGCTACGTTTTCAAGCAAAATACTGAGCGGCAAAACGCAAAGATGTTTTTTGACATTAAATTTGGAAGTCACTTCTGCCAATGATTGACCGACTTTTCTCAAATGCTCTTCACTGAGACAAACACCTTTTGGCTCACCGGTGGTTCCGGAAGTGAAAGTAACTTTGTGTGTTTTTTTCGGGAATCGAATCTGAGATTTCAGCTTTCTTGTCATAATCACAATATCTTTGGTCAGATAAAATGG
>Ga0116164_10003250_pt1 | contig 11192 bp, 3 predicted proteins | sample AD_UKC109_MetaG_FD_89888 | JGI IMG/M metagenome (GOLD analysis project Ga0116164, IMG submission 89888) | Active sludge microbial communities of municipal wastewater-treating anaerobic digesters from Hong Kong - AD_UKC109_MetaG | ecosystem: Engineered > Bioreactor > Anaerobic > Digestate... | reverse complement strand
GCCGCGGTCGGTGAAATAGGAGAAAAGGTATACGTCGGATTTTTGTTCTTTGCATCCGGTTGCAAGAAGGAAAATGATCAGTACCAGGTATGTTTTTTTCATAGCAAGAAACGATTTCAGAGTAATCCAATGCTAAAGATGTGCCTCGACTGGAGACACGGATTAACAGTTTCCGGTCAGCGAGTATACAATCTGTACATCTCAGCTCCCGCCAGCAGGAAAGCTCCCAGTCCGAAATCTTCAAAATCCGGCATGCTGTCGTAAGTAACCGGCTGACCGTCCATGGGCTCTTTACCTGTACTTTGAACATACCCCAGGAATCCGTTCTCGTGCATGCAATCATCAGCCATGGCATACCATGCTTTTTCGATAACCGGCAGGTATTTCTTTTCCTTCAGGATACCGTTATTCACGCCCCATGCAAGGCCATAGACGAACATAGCAGTACCTGAAAGCTCCATTCCGCCGAAATGATCCGGGTCATGGAGGCTGACATTCCATGTACCGTCTTCCCGCTGGACCTTAACCAGTGCCTTGGTCATTTTCTTGAAATCCTTGAGGAATGGTTTATAATATTTACTTTCCTTCCCGATAATATCCATGGTACGGGCCAGCGCCAGGTATACCCAGCCGTTTCCGCGTGACCAGTAGCAATCTTCACCGTTGGGTTCGGTATAGGGTGGATCGAAGTCTGCATCCCGCCACCACAATCCATCCTTCTCATTGTAAAGACCGTTATCTCCATGATCATTCCTTGAGAAGGTATACATCTCGAACATTTTATCATGGTATTTTTCATCCTCATAGAGCACTCCCAGCTTTGCAAATACGGGCATTCCCATCTGAATGGCATCTATCCAGCTCCAGTCATCGTTTTTCGGATGATCCACGATATTATTCATGCATTCGGTAATATTGGCTATCCTCTCAGGCTGAGGATCAATCAAATACAGGTCTATATAAGTCTGTCCGCAGCATTGGTCATCGGCATTCCGGGTCATATTTCCTGATCGGAATCCCCAGTTATGGAAGGTGGACCAGTCGACAGCATAGTTATAGAATTTATCATCCGGATCGACTTCATACAGCGCCATCAGCCCTTCATAGTAAACCGCCCGGGTCCATATATTACTTGGTCTCTCGCGGTTTGTTATAATGGTCTTTCCGGGGTCGGGCCATTTATTCATGAAATACTCATTGGCTGTCCGCATTTTTTCAAGCACAGCTTCAGCTTTTGGATTCTGTGCATTGACGATTGTAACAGCAAAAACAAAGATGAATGTCAGTAGTAGTTTAGCAGTGTCTTTTTTCATATGTCTGTTATTTAGCTTTAATGATTACGTGGGATGAATTAACTCCATTGGAATCAGTAACTACAATCACATATTTTCCAGCCTCAAGATAAGAAGTTTTAAGTTTCCAGCCAGAACCGGATACCTGTTCTTTTTTCACCTCAAGTTGCCTGCCATCCATGGTATAGAGTTTGATCCGGTCCTCATTCAACGGATAATCATATTCTATAATAACCTCATTATCAAAAGGATTCGGATATATTCGCGGCGTATTTAAAGAGAAATTTTCAAGCTCATCGTTGAGAACTCCTTTTTTAACCCGGATTATTCCATATGCTGTTAATTTTGACATATCCCAGATGAGGCTGTCTCCGGGTATTATCGGGTTGATTTTGGAGAATGCACCTTCAATGGTTCCTTCAGCGACAAGGATCTGGAAATAATCTCCTTCCTTGTAGGACGAATCACTGTTGTTTGATAAATACAGCGTTCCATTCAGGCTTGCATTCGACCCCACGTAAACCTGGTCGCACTGTCCGGTTTCAGCGTTTACATCAAGTCGAAGCGTACTTTTATCCTGCATGGTGAAGCTTCCTTTGGTAGTAAATACTCCCATATTCGAGTACGCCGGAAGCAGCATGGAACCACCTTCCAATTCAATATTTCCATCCACTGAACCTGCTCCGGCAAGGTAGGATCCGGATTTACAAACTATATTTCCCGTTCCGGTGGCGCTTCCCGAGGTATTACTTATCATCAGGAATCCTCCTTCGACTGTTGTTTCTCCTGAATAGGTATTTGCATTGGTCAGTATCAACATTCCGGAACCTGTTTTAACAAGAGCTGCCCGTGCACCTGAATTTTTGATCTGGCTGTCATTAATAAGGCCGTCAAAGGAGGCATTGGTGTTTTTTCCTCCAAGCTTCCAGGTGATCGTATTTGCCGCTTCACCACCGGCACCCAGGATTGCTCCTGCAGGAGCCTGCAATTCGCCTATTTCGATTGTTGCATCTTCAGATGGTCCGTATAGCAGCGTAACTTTAGGATCGAGCGTTAATGCGGCATTTTTATACCCGGAGGTATTGCTAACGATAAACAGGCCACCGTCGCTGTCTGTATGTGCGTTTACAGTTCCCTGGAATCCGGACCAGTCGCCCTTAAATTCACTATGTAACCATGGGATGGTGAGATCAAGGGTCCCGCTTCCGGTAAGGTTCCCCGTGAGGGAACACCGCCCGTCAAGGGTAATGGAGCCCGTTTGTCCTGCTTCAACGACGATATCCCAGGCGCAGTTGTCCGTGGTGGTGTTGAGGTTGTTGTACATGGCCAGTTCACCACCCCTGAAAATTACTTCTTCACCCGGACCGGTGAAATTTGCATCTTCATTGACTAAATTCACAACCCCTTCGCTGATTATGGTTCCCTTGTGGTTATTGGGATACAGGTTTAGCATGCCGGGTCCTTCCTTTATAAGGTATCCGGGCCCTTCCAGTGCTGTACCCAGGGTAAATGCAGATCCTTCTGATGAAAGATCAAGTGTTCCGTTGTTTTCACCAAAAGTCATACTCCTGTTGGTGCTATTATTCCCGGTAGCAGTAATCTCAAGTGTTCCACCGTTCAGCACAAGGTTCTGAGCACCTGCATCCGCTGCTCCAATTCCACTGGCTTCTCCTCCGTTGGTGAGCGTTTCAATTTGCAGAACACCTTCTTCAATGGTGGTAACCCCGGTAAATGTGTTCGGTGTATTGAGTTTAAATGTTCCGGTTCCTTTCTTCACCATGCTTGTTGTTCCTGTGATCGAACCATCCCCGGAAACAGACATGGTTTTTGAGGATTCGAACAGGATGTGACTGACGCTGTAGTCGTCCATAATCTGGATGTTTGTCTGCTGTGCCAGGTCGTTAAATACTACCGTATCGTTTCCAATAAAATAATCGGCTGTTCCATCTTTCTGCCAGTTCTGCTTTTCATAGATATCCCATTCATTATCAATATTTCCGATCCAGGTAACGGTTGATGAACCCCTGGTAACGGGAATTTCCAGGACCAGGTTGTTGTTTTCAACCTTCAGGATCTTAGGTATGCTCGAAATGCCGGTAAGTGTTATATTTTCAAGGTCCCCGGTAAAGGTTCCTGAAACATCCGCCAGGATATAGTTGCCCGGAGTCAGGGTTCCGGTAAGTGGATTAATATCAATTGTAACATCGGTTTCCAGTAAAAGATCTCCGTTTACAACAATTATATCGCTTGCTCCAACTGCATTTTCTGCAAGGTCAAAGTAGAGGGTGATATTATTCCCAATTTCAAGATCTCCTCCAAGGAAGAGGGTATCAGAATCTGCTTCGGGTGTTCCCACATCCAGGGTTGAGAATTTTTCAAGCGTAAGGCCTTTACCGATGAGTCCTTTCCCGCTGAGGGTCGCAAATCTTTTTACCAGGACCTTGCTGTTTACCAGATTACCGGATAATTCCAATTCTCCGTCCCAGATCCGGGTTATACCTGAATAATGATTGGTATTTGAAATTGTTAGTTTGCCTAAGCCGTCCTTTGTAAGCCCTCCCTGTCCGTCGATACTTCCCTCCCCGGAAAATACGAAATCATAGGGAGATATTACCCGGATATCAGCCGGGCTAACGCTGGCAGTAATATTTACAGACGGAGCGTTCTGTGCCGATATATCGAAGAGCACGCTGTCTCCATCCTGGAAGCTGACCGGGGTTTCTTTTGACAGCCATGAAGTGGCTGATCCATTATCCCAGTTGCCTGAATTCCAGGTAACCTGGCCGTTGAGCATAACAGGGGCAGGAGGAATGGAATCCATGTTATGGCCGATAAAGAAGCTCGGGTGGGGTGGCTGGTTATAGGAATTCGGCTGCCACCCGATGGCTGCGCGATACTGTGGGTCCTGCATCAGGGTATAAATACGAATGTCTGTCGGGTAGGGTGTGGTATAGATCCTGAGCCCGGAGTTATCCGAAAGCCTCCATATTACTTCTTCTCTCCAGTCGCCGAGTATATCTGCACTTACACATGGATTTCCCTTGGTATAGTTATTTGAAAGAGTACCATTTGCAGTCAGGAGCCTGGTATTTGCCCCGTCGTTATATTTTGTTATCGTTCCAATTCCGTAATCTGTATACCATGCATGATCCAGGATCTCTCTCAGGGGATCACCGTCCCACCAGATAAAGAAGTTCATGGAAGAAGGGGGTGTCAGGCTGGATATTTCAGTCCCGTAGGATGTAAGGAATGGAAATCCCGTGGGGCCCCACATTTCCATCCCGGCGTAGCGGGAGGTAATATCCGAGCATCCGGCACGGCCCATGTCCCGTCCAATGCCTTTATGGTAATAAATTTCCCCTGTTCCGGCATTCCGGTAATTTCCCCCCCAGACACCACTGTTTTCCAAACAGCCAAAGTATTCTATCCCCGGCCAGTCGGGATTTATATCTGCCAGGTGCTGTGCATCTCCATGACCATAGGTTGTGGAATACAAACCGGTTCCATCGTCATCCACGCACATGGACCCATACATAATCTCATCCCTTCCGTCGTTATCCACATCGCCCTGGGTAAGATTGTGGTATCCCTGACCTTTATAATCCTCGTTGCCTGCCTGGTCTGAAGCAAAATACCATTGTTGTGTTAACTGGCTTCCATCGAAATTCCATGCTTCCATGGCAATTTTATGGTATATACCACGACTGATCACTACGCTGGGATTCTTCCCGTCGATATATGCTACGGTGAACATACACTTGGTGGCCCTGTGGGATAGCTGGGTAATGTTCATGCCTGATTCACCCCATTGCAAAATGGGATCTCTCTGGATATAATCTGCCCGTGTGATTTCTTCTCCTGTTTCTCCATCAAAAATGGATAGAAAATCCGGGCCTTCGGTACGATAGCCATAATAGCTGATGGAGTACCTGTAGTTGGTGATGCCATCTCCATCTATATCCCCGATGACATTGCCCAGGCCATCAATCGTGCCTTCAGAGGTCCGGACAGCAACTTCAGCCTTACCGTCATTATCCAGGTCCCACACCAGGAAGTTAAATTCTACCTTATCGTTGATATTGGGCCCAATGTTTATTGCCCAGAGGAAGGTCCCGTCGAGTTCATAGGCTTCCAGGAAATGGAAATCAGTAGCATTTACTGCACTTTCATTATTTGCCAGACGTTTGACAACAATTTCGTATTCGCCGTCCCCGTCCAGATCGCCTACGGAAGCATCGTTTAATTCATAGGAAACGGTATTCCCGGTCAGTTCCCTTACCGGAATATCCAGGTAACTTTTTGACCAGGTGGAGCATGTTTCATTCAGCAGATGCTCGACGCCGCCTATTACAGTACGTAATTCATAGTTTGAACCAGCACTGCCTTCTGCATCCAGGTAATTTGAAGCACCATCGATGGGTGAAGTATTTAGCAAGACACCGTCCCTGTACAGATTATATCCTACAGCATCGTATTCGGCAGCCAGTACTCTCCAGCTCACCAGGTTTCCCGAACCATTCTGTACGGAAAGCAGCCCGTGATTCAGGTTTTCCATTTGTCGCTGTGCAACTAACGAAAAGCCAGTTAACAGCAACGTTGTCAGCAGGGATATCTTAATAAGAATATTTTTCCGGTTCATCTCTAACTCGCTTACTTAATTAAAAATACTTTTTCATTGTATACCCTTTCCCCGGTCTCGAATCGCAGGATATACAATCCTTCCGGATTACCGGATATATCAAGTCTGATACTGTTATTGGGAACGAACTGCTCCAGCACACATCCCTTACTGTTCAGTATACTTATCAGCCGGATATCTTCATTTACCGCTCTTGTTTCCACCATGATTTCTCCCCGGGTCGGATTTGGGTATACCTGCAAACCAGTGAGCCTGTCTTCCGGTACAAGTTCTGGTTCCGGTTCTACATCAGTTACGAAAATAAATCCATCCGAATAAAAATACCTGTAATCCCAATACAGGCTGTCACCCGGGTATTTCGGATAAATTCCCGAGAGTTTACCCCCGATGGATTCTGCATCAAAAAAGATCACGCGATCACCTTTTTCGAATTCATCTCCCGAATTATTCCTGATAAACAGGATGGGTTCATTCAGGATCACGGATTTTGCCTTGATCATATCACCTACGCCAGCCAGATCGGTCACCTCCTGCATCAGAATACTGCTTTTTTGCATTGTAAGTGTAGAGTCAATGGTAAGCATACCTATTTCGTCACCCGGGGAAAGCGTTGATCCTCCCTGCATTTCCAGGTTGCCTGATATAGTTCCGTCTCCGCCCACAGAAGCTCCGTTCAGAACAGTTACATTTCCAGTTCCCGTTGCGCTTCCGGAGATATTCTTTATCCAGAGAGTACCTCCTTCAACGGTAGTTCCCCCGCTATAAGTATTACTGTTACCGTCGATGATAAGTCTTCCGGTTCCTGTTTTAATGAATGAATTTCCCTGGATTTCACCGCTGAGTACGGACTCTTCGGCATTGGCGCCAATTTTCCAATCAGCATCCTTAAGCACAGCTCCGGCAGAAAGCATGAGGGACCCAAACACAACCGTTCCTCCCGTTAAATGGTATGCATTCAGGTTTTCGTTTATTATTACAGAGGCTTCCGGACAGCTGTTATTTCCTCCGAACCGAAGGTCTCCCGTACCGCTGGTTATTACATTCAGGACACCTGAAAAGCCCGTCCAGTCACCTTCCAGGTCTGCCCGGTTATAGTTAACCTCCAGGTTCAGCATTCCGGATCCTGTAAGAACATCCTGGTTGGTTACCCGGCCATCCAGGGTATAGGTAACATCTGCCTGATCCGGCACTTCAAGTTGATAGCTGGATATGTTGGATGTATTCTTTGAGTCATACATGACGATGCTTCCGTCATTCAGGACGATTTTTCCCGAAGTCAGACCGGATTCGTTTGCAGCATCCGAAAGGAATTTTACCGTTCCGCTGTTCAGGATGAAGTCACCGGAAAGTGTATTGGAAGCCTCAATTCCCAGGGTCCCGGCCCCGCTTTTCTCAAGGGGTCCCGATCCGGTTAAGATTCCTGAAATCACCTGTTGATTATCCACGGTTATGGTACCTCCATTTTCATCAATTTTGATGCTTTTGTTGGATGTTCCTTTGCCTGTTATTCTGAGTTTACCTCCATTCATTGCAAGCTGCTCGTGATCTGTTCCTCCCGAACCAATGGCTGAACTTTCATCTCCGTTGTTTAACTGGCTGATAACTATTTCTCCGCCCTCAATCTGTACAGGCCCTGTAAATGAATTCAGGTTATTGATCTTAAGTTTTCCGCTTCCCTGCTTTAATAGTCCTCCGGATCCTGTGATTATACCATCTCCATTTAATTCGTAGTCGGCGGTAGCATTTACCTGAAGTTTTCCGATGGCCAGGATTCCGCCTACATCCACAACATTTGTTGCTGCTCCGTTATCATCAAAAACTACGGTATCTTCAGGCATAAAGAAAGATTGATTGTTCGAGGGATCCTTCCAGTTCAGGTCCCCATTCAGGCTCCAGGAGTCAGATGTACTACCGGTCCATGTAAGTTTTTTTGCTTCTCTCTTCTCGGGGATCGTCAGTGCAATGGTTCCGTTTTCAGCTTTTAATTCATTGTAGATGGCTTCAAGACCCTCAAGTTTAATATTTTCAACCGTGCCGTTTAGGGCACCACTATATGAAAACAAGGTATAGGTGCCCGGGTTTATGGCTCCATCGGTAAGACTTATTTTAAGGTATACATTGTTTTCCAGTGTCAGATCGCCGTCAATGGATACCATATCGTGATTGGCTTCGGCTGCTGTGGAGATTTGCATCCTGACAACTGAGTTTGATTTTAATGTAAGGCCGTTCTCAATGAAGATGGTATCAATTTCTGACATCCCCGGCATCAGGGTTCCCCGTGTTTGAAGGACAAGACCTCCCTTCAGGTAACCTGATCCACCGATTCTCCCGCCCTGTTCGGTTGATGCATTTTTCCCTCCCCAGGCACCTCCGGATACCAGGAAGTGGCTGTTTTCAATAAGTCCGTTAACGATGAACGCTCCATCTGTAACTATGGTTTTCCCTGTATAGGAATGATTGCCCTTTATTTCCAGGGTACCTTTTTGAGTTTTAAGGAGGTTCATTGAGCCGGAGAGCGATCCTTCACCCTGGAAAATATAATTATCCGGAGAAGCTATCACAAGCAGGCCGGGTTCCAGGTCTGAAATAATCTCAACAGGAAGATCATGGACGCCATTAAAACTGAAAATGACCGTATCTCCGTTTATAAAAGAGGATTGTATTCCATACTGATCGGCAAAGTTGGATGTTGTTTGATTCCAGCTGTTATCTTCACTGTTTCCCATCCACTTTTTCCCTGAAAAAACAAGAGGAACAGGAGGAGCCATGTCATGTTCGAGGAAGAATCCGGGGTGGGGAGGTTGATTATACCCTACATTTTGCCAGGCTATTGCACTCCTGTACTGGCTGTCGTGCAGAAGTGTATATAACCTGTAGTCAGTCAGGTCAGTGGTGGTGTAAATACGTAATCGCGTATTGTTACTATAGCGCCAGATAACCTCTTCCCTCCAGTCTCCAAAAATATCAGCAGTAAGACAGGGCGTTGATTTGGTTCCGTTGTTTGATGAAACATTGACACCTGACAATATGGTTGTACTATAATTTCTTATGGATGTTCCATCCAGTAATTCGCTATATATGTCGGCATCCCATAACACACTGAAGTTTATACTGGAAGGTCTGTCCCCTGCATAGTCTCCTTCAACATCGTAGGCGCCGCCTTCCGAGGATGACCAGGCTTCGAATCCCCTTGTACCAGAGGATATATCTGCAGCAACTCCACGGCCCACGTCACCGGATAATTTATGCTGCCATAGTATTTTTCCGGTTGCTGCTTCCCGGAAGGTTACTCCGTTCACTCCATCTTCATGTGGAGCAAAAACCTCCAGGCCGGGGTGATCGGGGTCCATATCGGATACATGCAGGGCATCCCCATGATGCAATCCAGTGGAATATAATCCTTTGCCATCATCATCAACGGTCATGGACCCATAAATAATTTCATCTTTTCCATCGTTATCCACATCTGCTACTGAAAGATTATGGTTTCCCTGTCCGATATAGGGATTGGAACCATCGGCTACAAAAAGCCATTTCATGGTGATGTTGCTGCCGTTCCAATCATAGGCAGCGAGGCAGGTTCTTTCATAATAGCCCCTGCACATGACAAAGCTCAGATGTTCACCATCCAGATATGGAGTACATGCCAGGAATCTGTCTACCCTATTACCATATGAATCTCCCCATTGGGAAACTGAGCCCCTGGCGGGTTCATAGTTTATGGTTTGCATTGCTGCCCCTGTTTCTCCGTTGAAAACAGTAAGAAACTCCGGTCCCGTCAAAATCCTTCCATCAGTACCCCGGTAGTCTGCATCGGGATTTCCAATTATGTTGCCCAGTGCATCAACGGTACCATCGGCCGTTTTACAAGCCATTTCGGCTTTCCCGTCTCCATCAAAATCCCCAACCATAAACTGTGTATAATGCGCCCCGGCACGGATATTCCTACCCAGGTTTATCCTCCAGAGAAGTTCTCCCTCAAGGGTATAAGCATCGATAATCACAGGGCCTGTATAACCTTCGTGTGCGTTATCATGGGAATTGCTGGGATCCCATTTAAGGATTATTTCCATATCACCGTCACCATCAAGATCCGCGGCAGAAGCATCGTTTGCCGAATAGGTATAACTGCCATCGGGCACAGTGCCTCCAGGAGGTATGCTGATTGGAATGTCCAGGTAATTGTAGCTCCTGACAGCCTTTTCAGTCGATGCAGGATATTCAACCCCATTAATAATGGCTGCGATTGAATAGGAATCACCAACAGCTCCTGCCGGATCAAGGTAATTGGAAGGACCCTCCCATGGTTCGGGTGTTATTTTTGTTCCGTTTCTGTAAATGTTGTAAGCCACCTCAGGCCATTCATGACCGGTAATCCTCCATCCCAGATATACTCCACCATTGGTTTTAATAGCAATAAGACCCCGGTCCAGTTGCTCTAGCTGACGTTGTGCAACAAGAAATTGTATGGCCAATAATCCTGCAAGCACCAAAACTACCTTCTTCATTCTTTCTTCTCAATTAATATGCTCTACTCCATTTGCATTTCGGAGCTTTATGAACCGGCACTTCACCGGAATTATATGTACTATTCTTTAGTATATGTTAAGAGGTTAACCTTTGAAGTAAGTCCGGATGGTTCAACATTCCACTGCGTTGCATCAAAACGTTCATATTGTATGTTGACCATATTGATCTCGTAGAATTTTTTCCATTCCACACCGGCATTTTCCAGTGCCCGCAGACGGTTTGCCGCCAGGTTTGTTACTTCAATTTCCAGTTCATTATTTCCAGGGTGAAGCGCTGAAGAAACATCGATGGTAAACGGATTGGAGAAAACAGTTCCCACAAGCTTTCCATTTAATGTAACACGTGCACTTTCCCTTACATTTCCAAGGTCCAGCAGGTATATGTCATCGGATAAACTATCAAGGCTGAACGAAGTCGTATACGTGGCTGTTCCGGAGAAGGATTCATACACCGGACCAAAATCGGTCCAGGATACCAGAGAGTTGAGGGTCAGTGGTCCTGGAATTTCAGGGCCTCCCTCGTTAAACGCAATATGCCATTCATTGTTTATGGGCAGGATTTCTTTTTCTGCTCCCCTGTAGTTCCATGACTGTTTCCTGGATTCTTTTGGTTGCAGCAGCAGGAAGACTGTTTCGCCCGGCAGCAATTGAATTTTAACGCCTGTGGTTTTTTCAGCCGGATGATATTCAGCTGTTCCGATTTTTCCTGATAAGGGATCCATAAATACAGCT
>Ga0116164_10003249_pt1 | contig 11193 bp, 10 predicted proteins | sample AD_UKC109_MetaG_FD_89888 | JGI IMG/M metagenome (GOLD analysis project Ga0116164, IMG submission 89888) | Active sludge microbial communities of municipal wastewater-treating anaerobic digesters from Hong Kong - AD_UKC109_MetaG | ecosystem: Engineered > Bioreactor > Anaerobic > Digestate... | reverse complement strand
TGTGATGTTTCCGGGACCGCTGGCGACCGACCACGAGTAGCTCTTGTAACCATATGTGGTGTTGGCTTCGTTACCTTTTGAGTAAGCACAGACACCGTCGTCGGCGGTAATGGTGCAGTCGGGAAGGTCGCTCACATTAACGACTTTTTGGCAAAATGCAGTAGTAGGGCAGGTAGGGCAGGTAGGGCAGTTGGTAGAATATGGACTGACCGATGTTGTAACGTTCAGCTTGATCGTGACCGTCGGACCCGTGCCTGCAGTATAGTAAATGGTATCTGTGCCCTGGCCACTGTCCAATGTGCCCCCAATAACTGTCCATTCGTAGCTGGTCATTCCAGACGGGCCGGTGGCCGTATTCTGAGAACCAGGACAAACGGGCGAACTTGCCGAAACGGAGCAGGTGAAGGCATCTATTACGAGCGAATCCATCGAATAGCACTGACCGCTAGGAGGACAATCAACCTCGTTGGCTTTGATTGGAAGAGTGCAGCTACATCGTTGTTGGTTGCTAGTATACCAGGTGAGGATAACTTTACTAAGTGGACTTACGGGCATGAATTTTAGAGATTGACCACATTCATAAGATGCGCCAAGTTCGACATACCAATAGCCAGTTTGACCCTTCTTAACGCATGGGGATACGCAAATCTCGGTAGGGCCTGGTTGTGGAACATTATCGATATAAAGCTGGCCGATCAAATAAAAAATCGATCTGTCTGAGTTCGCGTTGTTAGTAATAGCGAATTTGATGTAGGGAGTCGCTCCGGGCTGACAGCACTCAACGTATTGGTTGCCGTCTTTGAAAACTAGCTCTGCAGATATTTGTACATCTTGAGCGCTACATGTCGAGTAGCCGCATTCTGTAAGTGTGGGTGCAGTGCCACCATTGGCATAATCTATGATCGTGAAAGAAGTGGAATTGAGTACTACAAGATATATGAACAATCCTATGATCTTCGAGATCGCCTTTCTCGGCGGTCGTTCAGAACGTATCAACACTTGCATAATTGGCCCTCCCATTATAGTCTCCTCAAGATCGATCAGTGAACTATACTTTTGCATGGTATTTCTATTTTAAGTTTTGCCATTTAGAATATGTGTCCGTGCCAGATAGCACCTTAAATCGAAGATCTCCGGGGCATCTGAGCGTCTATTGCGCCAAAAGCCAAATCGCCATCTGGCATAGTATCATCTAGAGTTATACATTAAAGTTTATATTGTATGTAATTAATATACATATTCATATTTTATCAATCAGACATCGAAAGCCAAAATTGCGCCCGAAGAACTTCGCGAACCCTCGCGGTGGGCAGCGTCTATCACGATGAAAGAGGAGATCATGGGGGAAACGCGAAAGGCAATGCCTTTTCAAAGGCGGGCCCGGCCAACCATGTAGCAATTCAATCGAAAAGTTTATTACTAAATATGATGTAGTTGGGGTGGCGTGCGTGAAAACCCGTTTCGTGACCTTTCAGAGAACCGCGCTCGCCGCCAAAGGGTGGCAAAGACGACAACAGCCTTCCTGACCCAAGGGTGCCGGAGCCAAGGATGATAAGGTCATCTTCCCGAAGCTCAGGCATCCCTTTTCTTCTGCCAGTCTTAAAAATATGTCGGGATAAACTCGTCTTCGCCGGGGGAGGTGGCCACGATTTCTGATCGCGATCCATCTGGGCATCCAGACCCCAAATTAAACCTCTAATTCAAAAAACGCTAACAAAATCTTTTATAGTAAACGTCTGCAATAAATCTCTTGATCATTATGACGGGAAGATATTATCAGGGAATATCAGGTCTGATCCTAGTCCTCGCCCTCCTATGCACTGCAGCGGCTGCAGAAGACGAGGCCACAGAAGGCCAAAAAGAGGTGCTCAGAATCTCGACGACCACCAGCCTCTACGACACAGGCCTGCTTGACGAGATAGAGGATATCTTCGAGGGGCTGTACAACGTCGACGTCCAGATCGTCTCGGGGGGGACGGGGATTGCTATCGAGCGAGCAGAGAAGGGTGATGCAGACCTGATCCTCGTCCACGACCTGGCGAGGGAGAGAAAGTTCATCGAAGAAGGCTATGGCCTTTCACGGACCTGCTTTGCCTACAACTACTTCATCATCGTCGGCCCCGAGGCTGACCCCGCCGGAATAAAAGAGATGAACGTCTCTGAGGCGATGAAGACGATCATGGAGCAGGGCATCGCAGACCCCGACAAGATCAAGTTCGTATCGCGGGGCGACGACTCCGGAACTCACGCCAGGGAGAAGCTCCTCTGGGATAGAGCCGGCTTCAACTACACTGAAGTCGCAACCTCTGGCCGCTGGTACGTCGAAGCCGGTCAGCCCATGGGCCAGACCCTGCTGATGACCAGCGAGATGAGAGGTTACACCCTCTGCGATACGTCCACCTTCGCCGCATATCGAAGCGATCTCGACCTGGTACCCCTCATCGAGGAGGGTGATGATCTCCTGAATGTCTACGCTGCGATCCCCGTGAACCCCGCAGTCTACCCCGAAACGAACTGCGAGATGGCGCGAAACTTCGTCAACTATCTCGTCTCCGACGAGGGGCAGAGCCTGATCGCTGAGTACGGGACTGAGACGATCGGAAAGCCTCTCTTCAACCCCGCAAGAGGAAACTGCGATCTGATCGGATGTTCAGGGGACGAATGCTCTGTGCCTCTGGCCGATGACCGCTGCAACATGGCAGAGGCATAAGCTCTACATCCAGCATTGAGATGAAGATCGGATTATAAGAATTCTTGAAATGTTCAGGTGAAAACTTTGGATGAGATCGCGGCGGGTCTGGTGAGGGCGGCGGAGATGATCCTGGCCCTCGACCCGACGGTCGTGGAGATTACGACGAAGTCCCTCGCCATAGCCTTGACCTCGACGGCCATCGCCGCCATCCTCACCGTCCCCATCGGCGGCCTCATCCATTTTCACAATTTTAGGGGAAAAAGAGTCGTTGTGAACCTCATCCAGACCCTCTACAGCCTCCCGACGGTCACCGTCGGCCTCGTCGTCTTTCTCCTCTTATCGAGGTCGGGGCCCCTCGGAAGCTTCGGCCTCCTCTTCACCCCCTGGGGCATGGTCATAGGCCAGACGATCCTGATCATGCCGATCATAACCGGCCTCACCATCGCCGCACTCAGCGGCGTCGGACCTGCCGTCCGAGACACCGCCGTATCTCTTGGCGCATCGAAGTTCCAGGCGATCTTCACCATCATGGCCGAGGCGAGGGCTGCGATGCTGGCGGCGGTTCTCCTCGGCTTTGGCCGGGCCCTCTCGGAGGTGGGGGTGGCGATGATGATCGGAGGAAACATCCGGGGCTACACCAGGGTTTTGACGACGGCGATAGCTCTTGAGACCTCGCGGGGCGACGTCGAGCTCTCGATGGCTCTCGGGATAATCCTCATTTCCATATCCCTGATCGTCAACCTCCTCGTCAACAGGGCTCAGGGGAACTGGTGGTCATGATCGAGGCGAGGGGGGTCTGGGCAAGAAGGGGCGGGACCGACATTCTGAAGGGTGTCTCCTTAGAGGTGGACGAAGGCGAGATCCTGGCCGTCATCGGCCCCACAGGCTCGGGGAAGACCACCCTCCTCAGACTCCTCAACCTTCTAGATCACCCTGATGGGGGGAAGGTCCTCTTCGATGGGACCGATGTCTCAAAGGACGAGAGGTCGAGGTTTTCCGCCCGGAGGAGGATGGCCATGGTCTTCCAGAAGCCCACGATCTTCAACCTCACCGTCGAGAAGAATGTCTCCTACGGCCTCAGAATAAGAGGAGTCTCCGGTCAAGCTCGCCGGGATCGGTCGAGGGCCGCCCTCCGGGACGTGGGCCTCTCCGGCTACGAGAATAGGAGAGCCTTCAGCCTCTCGGGAGGCGAGGCCCAGAGGGTGGCCCTGGCGAGGGCTCTCGTCACAGAGCCTGAACTTCTCCTCCTGGACGAGGCCACGGCGAACCTCGACCCCAGGACTGCGGAGACGATCGAAGACCTGATCCGACGGGCGGGGGGGGACGGACTTTCGGTGGTGATGGCGACCCACGATCTCGACCAGGCCCGGCGGCTCTCCGACAGCGTGGCCGTCCTCGTCGGAGGTGAAATGGTCCAGATGGGATCTCCGGACGATATATTCGAGCGACCCGAGTCGGATGTGGTGGCCCGCTTCGTCCGGGCGAGGTCCGGCTGGTGACGAGTTCACTTGTGCATCGCTCGTTCTGACTCTTCAAGACGATCTTCGATCAATCCTGGGATTCGGAGGACAGATAATTATCGTAGAAGCGACTTAACCGTCGGTGGAGGCGAAGTTCATGAAAGCGAAGGGCGGAAGAAGAGTCGAGTTTTCGATGTGGCTATTTGAGCAGCGGAAGAGGGACGACCGGATCGGAGACGTGGCCCGCGACGCCTACCAGGAACATCAAAACGGCGAGTGGCCCAAGACCGGCACCCTCCAGGACTATCTCGACCACATGAAGGAGAAGCGGGTTCGGGGCGCTCCTCTGAAAGCTCTGGACCAGGCCTGGTGGGAGTACCTAGACGTCGTCACGAAGGATGTGGCCCAGCACTGTATCCTCATGGAGGCTGGAGCGGTGATGTTGAAGGCCCTGTCGAAGGCCGAGCATCTGGAGGATGAAAACAAGTACGTCTTCGATGGCGCCTACGTCGAGCGTATCCAGAAGCTGATGACGAAACGGAAGGAGATCTGAATCGGACATTTTATTCGAAGATCGTTTCGGCTAGTCTCAATCGTGCCGAAGCTTTCGAATAAGAAAGTTTAATCCGCTGATCGTCTCATCCTCACCGTCATGAACGTCAAGTTGATTTTGGCGATCTTGACACTATCCATGATGGTGCCGCAGGCGGCCTTTGCCCATCCCAACGAGGCCTCGGGGATCGTTCGCCGGGTGATCGACGGCTGCACCTTCGAGGTGGAGGGCCTCGGAATTTTCAGCCTCGCGGACCTCAGCTGTCCCCAGATGGGGACCGCCAACGGCGTCCACTCGCGAGAGTACAGCATGGAGCGGCTGCTGAACGTCCAAGTCTTCCTGGATATCGACAACAATACCGGCAACGGTTGTGTCGTCTATCTCTACGGCAAGAACGGAAACCCGAAGCTAATCCCCTGCTACAACAGGATGATCGTGGATGCGGGTTATGCCTGGGTCAGCGACGACACCGATAACGAGTTCGACCCCCAGGATTGGTGGAACGTCACCAATTGAGGAAGTCGATCCGAAGTTCTGATTAATAAATCGATCAGCGCGTTTGATTGTCCAACTTAATCCTTCATATTTTTCGTTTTCAGATTTTTCCTCCGATGGGTCGCGAGAGACGCTCGAATAAATGTATATAATGTTCTATCGTTATCTTTAATAACGTGATACTATGAATCATGCTATCACGTGAATACGGGAGAATCTCAAACATTCGTGGTGTGGAGGAAGCATGTTGGGCATAAACGATCCGTGGATCATCGGCGTCTATCTCCTCTCCGTTCTGAGCGCTCTTCTGTGCGTGGCCTACGGCCTCGTCAACTGGAACAGGGGCGGAGAGAAAGAGGCCAATGAAATTCGTGAGGAAGTTTCTTGGGAGAAGGGAGAAGTTCAGATGGAAGAGAGAGAGCTGGGGCTGTGATCGCAATGGACATATTGCTGCTCAACATCATCGTTCTGATCTACATCCTGGCGGTCGGATACCTGGGGTATAGGGGCTGGAGGGAGACCCGAGACTCCGAGGATTACATGGTGGCCGGAAGGAAGATCCACCCCTACGTCATGGCCATGAGCTATGGAGCGACCTTCATCAGCACCTCTGCCATCGTTGGGTTCGGCGGCGTTGCTGGCCTCTTCGGGATGGGGCTTCTCTGGCTCACATTTTTGAACATATTCGTCGGCATATTCATCGCCTTCGTATTCTTCGGGAAGAGGACTCGAAAGATGGGCCACAACCTCTCGGCCATGACCTTTCCAGAGCTTTTAGCTCGGAGATTTGAGAGCAGGTTCATCCAGTACTTCAGCGGCCTTGTGATCTTTCTTGGGATGCCGATGTACGCCTCCGTCGTCCTGATCGGGGCGGCAAGGTTCATCGAGACGACTCTCGCGATAGACTTCGATCTCGCCCTGATGATATTCTCTGTCATCATCGCGGCCTACGTCGTCCTCGGAGGCCTGAAGGGTGTGATGTACACCGACGCGATGCAGGCGACGATAATGTTCGTCGGGATGGCTTTCCTTCTGGTGATGACCTACAGCCATCTCGGAGGGATCATCGCCGCCCACCAGGCCCTGACGGACCTAGCCGACCTCGTCCCCGCAAACCTCGCCTCCATGGGCCATCTGGGCTGGACCGCCATGCCGGCCTCTGGGTCGGCCTGGTGGTGGAACCTCGTCTCGACCCTGGTTCTGGGTGTGGGTATCGGGGTTCTGGCGATGCCCCAGCTCGTCGTCAGGTTCATGACGGTGAAGTCGAGCCGGGAGCTGAACAGGGCGGTCCTCGTCGGCGGGATCTTCATCCTGATGATGACGGGGGTCGCCTTCGTGGTGGGAGCCCTCTCGAACGTCTACTTCGTCCAGCACGACGGGGTCATAGCGATAGCCGCGGCCTCGGGGAACTCTGACAGCATAATCCCGGTTTACATAAACGCCGCCATGCCCGAGTGGTTCGTCTACATCTTCATGCTCACCCTCCTCGCGGCGGCGATGTCGACTTTGAGCTCCCAGTTTCACGCTCAGGGGACGGCCGTCGGCCGGGACGTCTACGAGACCCTGGCTGGAATGAGGGGAGGCCGATCGATTCCGATTACTCGGATTGGAATCATCATCGCCGTGGTGGTGGCCGTAATCCTCGGCTACGTCCTTCCGCCGAGCATCATCGCTCCAGGAACGGCGATCTTCTTCGGCCTCTGCGCCGCCGCGTTCCTCCCCATGTACGCCTGCGCCCTCTTCTGGAGGCGGGCGACGAGAGCCGGCGCCGTGGCGGGCCTCGTCACCGGCACCTTCATCAGTCTCTTCTGGCTCGCCTTCGTCCACCAGAAGGAGGCCGCAGCTCTCGGAATCGCGAAGATGATTCTGGGCCGGGATGTTCTCATCACCTCGATGCCCTGGCCCGTCGTAGACCCGATAGTGGTGGCCCTGCCTCTGGCCTTCGTGGTGACGGTGGCCGTGAGCCTGGCGACGAAGCCTCCGGCCGAAGAGCACCTGGACAAGTGTTTTAAGGGGATCGGCTGATTTTAAAAGTCCAAGAAGGGAAGCCTCTCTTTTTTTCGATAGCCCGTCGCCTGAGTGCTGGCGATCAGCCTCCCGTCCTCGCCCAGTACCCGGATCTTGCAGGTGGAGGTTCTCTCAGACCGATCGACCTCCACCGCCACCGCTCTCAGGGTCTCGCCGGGGGACGGCTGGCTAACGTAAGTGACGTTTACGTTCAGGGCGACGGCGACGGTCCCATGGGAGTTGGCGGCGGCGCCAAAGGCCTCGTCGATGAGGGAGAAGATGGCCCCGCCATGGGCCGTCCCGAAGATGCTCTCCATCTCGCCTGAAAATTCCATCTCGGCGACGGCCCATCCCGGCCTCAGATCCACGAGCCTGATCCCGAGGTTTCGGGAGTGAGGCTCTTCCTCGACGCTTCTTCTGATGGCCTCGAAGGTCTCTTCTCTCCTCATCTCCGCCGTCATCTCTTTCTCACGCCTTTGGCCCTGATATCGGCTATTTTATCGCCCTGATGGTCAGAGGGTAACGATAAGCTTCTCCGTTGCTCGTCTTGACGGCCGCGACGATCGGAAGGACCACGTCCAGGATCAATAGGGCGAAGATCAGTAAGAAGCCGAAGAGCATGGCGAAGGGCATGGCCATAGGGTTCCAGATGTCCCACATCCCGTGGTGGACGGAGGGCCAGAAGAAGGCGATCGACCCCACCGAGAAGAAGATCAGAACTCCGGCCAGGACCCAGTAGAGGGTGATGGAGAGCTGGAAGTTGAGGGCCTCTTTTCCCTGGTCGTCAACGAAGGGGTACTCGTTCCTCTTGACGAGCCAGACCACCAGCGGTCCCAGGACGTTGCCCAGGGGCACGCCGAGAAGCACCAATAGAGCGCTCAGATGGCAGAGGGTCGCCCAAGTCCGGGCGTCCCGGTTCTCTTCGATCATGATGAAATCCTCCATCTGAATAAGGACCTTGGAAATACTAAGATGTTTTGGCTTTCTTTGCGAGAAGGCCTGCCAATTTAGGCGACCGTGAGGATGGGGGCGTCATCAACTCAAAAACCTTCATATAATCATGATTTGAAATATTAAGGCAAATGGGGGTTAATATGTTCGATCATTTCACTGGCAGGCGAGCCGTCGGATTCTGGTTTTCGGTCACGATCGCACTGATTTCGATAGCTGTGCTATCGGCAGGAGGTGGTGCGGCTTTGGCGAATGAGCCATCTGAGTACAAGCTTCCTTTATCGACGGAAGATATCGATAATTTTGAAGATTTCAACTCCAAGTTGCCGCTAGGCGAGGAGGCCGTCCAGCGGCTGGAGGAGAACGGGTTTGTGGTGGTGAAAGACCCCTTCTCCCCAAACCGGGAGGATGTCGCCGCCGCCTACAAGCTCCTCAAAAACTTCGAGGTTCCGATATTTGTCACCTCCGACTCCCTTCTACACATCTACCACATCCAGTTCGACGAGACCTTGAGGGAGATCGAGGAGGAGCATTTCTACGACGACCTCTGGACTTTAACTGAAATAATGCTGGCAAAGTCCGAGGCCGACTACGATGCCTCCTCCGGAGAGGCGAAGGAGGCGGCGAGGAGGAACGTCGCCTTCTTCTCGACGGCTTTGAGCCTCCTCGCGCCAAAAGAAGACCAGCTCTGTCCCGGAAGCAGCCTTGAGTGCAGCGAGGAGAGCTTCGAGGGGACGTACCCCTACTTCACTCCCGAGGAGCTGGAGGAGAGGAGCTTTGAGGTCCCCACCCTGGTGAAGGGCGAGGTCGAGGCGGAGCTGGCCCTGATCGATGGCCAATCTGGGTTTGCAAAGTCGCCGATATTCGGCTACGACGAGGACTACTCTCAATACCGGCCCCGGGGCCACTACACCCGATCTGAGCGGCTGAAGAACTACTTCAAGGCGATGATCTGGTACGGGAGGATGGGCTTTCTTCTGAAGGGATGCGACGGCGACTGCATAGTCTCTGAAGAGGAGGCGCGGGTCCAGACTCTGGGGGCGAGCATGATCGCCCAGGACCTCCTCAGCGATTCCGACTCGAAGGAGAAGTGGGATCGGATCTACAACGCCACATCCTTCTACGTCGGATACTCCGACGACCTCGGGCCATACGAGTACAGCGACGCCATCGACTCCCTCTTCGAGGGGTCGGTCCAGGTTCGAGACCTTTCAGCCTCGGATCTCGACCTTTTGAAATCGAGCCTTGCAGAGAAGAGAAAGCCCGCGATCTACGGCGGAACCGGGATAGACTCCCCGGCCTGTACCGCCGAGCCGCCCTTCTCGCCGGAAGAGGCCGATCTTTGCCTCGCGGCGACGGTGGGGCTGCGGTTCATGGGCCAGCGTTTTGTTCCCGACTCCTACATATTCCAGAGCCTGGTGATCCCAAAGGTCGGCGAATACACCGGCGAGGGAACAGCTTTCACCCTGGGTCCATACGGCCGCCACTTCCCGAGGGGTCTTGACACGATGGCGATCTTGGGCTCTGAGCGGGCCGACGAGATCCTGAAGGCATTGAACGACTCAAGCTACCAGAACTACTCCTCCCAGCGGGCGAAGCTCGAAGAGGAGTTTGACTCCTTCGGCAAGGATGAGTGGCAGAAGAACCTCTACTGGTCGTGGCTTTATGCCTTAAAGCCCCTCCTAGAGGACCCAAGTCCCAAAAGCCCCGCCTTCATGCAGACAACGGCATGGCAGGACAAGGAGCTGACGACAGCCCTAGCTTCCTGGGCAGAGCTCCGCCACGACACAATCCTTTACGCAAAGCAGAGCTACTCCCTGAAGGCCACCGCCCTACCCCCCGCGGAGCTTGAGCCAGCGGGAGGGTATGTCGAGCCCGTCCCCGAGGTTTACGATAGGCTCCTCGAACTCGCCCGGATGAACCGGCTGGGGCTCGAAGAGGCCGGACTTCTCGACGACGTCTCGCGGAGCCGCCTTGAGAGCTTCGAGACGATCCTCACGAGGCTTGAAGAGATATCGACGAAAGAGATGAATGGAGAAGAGCTGACGGAGGACGACATCGAGTTCATCAACGACTTCGGCGAGAGGCTGAACGGGGCAGTCGAGGGGGTCGACGATAAATCGAAGAAGACGACGATCGTCGCCGACGTCCACACCGACGCGAACACCGGCCAAGTCCTGGAGGAGGGGGTGGGCTACGTCAGGCTCGTGGTCGTCGCGTACCCGCTTCCTGACGGTCGGGTTCACCTGGCCGCAGGCCCCGTCTTCAGCTACTACGAGTTCAAGCAGCCTATGGACGACCGGCTTACCGACGAGGCCTGGCGCGAGATGCTGGCGGACGAGCCTCCAGCGGACCCCGAGTGGACGGCCAGCTTCGCTGACTGGCTGCCATACTCGGTCCTGAAGTCCCCGACGGATGATAGTGGCGAAGACGTTGCCGAAGCCGGAGTGGTGGACGAAGAAGTCGAAGAGGGTGCGGTCGAATCCGGCGAGGCTGCCGAGATCCGGCTTGAAGACTTCGAGGTGAGGATCGGCTGGAACCTTGATAAGGGATGGTACGCCGACTGCACCATCACTCTCAGAAACTCCGGGGATGTCGAGGGAACCGCCAACGTCATCCTGGAAGACGGCGACGGAAAACTCCTCAAGGAGATGGTGATCCAGGTACCGCCAAACTCCACCGTCACCGAGGAGGCAAAGGTAGACATATCCGGCAGCAGTCGAGAGGTGAACTCGAAGCTGATGGAGGGGTGAGCGACTGGGGTGGGGTTTTTTGCCCAACATGACCGTCGCCGTCGATCCGAAGACGATCCGAATCTAGACCGCCTTCAGCGGTCGGTCGGATCGTCAATCCCGGCCTCCATCTGGCAGATATCCAGGCCGGGCGTGAAGACCTTGTGCCACTAGCTTCCATCTATTTCTCATCGAAACTCACTATAACTGGCATGTGGTCACTTTTTCCTATCCAATAATTGAAATATCCAACTTCCACATCGCTGACATTGAAATCTGGAGATGCAAAACAATAATCGACAT
>Ga0116164_10003247_pt1 | contig 11195 bp, 12 predicted proteins | sample AD_UKC109_MetaG_FD_89888 | JGI IMG/M metagenome (GOLD analysis project Ga0116164, IMG submission 89888) | Active sludge microbial communities of municipal wastewater-treating anaerobic digesters from Hong Kong - AD_UKC109_MetaG | ecosystem: Engineered > Bioreactor > Anaerobic > Digestate... | reverse complement strand
TTTTAACTGCCATTTTAGCGACCCAAATTTATCGTTTCTGTTTGCGTAAAAAACTAACCATTCGAATGCCAGAAGGGGTTCCTGATGGTGTTAGTAAAGCTTTTGCTTCATTGATTCCAGCGATTTTCATCGCTTTTACAATGCTAATAATTAATGGTATTTTAGCTACTTTCCACACAGATTTGCATGGTTTATTATCTAAACCATTTGAATTTGTCAAAGAACTAACGGGTTCATGGCTAGGGATTGTAGTAATTATGCTTTTAATCCACTTACTGTGGGCAGTTGGTGTACATGGTACAGCGATTATTAAAAACAGTTTTATTAATCCAATTTTATTAGTCTCATTAACAGAAAATATTAATGGCGGTAACAATATTTTTGCTGGTGATTTTACCAACATGTATATTTTCTTAGGTGGTGCTGGAAGTACGTTAGGTTTAGTTTTATTGATGATGTTTGTCGCAAAATCAGACCAATTGAAGATTCTAGGTCGAGCAGCGATTTTACCAGGATTATTTAATATTAATGAACCTGTGATTTTTGGGGCACCGATCGTTTACAACCCCTACTTGATTATTCCATTTGTAGTGACACCAATTGTGAATGTCTCCGTTGCCTATTTTGCTACAGCTTTTGGTTTCGTTAATAAAATCATCTCTGGTATTCCTTGGATTTCACCGATTGGTATTGGCGCTTTTCTAGGAACTGGTGGTGATTATCGAGCAGTTTTAATTGCGGTTATTAATCTCGCTATTTCGATTATTATTTATTATCCATTTTTCAAAATGTATGACGGTAAATTATATGCAGAACAACAAAAAAACTAGTGGTGACCACTAGTTTTTTTGATAGACTGAAATACGTTCTTGGTTGTGTGTGCCTGTTTCAATTTCATCAACCACAGCAATTGCATAATCCGCATAACTGATATAACTTGCTCCTGCGGTATTTGCTGTAAACTCTTCTCCCGCTAGTGCGTATTCGCCAGTTCGACTTCCTTCTGCTTGGAAATCAGCTGCTGGACTAATATAAACCCACTGTACATCGTCTCTTTTTCTCAATTCATCCAAAGCAATCGACATTTGTTCAGCTAACGGGTAAAACATTTCTGGAAAATTTGGCGTGTCTTTTAATTGAATCTTACGAGCAGTATCCATATACAAGCTACCTGCGCCCCCTACCACCATTAAACGGGTTTTCGTATGGCTTAAAGCATCGGCTAAATGGATTAATGATGTTGTATGTTCGTTTAATTTTTCTGGATTCCAAACACCAAAAGCATCCACAACTGCATCAAATTCTTGTAAATCCTCAGCTGTTAGTTCATAAAGATCTTTTTTCAATTCATGTTGTGCCTTTGTTTGATTGTCATGACGAACAACGGCAGTTACTTCAAATCCTCGATTAACTGCTTCTGTCACTACTTGGCTTCCTGTTTTTCCATTTGCTGCAATAACGGCAATTTTCATCTACTATTCCTCCAATAAAATTGTATTTTTTACTTCCTAACGTTATAATAACTCTAATAGTTACTAAAAGAAAGTAAGCACCTTAAAGTAACCTAGTTACTTTTCAGAAACTATTTTGAAAGGACGCTAAAAAATTATGGAAAAAAATTTACCCGATTGTCCCGTAGAAACCACACTCCTACTTATAAGTAACCGTTGGAAAGTGTTAATTTTACGAGATTTAATGGATGGAAAAAAACGATTTGGTGAATTAAAAAAATCAGTAAACGGTATCTCACAAAAAGTACTAACAACCAATTTACGTTCAATGGAAGAACAAGGCTTAGTTTCCAGACAAGTATTTGCAGAAGTTCCTCCCCGTGTTGAATATGAACTTACACAAACGGGTTATAGTTTGCAGTCAGTTTTAGATAGCTTGTCTGACTGGGGCAGTAATTATCAAAGACAGTGCCAAAAAAATTAAGGCACTGTTTATTTTTTATACTCTCGATAATAAAAAATCGCTAGTTGTGTACGGTCTCTAACAGCCACTTTATCGAGGAGTTGGCTGATATAGTTTCTGACGGTGCCTTCACTTAAAAAAAGCATTTGCGCAATTTCTTTATTATTTCTACCATTAGCAATTTGTATTAAAATATCTTCTTCTCTGTCTGTTAATTCAATAGATGACTTTCTTTCAGACGTTTCTTTTAAAATGGCGGATAATTTTCCCACCACTTCCGTACCAAAAACAGATTGTCCACTCATGACTGCTTGAATTGCAGGTACAATTGTTGCCAAATTTTGCTTAATGAGGTACCCTTTGACACCTATCTGAAGTGCTTCACTGATATATTCTTCATCAGAAAAAGTCGTTAACAACAAAATTTTGGCTTGCGGGTCGGTGTTTAAAATTAATTTAGCCGCATCAATTCCTGTTTTTTCCCCCATACGAATATCCATTAATACAACATCCGGCTGTATTTCTTGATAGAAACAAACAGCTTCTTCAGCAGAATGTCCCGTTTTAGGTACCTCAATCTCTTGAGTACTTTCCAGAATGGTTTTGAGCGATTCGGTCACTAAACGGTCATCATCAATTACCACCACACGAATCATGTTGTTCCCTCCTTAGGCAATATAATTGTTATCATAAATCCAGCATTACTGGCATTAATATGCAACTGACCACCAATTTCTTTTACTCGTTGTTGCATGCTTACCAACCCTAAGCCTTTTGACATTTTATTCGTAACTTTTTGGCCGTTATCTTTGATTCGGAAACGATAAAACGCTGGTAAGTCAGTCTCTTCAATGATAATGTGCGTGGCATTACTATGTTTCATGACGTTAGCCAAAGCTTCTTTAGTCACCAGTAACAGAACTCGGCTTTGTTGCTTTGTTAATTGTTTCGATAAATTCCCTTGAATCGTAATTGGACAAAACTGAAACGCTTCTACTAACCGTTGCAAATTCTCTTGAAAGCCTAGCGAAGACTCATGCAAATCATGGACACTTTCGCGAACTTTATCCATCCCTACATGAATGGTCTTTTTTAAAGAATGCAGTGGTTTTTTCAAGTCATCCTCTTTAGCTAAGACTTCTAACGCCCCCATTTGTATAATAGCACTTGATAACAGATGGCCCACATTGTCATGAATATCACGAGCAATACGATTACGCTCTTCCGCAATTTCTAATTGAATCATCGCTTGTTGCGTTGCTTGCAATTCTTCGTTTTTTTGTCGTAGAAGTTGTTCTTGCTCCCAACTATCATCTTGTAAAACTAAATAATTTTGCATCAATTTCTCTTTATCCAAACAAATGGCATTAAAGAAATAAACAAAAATAAGCATGGTAATTACAAAAATTTTGACAATTCCGTTACCTGCTATTAAAACAACGGAACCACTACATAACACTAGCCAGGGTATTCCCAATAAGTGTGAACGATTCACCATACACCATGCTCCAGGTAAAAAATAGCTAAATTCCGGCCATTTAAAACTCAAAAGATAGAACAGAGCCAGCGTCAAACCATGACCAAGCCAATTTTGTGATAGCAAAGTAGGTACTAATAAGATCACACTCACTAATAAAAATAAAACATCTATCGGTTGGAAATGTTCATAACTTAAAAATAAAAAACTAATAATTTGTAAAAAGAGATACAGCCCCCATACATTTCGATTATTCATAATATCCTCCTAAGAGATGACATTTGTCATATTCATTTTAGCATGTAGACACTGTTCCTTCTATGTTATTTCCTTTATAGTTACAGTAAAAAGAAAAGGAGTTTTTGCTGATGATTATCGAAATTCAAAATCTAGTCAAACGCTACGGCGATTTCGTTGCTCTCAATCATTTTAACTTGTCGGTAAAGCAAGGCACCATTCTAGGCTTATTAGGGCCAAATGGTAGTGGAAAATCAACAGCGATTCATTGTATGCTAAGTCTCTTAACCTATGATCGGGGGACTGTTAAATTATTCGATGAAGACATGAATCCTACCAAATATGATATCAAACGACGAATTGGAATTGTTCCTCAAGAAATTGCCGTATTCGCTGAATTATCAGTGGTTGAAAATATTGATTATTACTGTGGACTTTATGTGAAAGATAAAAAACAACGAAAACAATATGTCGAAGAAGTGATTCAATTAGTTGGCTTAGAAAAATTCAAAAAATTTCATCCGCATCAATTAAGTGGTGGGTTAAAAAGGCGTTTAAATATTGCTTGTGGTATCTCACATAAACCAGAATTAATTTTTTTGGATGAGCCTACAGTTGCCGTTGATCCTCAAAGCCGCAACAAGATTCTTAGTAGTATTAAAGAATTAAATCAACAAGGCGCTACGATTGTTTATACGACACATTATATGGAAGAAGTTGAAATCCTTTGTGATCGCGTTGTAATTATCGATCAAGGGCAAGTAATTGCTGAAGGCACCAAAGAAGAGTTGAAAAATATGATTCGTACTGGAGAAAAACTCTTATTAGAAATCCCTTCGTTATCGCAACAACAAAAAATAGCACTCGCAGCTATTCCCGGTGTACTGGACGTTGATTACGATCAAGTAACCTTGACATTAAATGTTGCCAATACTAAAGATACACTGTTACCCATCTTAACTTATTTGGAAAATGAACAAGTTCCTTATGCAAATTTACACACGCAAGAAGCCACCTTAAACGATGTTTTCTTAGAAATTACTGGAAAAGAATTACGAGACTAGGAGGTGATTACATGTTTTGGCATTTATTTTACTATCGCTTAAAAATACTCATTACAAATTTACCACTTATTTTTTGGACGATGGTTTTCCCTATTTTATTAGGCTTACTTTTTATGGCTGCTTTTAGTAACTTAGATCAAGCAAATTTGCTCAATCAATCTGCTATCGGGATTGTCAGCGAAGAAGATACCTCTGAATTTGAAACTATGCTTAGCTCTTTACAAACCGACGAGGGTGAGTTATTCACCGTTTCGCATCTTTCAAAACAAGAAGCAACGACACAATTAACGAATGATAAAATTATCGGTTATTATGAATTCGATAAAGCAGACATCCAATTATTTATCAATCAAAATCATATAGAACAAACTGTTCTATCCGAATTTTTAAGTCAATACTTACAAATTCAAGACAAAGTTACTGTCTTGTTAAATGCAGGTGTGAATCCAGAAGAAATTTATTCACAACTAGTAGCAAACGAGGATTTTATTACGGAAGCTAAAGAACGTTCCTTTAGTCAAAGTAACTTCTATTTCTTCGCTTTACTTGGTATGACCATCTTAAATGGCTTCATTTGGGGGCTAGGCAATACCAATGATCAACAAGCGAATCAATCAGCAAATGGCATTCGAATTTGTCTCTCACCTCGCAATAAATTTGTGGTTTCTTTCGCTAATTTACTTGCTAGCTTTGTTTTATTTTATCTGCAATCTCTCGTAGTACTTGGTGTCTTTCACTTTATTTATCGGGTTGATTTTGGTAGTAATTGGGGATGGATTTTCTTATTAATTGCGATTGGTTCGTTAAATGCCTTGAGTTTTGGTACGTTAATGGGTAATTTTTCTTCTAAAATTTCATTTGACCAGAAAATTACGATTGGAACGACACTGACGATGGCGATGAGTTTTCTTGCCGGAATGATGGGTACCGAATCTATCAAATACTGGATTAGCCAAAATCTTCCCTTGCTAGGTAAAATTAATTTGGTGAATTTAATTAGCGAAGGATTCTATCAATTGTACTATTACCAATCTTTACAACCCTTTTATCATAACCTGTTGTGGTTAGCTGGATTTACTATTGTCTTCTTTCTGAGCAATGTCTATTTTGAAAGGAGAGTTTCTTATGATCATCTATAAAACGATTATTAAACTGTTAAAAGCAAATAAAGGTGCTTTATTGTTAGGTATCGCGATTACGATGTTTATTACCTTTACTCAATCTGGACAAATTCGTGACGAACAAACGACCTTGCAAACGGCAAAAATTGTCATTCTATCCCAGGATGACTCACCACTCACACAATCTTTAATTGACTATTTAAAAGAAGAACAACGAGTCGTTACACTGGAAGATACTTCTCAACGGGCGTTAGATGATGCTCTTTATTTTGGAAAAACGGATTATATTTTGACAATTCCCGACTCTTTTACAACATCTTTAACACATGGGGAAAAACCACATGTAACGATTCAAACTAAACCTGGAATCTATACTAAAACCTTGGTTAATACAACAATCAACCAGTTTTTAAACACCTATTTACTTTATCAGAAAGCTCAACCTACACTTTCTCAACAAACAGTGTTAGAGCAAACAATCCAGACATTAAGTCAAAAATCAACAGTCACATTAGATCCTATCTATACTCAAAAAGTGAATCAAAGTATCGGCGCTCGTTTTATTAATCTATTGGCTTATGGTTTGTTTTCAACTATTTTTTCTGCTTATGGTCTAGTTAATTTGGCCTTCAATCGACCAGAAGTAAAAATGAGAAATAGCTGTTCACCCGTTTCACGAAGAAGTTTTTCTCGAAAAATTTCTTTCGCTACAATTAGTTATTCCTTTCTCGCAACTATTGGCTTTAGTAGTTTTATTATCTATATTTCAAAATTAAGAGACCCTCAGATTATTGGTTTATTCAGTATCAGTATCTTTGCCTTCTTTTTAGCAATGGTTACTTTTTCAACACTGATCACAAATCTTGTTAAAAGTAGCGAAACCATCAGTGGTGTGAATAATGTGTTTATTCTTGGTAGCTGTTTTATTAGCGGTGTCTTTGTTCCATCTGAATTTTTGCCAGATATCGTCAATAAAATTGCGGCTTTTACTCCAACTTATTGGTTTGTGCAAAGTAACATGTTAATTGGTGAATCGATTGCTTACAATCAGAAATTTTTTGAAGCAATCGGTTTGAATCTTCTGGTATTACTGGCCTTTTCAGCAGTTTTTATGGTACTTAACTTAATGAATATGCGAGAAAAAAGTTTGACTTCACTTATCTCCCATAAACGAACCACACGCTAAACGAAAAAACTCCAAACTAGTGAGAAATGACGTCTATCCACAACCAAATAGTTGGTGGATGTCTTCTCATATAGTTTGGAGTTTTTTATTTGTATTGAAGAGTTACATTATTGTTATTCGCCTTTTTTCCAAAAGTCAGTGATGGCACCTTTGGCTGAACTAGACACGATATGTGCATATTTACCAAGCGCACCGCGTGAATGCAATGGCGGAATCACTACTGTTTCACGACGTTTAGCTAATTCTTCATCAGAAACTTTCATGGTAAGTTCTTTGGTATCTTGGTCAACAACAACAATATCTCCCGTTTGTAGAAGTGAGATTGGTCCGCCATCTTGAGCTTCAGGAGCAATATGTCCTACAACCAGTCCATATGTTCCACCAGAGAAACGACCATCTGTTAATAAGGCAACTGTTTCGCCTTGTCCCTTACCAACGATCATACTAGATAGAGACAACATCTCTGGCATACCAGGTCCACCTTTTGGTCCTACGTAACGTACCACAACTACATCTCCATCGACGATTTCATCAGTTAATACTGCTTGAATCGCTTCTTCTTCTGTATTAAATACTTTGGCAGGTCCTTCATGACGACGAACTTTTACCCCAGATACTTTCGCAACTGCGCCATCAGGAGCTAAATTACCGTGAAGGACGATTAATGGACCATCTTTACGTTTTGGATTTTCTAATGGCATGATTACTTTTTGACCTTCTTTTAATGAAGGAACTTCTGCCAAGTTTTCAGCAATTGTTTTACCAGTTACCGTTAAGCAATCGCCATGTAAGAAACCATTTTCATATAGATATTTCATAACCGCTGGTACGCCGCCAACTTCATATAAATCTTGGAATACATATTGTCCACTTGGTTTTAAGTCTGCTAAATGTGGTACTTTTTCTTGAAAATCATTAAAATCATCTAAAGTTAAGTCAACATTCGCTGCATGTGCCATTGCCATTAAGTGTAAAATTGCGTTTGTTGAGTCACCTAATGCCATAACAACAGTAATTGCATTTTCAAATGATTTACGAGTCATGATATCTTTTGGATAAATTCCTTTTTCCAATAATTTTAAAACGGCTTCTCCAGCTGCTTCAACGTCACGTAATTTTTCTTCGGTTGTTGCTGGATGAGAAGAAGATCCCGGTAAACTCATGCCCATTGCTTCAATTGCAGATGCCATGGTATTTGCTGTATACATACCGCCACATCCACCAGGTCCAGGACACGCATTACATTCAATACGACGAACTTCTTCAGCAGTCATATCATTATGGTTCCATTTACCAATCGCTTCAAATACTGATACTAAGTCAATATCTTTACCATCTAAGTTTCCTGGTGCAATCGTACCACCATAAACGAAGATTGAAGGAATCTCTGTATTCGCAATGGCAATCATACAACCAGGCATGTTTTTATCACAGCCACCAATGGCAACAAAGGCATCACAGTTATGACCACTAATCGCCGTTTCAACAGAATCTGCAATAATATCACGTGAAGGTAGCGAATAACGCATACCTGGCGTTCCCATCGCAATCCCATCGGCAACTGTAATCGTGCCAAATTGGACTGGCCAACCACCAGCGGTAATAACTCCTTTGCGTGCTAATTTTCCTAAATCATGGAGATGAATATTACAAGGAGTGTTTTCTGCCCATGTACTAATAACGCCTACTATTGGTTTTTTAAATTCCTCATCATTCATTCCTGTTGCTCGTAGCATGGCACGGTTCGGTGACTTGACCATACTATCATACACATTACTTCTAATTCTAATATCTTTTTTTTCTTCACTAGACACGTTAAAACGCTCCTTTCGAGATGCTCTCTAATGGTTTTATTATATTCTAACACAAATATTAAATTCTACTATAAATAAAGTAAAAAAACAATGAATAATTTACTTGCCAAAAGCAGATTTTCATGAAAAAATAAGCATTGTATTAAATTTTCAAAATCGAAAGGAATAATCGTTATGCGAGAAGACATTAAAATAAACGACCGCGCTGCAATTATCGGCGACAAAATCATTGAACAACTTCAAACCGTCCATGATCATGAGATTGGGCTAGATATTTATAATTTAGGTTTTATTTACGAAATTAATTTAGACGAAAGCGGCCATTGCGAAATCGTTGTGACATTTACTGGAATTGGCTGTGACTGTATTGAAGCAGTTCCAGAAGAAATCAAATGGGCATTAATGCAGCTTGATGAAATCAATGACGTTACAGTTAAAATTGTTTGGTCTCCTGCTTGGAAAATGACTCGTATTAGCCGTTTTGGTCGTATTGCTCTAGGTATTAATCCTAAATAAAAAAAAGATTGAGAAAAATTCTCAATCTTTTTTTTAACGAATTCCCAGTAATTGCAACGTCCGTTCATCATATTCCCCGTCAAAAAATTTATCCAGTATTTCTTGAAAAATCGGATCAGCATCCACTAAAGCAAAAAGTGTCATCGAAGAATGTAGTTTACGATCATCCGGTTTGCCAAAAATTTCTCTAGCAGATGCAGCTTGTGGCAATAAAGCTCTGGTAATTTCTTTTAAATTTTTTCCGAGTAGCGGATGATTCAAAAAGGCAACTGCTTCTGGTAAAGAAGTCATTCCGTAATACTCGGTCATCATACTTTTTCCAAGTCCTTTTAATTGTGGAAAAATATACCACATCCAATGGCTCTGTTTTTTCCCTTTTTGGATTTCTGACAAAGCATTCGCATAGTCTTCTTGATATTTCGTGACAAACCGATTCAAATTGTACGTATCAGACATCTTCTTTCCTCCTTCGTCGTATGAAACAAAAAAACCTAGAAAACTTGAATATTCAAGCATCCTAGGTTTAAAATCATTGACAATGATTATTTTACAGTTACAGAAGCGCCAACTTCTTCTAAAGCAGCTTTTAATGCTTCAGCTTCGTCTTTAGATACGCCTTCTTTAACAGCTGATGGAGCACCATCAACTACAGCTTTAGCTTCTTTCAAGCCTAAGCCAGTTGCTTCACGAACCGCTTTGATAACTTTAACTTTTTGATCGCCAGCTGCAGTTAATTCAACAGTAAATTCTGTTTGTTCTTCTTCAGCAGCGCCACCAGCAGCAGCTACAGCTACAGGAGCAGCAGCAGATACGCCAAATTCTTCTTCGATAGCTTTAACTAAGTCGTTTAATTCTAAGATTGTCGCGCCTTTTAGCTCTTCGACAATGTTTTCAATGTTCAATGCCATTTTTGTTTTCCTCCATTATAGGTAAAGTTTTATAATTTAATTAATTGTGTATCATGCGGCAATTAAGCTGCATCTCCGTCTTCTTTTTCTGCGACTGCATTGATAGCGTAAGCCACGTTGCGGACTGGCGCTTGTAGTACAGATAAAAGCATAGATAAAAGACCTTCGCGGTTTGGCAATTTCGCCAATGCAGTAATTTCTTCCAATGAAGATACTTTGCCTTCGATGATACCGCCTTTGATTTCTAATGCTTTTGCGTCTTTCGCAAATTCATCGATGATTTTCGCAGGTGCGACTACATCGTCGTTACTGAAAGCGACTGCTGTTGGGCCAGTGAATACTTCATTCATGCCTTCTAGACCAGCTGCTTCAGCGGCACGTGAAAGGATCGAGTTTTTGATAACTTTCATTTCCACGTTAGCTTCACGCAATTGTTTACGTAAACGAGTTACTTCATCAACAGTTAATCCACGGTAGTCTACAACTACTACAGAAGCTGCTGCTTTGAATTTTTCACTCACTTCTTCAACAATCGCTGCTTTTTTAGCGATAGCTGCTTCACTCATTATTTAAATTCACCTCCTGGTTTTGATGGAAGAGTTTTTTCTTCTCAATAAATAGACAATAAAAAACTCTATGCCACCGTAGACATAGAGGGACAATTGAAGTTTCTCAATAAAGTCCTCGGTAGGAATTATGACAAAAGTCACCTACTGTCTTCGGTACAGTTAATTATTAACCTCAAACACCTTACCATAAGAAAGGTGTTTGAGTCAACTATTTTTATTTATTTTCTAATTTTTTTAGAAAGAAGCTGAATCTACATGTATACCAGGACCGAATGTAGTTGTCACTGTGATGTTTTTCATGTAAGTTCCTTTAGCTGCTGATGGTTTAGCTTTCACTAATACATCATGGATAGTTTTAAAGTTTTCAACAAGTTTTTCATTGTCGAATG
>Ga0116164_10003244_pt1 | contig 11200 bp, 9 predicted proteins | sample AD_UKC109_MetaG_FD_89888 | JGI IMG/M metagenome (GOLD analysis project Ga0116164, IMG submission 89888) | Active sludge microbial communities of municipal wastewater-treating anaerobic digesters from Hong Kong - AD_UKC109_MetaG | ecosystem: Engineered > Bioreactor > Anaerobic > Digestate... | reverse complement strand
TCGTAGGTACCGGTCTGGTAGCTCACAGGCATGTACTCAAACTCGGCCTCTTTGTTGAAGTTGATGTAGTCGACGCAGCAGCAACCACTGTCATAACCGTCGATGATGCAGGGTGCAGCGGCCGTTGATGCATTTGAGGGGTTACAGGGGTCCCAGCAGCACCAGGGTCCGTTGAAGTCCCTCTCGGCCTCGATCTCGGTCCTCTCGGTTATGACGTTTCCGCTTCCAGACTCCTTCTCGACCAGCTTGTTTCCATTAAGGCCGGGCTGAGTCTGAATGATGGTCTCTACGTTCTTGTAGCCGACGCCCTTGATGTTGGCCTTCTCGTACATGTAGTTTGCAGCGCCAGCCATGCCCACCAGGGCAACTCCGATGACTAGTAAAATAGCCAGTTCTCTCTTCATTCAGTTCCCACCTCCGTTCTTCATTCTATACCCTCATTCGTGTGCCACCATATCCGGCCGCAAAGGCGGTCCTTCGATGGAGCACAACTTCGCTCCTCAGAGTTTCTGCCCGACTGGACGGTTTGAAATGCTCGCCTAAAAGGCGGATTCCTCTGTCCCGCCAAGCTGGGATACTCCAGCAGAAGCTGCACCACCCCCCCTTTGGAGCTTCAAGCCTGATCCGAGAGCTTGAATCGTATCAAACTTCTTTCGGGCAGGCACATCCTCCTCTTCAGGTTGATGGCATATAAATCTATCGAGCCCATCTCCGGGAGCACGTCGTCCCGCTTTCTTCGTCGTCGTTTTCCTGGGATTTCGGCCGGTCATCGACCGTATTATGAGGTGAAAATTGTGGCTTTTAGATTCGTGAATGGCGACCAGATCACGATAGATGTGACCGAAATTATGGTCCAAAAGAGCAGATCTTTTTAATTGAGCTAGATATTGTAAAAAAAGAAAAAGGAAGCGGGAACTTCCGCGCTCAGATGCAGGGTAGCCAGTCAACCTGGACTTCGCCACAGGTTCCGTTGCCCCAGAGCTGGATGAACTTCTCGATGGAGAAGACACCAGTCAGGTCCTCAACGGACCGGCCCCACTCGTAGTGTCTGCCCTTGCAGTTGACACCAGTGTCCTTGGAGAGCCAGCCGATGTGGGCTACACCGATGACGTTGGAGTTGAAGTTCGCCTCAAGAGCCCCAGTGCAGTTGCCGCAGCCGTAGCATCCGTCTGAGCCACAGTTGGTCGAATTCCAGTTGTTACAGTCGCGCCTGGTCTTGACCTCGGTGTTCTTCTGGAGGTGCTCGGCGTGGGTGTACATCTCGACGACTACAGCTCCGATGTAGTAGTTCTGGACACAGAGCTTCTCGATCCACTTCTGGTCGTAGGTGCCGGTCTGGTAGCTCACAGGCATGTACTCAAACTCGGCCTCTTTGTTGAAGTTGATGTAGTCGACGCAGCAGCACTCGTCATTCCAGCCGGAGATGATGCACTCGTTGGGTGTAGTGGCATTATAGTGAGGGGCACACTTATCCCAGCAGCACCAGGGCCCGAAGGGGTCCCTTTCGGCCTCGATCTCGGTCCTCTCGGTGATGACGTTTCCGCTTCCAGACTCCTTCTCGACCAGCTTGTTTCCGTTGAGGCCGGGTTGGGTCTGAATGATGGTCTCTACGTTCTTATAGCCAACACCCTTGATGTTGGCCTTCTCGTACATGTAGTTGGCAGCGCAGGACATCCCCACCAGGGCGATGCAGGCTACCAGCAAAATAGCTAGTTCTCTCCTCGTTGTTCTCCCACCTATACTGTTGATCGATAATTTGCGCCGCTCACATCGCGGCGGGCTCTCACCCCCCGGAAATGCGAAGCCAGCCCAGATCTCACTCTGCCAGGCGGGCTATCATCCTCTGGCAGCGTGATATGAGTCCACGTTCAGCCTTCAAGTAATTATACTTTTTCGTCCAGATCTCCGGAAAATATTATGAAAATTTAAAGATAATATCTTTGTAGGCGCAACAGGAACGACGCGCGTTGTCATGCCGCGGTGGCGCAACTTCTTCGACCATCAGCTCCGACGGCCTCTCTGAATCAGGCGCTCTTCGATCGGCCATGCGGCCCTTGGGCGGAAAAAACCTATGCTCCGGCCGGGATTTGAACCCGGGTCTTCGGCTCGAAAGGCCGGAATGATTGGCCGGACTACACTACCGGAGCTCTCTTTTTTTCGGGATCCGCTTTCACATGAAGCCCGCTCATGATAGCCTGCTGTCAGGCGCCTCGGCCGAGGGGCCACCATCTCTCAGACTTTGGCCCCCTATATTTACGTTTCTGATTTCGGACCCCATAAGCCGGCAAGGGTCCCGAGGGCGAGATGATAGTCCCGGGCGGATTCGAACCACCGTCCCAGGCTCCAAAGGCCTGCAGGATTGACCACTACCCCACGGGACTTCCCGGCGCCCTCGGGCTTGCAAGCTAGGTCTCGATGTCTATCTGCATAAGATATATATTCGCTTCCCCGCCAGGGATTCCCGGATGAAGCTGATCACCAAACCCCATACCAGCCAGCGGCGGCTTATAGAGATCCTCCGGGTGATAAACTCCTCAGATAAGCCCATGGGCGCGAGGTCCATCTCGGATGAGCTATCCAACAGGGGGTACGAGGTGGGGGAGCGGGCCGTGAGGTACAACCTCAAGATAATGGACGAGCTGGGATTCACCAAGAGGGAGGGTTACAGCGGCCGAACCCTAACCCCCCTCGGTAAACGGGAGCTGTCCGACGCTCTGGTGGACGATAGAATAGGCTTCGTCAACGCCCGGATCGAGGAGTACATGTACCGGTCCAGCTTCGATCCCAATTCTGACAAGAACAGAGTGGTGGTCAACACCAGCCTTCTGGATAAGAGGGATTTCGAGAGGGCCCTGGAGATGATGAGGCTGGTCTTTGATGCGGGCTTTGCGGTGAGCAGGAGAGTTCTGATCCAGGACGAAGGTGAGGAGATGGGAGCCTTCGCGATCCCCAGAGGATTTCTCGGAATCTCCACCGTATGCAGCATCACCGTGGACGGGATGTTGCTCCGGGGCGGGATTCCAGTTAATACCACTTTTGCTGGGGTCGTCGAGGTGAGCCGAGGATCCCTTTCGCAGTTCACGGATCTCATAGCTTATGCCGGTTCCTCCCTTGACCCCATGAGGGTCTTGATGTCAAGAAAGACCACCCAGGTCGGCGAAGCTGTAAAGGGCGGGAAGGGTTCCCTTCTGGCCAACTTGAGAGAGATACCGGTGGCAGCCACCGATCAAGCTCGCGATCTGCTGGAGAAGGCGAAGGGGTCCGGGATCGGCGGCCTGATGGAGATGAGCGAGCCCGGTGAGCCGAACATGGGCTGCCCCGTGGGCGCGGAAAAGGTGGGCATAACCTTCCCCGCCGGGGTAAACGCCGTGGTGGCGGCTGAAGAGCTGGGAATCGATATCAGAACCATGCCCATATCTTCCATCCAGGATTACGGCAGGATGAAAGAGCTCCGCTGAACCTGACCACAGGGTATAAGATCTGCCGTGTCGTGGGGTCGTTTTGTGGGGATTTTGATTCGCGAAGCCCGGCTGGCCATGGCTTTGTTGATGCTGCTTGCGGCTTTCATCGCCAATTTTACGGGCGTCGCCCTCAGCGACCAGTCTGAAAGCTCCGACATCGTCCATCTCGGATCGGGGCCCCGTCCCATCTACAGGATCGGATACTCCGGCGAGGGCTCCCTCGAGATCGAGGACCTTATTGATCAGGCGCAGATGAGCTCGGCGAAGGGTTCCGACGATCTCGCTTCCTCCGATCAAGCTTCCGAAGCTTCAACATCTGAGCTTTCGCCTTCTATGGAGGCGCCCCAGTTCGATTCGCCATCAGAGGACGAAGAGGCGGCTCTTCCTCGGGACGTATCCAATGGAGGAGTGGGATCGGACCGCTCTCAAACCGCGGCCGAAGAGATCGAGGAAGAGACCCCATCCTACGTGAGGGTACCCGTGGTCTCAGATCCGGCCGGAGCGGAGGTCTACATCGACGGGATCTTCAGCGGAATCACTCCCTTCATAGCCACGGTGGAGCCGGAGGCCCACCTGGTAGAGGCCTATCTCGATGGCCACTGGAACTGGTTCAACGTCATCGATTTTCGCCCTGACATGGGGACCGTACCCATCACCCTCACCATCAAAAACTCCCCTCTGTTGGCGACGAACGGGTCGAATTCGGGGGAAGCCTCGGCTCTGAGGGAGTCTCGACCTGCGGTCGAGTCGAACGGATCGTCGGTCCTCCAGCCCCCACCATATATCGAAGATGATTTCGTGGAACATAACTACAGAAAGCTTCTCATCGTGGTGGCTCTTCTATCTTTCTTGATAGGATCGGGAAGTGTCGCTGCCTGGGCGAGATCGCGGCTCCTCACCTCCGTCGAGATAAGCTTTCCTCGCGACGGGGAGGATAGGTGGGCGGGGCTGGTGGAGGGACGATCCACCCGCATCCGCAGTCCAAAGAAGCAGCTCTACATCCTGATCAGATCAGATGACGATCATCTCCAGGTAAAAACGAAGGTGGAGCCCAACCGCGAAGGCCGCTGGTCCACGCGTTGCGATGTCGAGGAGGGGACCGTCTATCGGATCTACGCGGTGGTGGTGGACAGACCCCTGATCGAGGGGGCTCGCCTCGAAGAGATACCCTCCCATAGAGCAATCTCGGAGGTCGGGCCCGTGGCGGGAAAGGGGAAGGCCGCAAAGCCTTCCCATGGATGAAGGTTCGCGAGCCGGGGGGCGGCCAGTCCCGGATAAGGTTTTATATCTTGATGGGGCGTAGTGGTGCCCTGTTCAGTTGCGAGGAGAAAAAATGGATTTCAGAGTCGTAATTTCAGATCCCCAGAGCGGGAAGGCTTATCAGGTGGAGGCGAAGGACGCCGCCGCCAACAAGTTCCTGGGCCGAAAGATCGGCGATGTCATCGATGGCGACGCTGTGGGGATGCCGGGCTACTCGATAGAGATCACCGGTGGAAGCGATCGAGAGGGATTCCCCCTTCGCCGCGACCTGCCCGGATCCAAGAGAAGGAAGATTCTGATCGCCAGCGGAACGGGGTACCATCCTTCCGAGAAGGGCCGGAGGAAGAGGAAGTCGGTCCACGGCCGCGACATCTCGGCCGACGTCGGTCAGATCAACGTCAAGATCTCTGAGCGTGGCGCAAAGCCGGTGGAAGAGCTTCTGGGAGCCGCTCCCTCTGAATGAGTCCTCCAGGATTGAGATGAGGAGTTCGGTCATCCAGGTGGCACGGGTTCGCTGTTGTGGAGAAGGCGGCGATCCGCAGAAACAGAGCCCGCGGGCCCCCAGGATGCTCGAGGGGACGATCGTCTTTTGGAGGGTCCTGCACCTTGTTGAGAGCTCTCTGCCGGTTCCTTCTTAAGAAGTTTAGATGAATCCGGATGAAATCCTGGGCATAATTCAAGAGGACCTTGGCATGGCAGAAGAGGCCCATCAACCAGAACCCCCGCCCGGCCGGCGAGGTGCTGCTCATGGTGGAGTTCGAGGCGGCGGAGGAGTTGTCGTTGCTCTCTCGGGCTGGGGCCGACCAGTCCGTCTTAGTGGCCATGCCCGCAAAGGCGCGGCATAACCTGGCCTCCCTGAAAACCGTTTCCAAGATAGTAAAACAGAGCTTCTTTGCCCTGGTCATCTGCGCCGCTGCGGACATCTTCGCCGGCTTCTCCATAGCCAAGATGTCTCATCTCTTGTCCCTGTACCCGGGGCTCATAATTCTGATACCGAGTTCCATAAACCTTCGGGGTAACATCTTCGGCTCCTTCGGGGCGAGGCTGGGCACCAGCTTTCATACCGGTGAGATCTCGCCCCCCCTGGAGCGGTCCGAAGCCCTCCGCCAGCAGGCGGGCGGCGTTGCCGTCCAGACCCTCTTCATGCCCGTGATCCTCGCCTTTGTAGTGAAGGGGTTCGGCCTTGCGGTGGGGCTGGTCACCATGAGCATCCGCGATCTGGTGCTGATAGCCGTCATCAGCAGCCTCCTATCGGGGGTGATCCTTCTCTCCTTCACCCTGGTGATGATCGACCAGAGCTTCAAGAAGGTGTGGGACCCGGACAACATATCTGTGCCCCTGATCACCGCTGCGGGGGATCTGATCACCATTCCCATCCTCTTCGCCACCGCTATTTTGGTCTCGGAGATGAGCGATCCGCTTGCCACGGCCCTGACCCTTCTATCCATAATGATCTCCACCGCGGCCCTGGTCTACAGCCTGGGATCGGGGCGTATGATATTGGCCAGGATTGTGAGGCAGTCCACTCCGGTTCTGGTAGTTTCCACGGTCCTCGCCACCATGGCCGGGATCTTCATGGGGCTGGCCGAAGATATGCTCATCACCTTCTCTGCAGTTCTCCTCCTGATCCCAGTCTTCAATGCGGAGGGCGGAAACCTGGGCGGAATCCTCTCCTCCCGTCTCACCTCTGCTTATCACCTGGGCCTGATCAAGATGGGAAGAAGGCCTGAACCGGAGACCAAAACCAACTTCATCTCCACCCTGCTTCTGTCCGCCCTCATCTTCCCCACCCTGGGGATCATCGCCTACGGGGTATCAGAGGCCTTCGGACTGGAGGGGCTAGGCTTAGGCGAGATCTTCACAATCTGCCTCATCGCCGGGTTCTTCACCTCCATCCTCGCCATCTTCGTCACCTATTACTTCACCTATTTCTTCGTCAAGATTGGTGTGGACCCCGATAACGTGACCATACCCATGATCACCAGCGTGATGGACGTCCTGGGGACATCGTCGCTCATCCTGGTCACGATGGCCGTCGTCTCAGCCTGAAGGCGCGCTGGATTTTTTGGTCTCGGCCTGATCCGCGGGGATTGAGGTCTCTGCCTGAAGTAGGGCTGGATTGAGGTCTCTGCCTGATGACGCAGGGTATTGAGGTTCGAACGAATACCTCATCCAGAGCCCGAACCTCAGATGAAGAAAAATGATAGAAAAGAAGAAAAATGATAGATGACGGATTGGAGGATTCTCATCGGTTCGCCACGAGATCCCGAACCCTCTCCAGAGCTCTGGGGATCTGTCCCCTCTGAGTCGCCTTCATCTGTTCGGGGGAGAGTATGGAGAAGAAGGTGTCCATCAGCCGATCGCTCCTCATCATCCTGTCCACGATCTCTCTGATCCTGACGGAGTTTTCCAGCTCCCGTCCCATCACCGTCGCGATGCGCGACGGATACTCCTCCAGGGACCCCTGGCCCCGGAGGTAGCGGGCGGCAGTCTCGCCAGCCGCAGCTCCCCCCACCACCGCGAGAGGGATCCCGCCGCCGGAGGTGGCCATCACCATCCCGGCGGCGTCGCCCGTCAGAAGAACGTTCTCCTTCCTGATGGCGGGGGGCATGCCGCCCGCCGGGACTAGCCCCCGCATCACCGCCGTCACCTGCCCGCCCCGAAGCTTCTCCTTCGCCACAGCGTGGTCCCGGATGAAGGAGTCCAGAAGCTCGCGAAGCCTCCTTCCCTGGAGGTAGGCGGCCCTCGCGCCAACTCCGACGTTCGCGACATCTTCGCCCAGGGGGATGATCCAGGCGTAGCCGCCTGGGGCCCAATCCGTCCCGAAGTACATCTCGACGGCCTGAGGGTCGATCTCGATCCCCGCCATTTCGTACTCCAGGCAGACCCCCATCTCCCCTCTTGTGGCCATCTTCGCCCCTTGCGCGACGGCGGAGCTGGGGCCGTCGGCCCCGATGATGATCCCGGCCTCGATCTCTCCGGCCACCCTGCCGGAGAGGCGCAGGCGCGAGCCCGCCAGATCCGCCCGGGTGTCGACCAGAACCCGGGCCCCGGCCCTAGCCGCCCGCCAGGCGAGGTGGCGGTCGAAGCTCCTCCGGTCTACGACTCTGCCGGGGACCGGAAACTCCTTCGCCTTCCCCGAGGGGGCATAGACCCGCTGGACCCTTGTTCGATGGAGGATCTGCCCTTCAGGGACCTCGGCCAGGGAGTCGGGGATCTCGGCCCGGGGAAGAAGGGCTTGCAGCTCACCAGCTTCGGGGAGAAAGCCGCCGCACTGGACGGGGGTTCCGATCTCCTTCTTCCTCTCGATCAGGACGACCTCGGCCCCCAGCTTCGCCGCAGCCTCTGCGGCGGCCGAGCCCGCGGGTCCCCCGCCCACCACGGCGATCTCAAATCTATCCCCGTCGACTGCCATCTCTTCTCCTCCCTCTCATCGCCCACTCTCTTCTCGGTTCTCGTCTCCCTCTCTCCTCTTTCTCGTCCCCGCTCCCCCCTCTCATCGGGTGGGGGTGGCCGACAGCCCCAGCCCCAGGAGCGCCTCCTCGATCTCTCGGGATGAGAGGTAGATCTCGTCCTTCTGTCTCTCGATCATCTCCCTTCTCGGCTCCGCCGAGAGCCAGATCTGAAGCCGGTCTCCGCGAACCATCTTCACCGAGGCGAGCATGTCGGCCTGGGTCAGCCGATATACGGTGTCCTTTCCGGTGAGCTCAAACCCCTCCCGGTGCTCCGACTCCAGCCGCTTCAAGAACTCGTTCCATTGGAGCTTGCCCTCGATCCTCCCCCCGTCGGCCTGAAGAGGAGCGACGTCCAGGCGGAGGTGGAGGTGGGCCCTCTCCCCTGAGATCTTCTCCTCTATATTTTTTATAATTTTCTCATATCCGGGATCGGTCCGGTCGGCGGCTAGGGCGCCGTCACCGTAGAAATCTCGACCCACCTCCGCGAAGAAGGGCGCAAGCCTCTCTGCCTCCAGTTTCGCCGTGGCCAGGGATATGCCGAAGAAGACGAGGGCGCTCAGGGAGAGGCCGACCAGGACGCCGTGCTCCGCCAGGAGGCCGTAGCCTGCAAGGGTGGGCGAGACCGTCTCCAGGGGCCCCTTGAGGACGAGCCTCTCGTAGGATATGAGGGCGATCTGGGTACCTCCTCCGACGATCACCGCGGCGAGGGCGCCCCATCGGGTGGCCCGTTTCCAGAAGAGGCCGCCCATGATGGGGAAGAAGTAGGAGGTGATCCCGATCACCGTGGCGATGATCACCGCCTCGACGATGCTCTGTACTTTCAGGGCGATCCCGGCGGAGATCGCGATCATGACTATTACCAGGACCCTGTTTATGGCCAGCATCTCCTTCATGCTCGCCTCGGGCCTGATGTGCCTCTGGACGATATCCCTGGAGATACAGGAGGCACCGGAGGTGGCGAAGGTGTCGGCGCAGGACATGGACGCGGCGGCAAATCCTATGGCGAATAAGGCCACCAGCGCTCCGGGCAGGCTCTCCTGAATGAAGGCGAGGTAGAGCATCTCGGCCTCGATCTCCCCAGCGGGCAATGGGTAGATCCCCCGGAGGGCGACGGCTGTTACAAAGCAGGCCAGATATACCACCGCCAGTAGAGCGGCACCGAGGACGAGGCCGCGCTTCGCCGACCTCTCGTCGCGAGCCGCCCAGATCTTCTGCCAGGGGTCCTGCTCAGCGACCCAGCCGGGCAGGAGCGCCAGCTGGAGGACCAGGGCACCGGAGATCCCCCCCAGGATGAAGAGGTCCCACCAGTCGGCTCCCAGGGTCGCCGAGGCGGCGGCGAGAGTGGTCCCGCCCTCCAGGGAGGCCTTCGTGGCCAGGACGGCGACCCCGACGGCGACTCCGGCCAGGAATACGAACTGGACGGCGTCGGTCCAGACCACGGCCTTGAAACCGCCCAGGCTGACATAGATGGAGACCGCAGCAGCCATGATCAGGACCGCATAAAGGGGCGGCACCCCGAAGAAGGTCGCCAGGACCAGCTTGAACCCGATGAAGTCGGTCACCGCGAAGAGGATCATGGTGATGGCGATCGCCACCGCCACCGGGGCTCGCACCATGGGGTGGTATCTGATCTCCAGAAGCTCCGGCTGGGTCATGGCCGGGATGTTCTTGACCCTCTTCGCGATCGTCGCGATGATCAGGAGGCCCGCGACGTTGGGAAAGACCCAGATCCAGACCGACCCGACGCCGATGAAAAGGAAGAGGCCGGTGGCCAGGAGGAGGGCGGAAGCCGTCAGCCAGGAGGCCGCGGCCGACAGTCCGATGTTGCCGGCTCCGATCTCCCGGCCCGCCAACCAGAAGTCGGTCACGGACCTCTGCCCTCGAGACGATCGCAGGCCGATGCCGATGAGCACCGCTATGTAAAGGCCTAAAAGCAGGAGGAAGAGATGATAGGAATCCATTCGGTCACCTCTCCTTGAGAGGATTCGCGAATATTTAAGGGATAAGATTCGCGAATTTTCTAAAAGGATTGAGATGGAGTATATATTCCTTCTTGAAATCGATAAATCGAAACGAAATTCGGGCGGGAATATATGCATGGGACTTGCGAAAAGACCTCTATACCCAAAATATGATGGGATTATATTTAATGATATATATGTAAATAAGGCCGTTTTTTTAGAGGTGCCTCGAAATCCTTAAATATCTATCAAATTTATTTAACATTATGAAACGATGGACTGAATATGCATTGAAATTCGCGAGTTACATGCCATTGCCTCCAAAATCTATCGAATATGCTATAGGGGCATCTAAATATGCTCACTGGGTTAGGAAGAATAAAGTGCAAATCGTAAGCAATAATGACCGGAAAATATTATATGAATATATAAATAATACTATCCTAGAAGATGTGCCGATCGATTATCTGGAATTTGGCGTAGCCAAGGGGGCATCTCTCAAGTATTGGCTAGAATTAAATAAGAATGATAGTTCGCGGTTCATCGGTTTCGACTGCTTTGAAGGTCTGCCAGAAGATTGGGATTTACCTTTTAGTGGCTGTAGACCCAAGGGCACTTGTGATACTGGCGGTATCCTCCCTCAAATTAGCGACCCACGAACTCGGCTCGTACCGGGCTTTTTCCAGGAAACACTAAGTAAATTTTTAGATGAATTCGCCCCAAAGAATCGGTTAGTCGTACATTGTGATGCGGATTTGTATTCATCTACATTATATGTTTTATCAATGTTAGATAAGATCATTCAACCAGGCACTCTTATAATCTTCGATGAATTCTCAACATTTAACCACGAGTTTCATGCATTTGGCGATTATGCTTCAGCTTTTGTCAGGAAATACAGACCATTGGCTGCAGTAGGCTCCACATATATGCAAATAGCACTAGAAATAATCGAATAGAAAGAGCTCACTAGTATTGATACCCGCTTGTTGCAAGAAGAGTTCGGATCTTTTCTTGATTCGACTTTATTTGCCCAATTGGGGATGAGCATTCATCGATCTCC
>Ga0116164_10003241_pt1 | contig 11203 bp, 8 predicted proteins | sample AD_UKC109_MetaG_FD_89888 | JGI IMG/M metagenome (GOLD analysis project Ga0116164, IMG submission 89888) | Active sludge microbial communities of municipal wastewater-treating anaerobic digesters from Hong Kong - AD_UKC109_MetaG | ecosystem: Engineered > Bioreactor > Anaerobic > Digestate... | reverse complement strand
GTACCAGTTCAGGCACAGGAAGACGGATCAGACGCAGCGGCAGCTGGTCTGGAACGAGATCGCGCCGTTCATCCACAAGGAGATGAACCGGCCGAACCGAGTTCTCGACCCCGCAGCCGGGCTGGGCGAGTTCATCAACGCCGTGCCGGCAGCCGAACGATGGGCGGTCGACCAGCACGCCTACTCGGAGGGAACCTACGCCCCGGGGGTCACGTCCGTCGTCAGCGACATCCTCGACGCCGACCTTCCCGAGGGCTACTTCGACGGCATCTTCATCTCCAACTTCTTGGAGCACCTCCCGTCGCCCGATGCCGTGTCGACGTTCCTGGAGAAGATGGCGTCCCTGACCGCACCGGGGGGCCGGATCGCCATCATGGGACCCAACTTCCGGTATTGCAAGAACGACTACTTCGACATGGCCGACCACGTCACGATCCTCACCCATCGGTCGGTCGAGGAACACCTGGTGGCCGCAGGCTTCTCGCCCGAGCGCGTCGAAGGCCGGTTCCTGCCCTACAGCTTCGGAGGACGGCTACCCCCCGCCCCCGCACTGGTACGCCTCTACCTGGATCAGCCGCTCGCCTGGCGAGCCCTGGGCAAGCAGTTCCTGGTCATCGCTCGCCGCTGATTACAGGCGCCAGGAGGGAGCGCGGTCTTTGCCGAGGAGCGCGCGTACGACTGATAGGTTCCGCGCTCCACCGATGATTCAGGGGTAGTCCTACAGATGTATCCATTCTGGGATGTCGCCGTCGCACCCGCTCTGAAGGCTGCTGCCGCTCGCCGGATCGTGGAGATCGGAGCCCTCCGGGGTGAGACCACCGAGTTCATGCTCGACGACCTGGGGGCCGATACCGAGCTCCACGTCATCGATCCGGTACCGGTGTTCGATCCGTCAGAACACGAGGACCGTTTTCCCGGTCGCTACCTGTTCCACCGAGCGTTGAGCCTGGAAGCCCTTCCCGACCTTCCACCGTTCGACGCCGCCCTCGTCGACGGTGACCACAACTGGTACACCGTCTACAACGAGCTCCGCCTGCTGAGTGAGACGGCACGCCAGGCCGGGGCCCCGCTGCCGCTGCTCATCCTCCACGACGTCGGCTGGCCTTACGGCCGCCGCGACCTCTACTACGTTCCCGAACAGATCCCCGAGGAGTTTCGTCAGCCCTACGCCCAGAAGGGCATGTTGCGAGGTCACTCCGAGTTGGTGGACCGTGGTGGCCTCAACCCGACAAACTGCAACGCCACCCACGAAGGTGGGCCACGCAACGGCGTGATGACCGCGGTCGACGACTTCATCGCCGAGTACGACAGACCGCTACGACTGCTGTTCCTACCCACCTACTTCGGACTGGCCTTCGTCGTCGAAGAAGCGGTCCTAGACGCCCATCCCGCGCTCCGCGACCACCTCGACTGGTTGGAGAGCAGCGACGGTCGGGCCGCTCTGTTGGAGATGACCGAAGCGTCGCGCCTGGACTCGCTGATCATGCAGCACGGCGTGTACTACACCGACAAGGAACGCACGGAGGCCGCGGCCGACCGCTACCTGGGCCTGCTGGAAGGCGCGCTGCTCAACGACCACTACATCGAGCAAGAGGTACGGATCAGCTACCTCCTCGAATGTCTCGACCGGGGAATCAACCCCCGACCTGAGGCGCTGCGGGACCCGGCCCGTCAACTGACCGAGGATCTACACCGCCTTCGCACCGCCCGTGCCGCCGGAGCGACGATCGACGAGGCTGGGCCAATCGGCTCAGCATTCCCGTACACCACCGTTGGCCGCCAACACCTCCGCCATCTTGTCGATTTGATGGACACGATCCATCGCGAGGCCGTCGCTGGCGACATCGTCGACGTCGGCCCCGGCCGAGGCGGCACGTCGATCCTGTTCCGGGGCTATCTGGAGGCCCACGCCGTCGACGTCCCACGGGTCTGGGTGGTGGACAGGTTCCGGGCCCGACCCACCGACGCCGCAACCGAGCCCGCGCAACTCACCGGTCCAGTCGAGACGTTGACGACCTGGGAGCTGGTCGGGGGACCCGGCCATTCTGACCTCCAGGGCGACCTGAACAGCATCCGCGAGGGATTCCACTCCTTCGGCCTGCTCGACGACCAGGTCCGTTTCGTGGCCGGCGACGACCTCACCGCCCTCGACGCCGCGCCGATCGAGAAGATCTCCCTCCTCCACCTCGGCGAGCAGACCGCCTTGGATGTCGCCACCGCGCTCGACAAGCTCTACGAACGCCTGGCACTCGGTGCCTACGTGGTGGTCGACGACTACGACGACCCCCAGCGGCGCTCGGCCATCGAGGAGGTACGAGCCCGCCACGGATCCGACGAGCCGGTGGTGACCGTCGATCACGGCACCATCGCGTGGCGCAAGACCGCCCGATCGACAGCCGATGAATCAACCGCCGAAGACCCGCCGATCGAGAGGCCCACCGGGCCGGTGCTGGCGCCGCCGCGAGGGTGGTTCCCGACCGACCTGACCGTCGTCGTGGTCTTCTACAACATGAAGCGGGAAGCGGCTCGCACCCTTCACACCATGTCCCGCGCCTACCAGCAGGGGATCGACGACATCACCTACGACGTGGTGGTGGTCGAGAACGGATCCGCTCCGGACCAGAAGCTCGATCCGGCATGGGTGCGGAGCTTCGGTCCCGAGTTCCGCTACATCGACATGGGAGAGGACGCCCGACCGTCGCCCATCCCGGCCCTGAACCGGGGCATCGCCGAGGGGCGCGGCATCAACTACGCCCTGATGATCGACGGTGCCCACGTACTCACCCCGGGGGTGTTCCGCCACGGACTGGCCGGCCTTCGGACCTACGAACCGGCGGTGGTCGCCACTCAGCAGTGGTACGTCGGGCCAGGCCAGCAGGCTGACCTCGTGGCCGAGGGCTACAACCAAGCCTACGAAGACGAACTGTTCAAGAACATCAACTGGCCCAGCGACGGCTACCGGCTGTTCGACATCGGTCACTTCATCGGTGAGCGGGACTGGTTCGACGGCATGTGGGAGTCCAACTGCCTGTTCGCCCCCCGCAGCCTGCTGGAGCAGGTGGGTGGGTTCGATGAGAGGTTCTCCATGCCGGGAGGGGGCTACGCCAACCTCGACCTGTACGAGCGGCTCGGAGCCAGTCCCGACGTAACGGTCGTGTCGATCCTGGGTGAAGGTTCGTTCCACCAGGTCCACGGGGGCACCACGACGAACCTGTCGGGCGACGAGAAGCGCCACGCGACCCTTGCCGACTACTCCCAGCACTACCAGGACGTTCACGGCCGCCCCTTCCGGGGCAATGCCAAGCCCGTCCACTACGTGGGATCGATGCCCCGGGAGGCGGCCCGGACCAAGGCCCGTCGACGCGTCTCACCCAACATGTTCAGCCTCCACGCCCCTGACCAGGTCGGGGGCGTTCCCGAGAAGGCATCGCCGCTTCCCCAGGACCTGTGGGCCGAGTTCACCGAGTCCTACTGGAACACCCTCAAGTGGCGCCAGACCCACTGGATGGGGCAGAGGCTGTCGAAGCTCCCCGGCGACATGGTCATCCTCCAGGAGATCATCCACAAGGTCCGACCGGACTGGATCGTCCACACCGGAACCGCCAACGGAGGCCTCGACTGGTTCCTGGCGACGCTGTGTGACTTCCTGGATCACGGCAGGATCATCTCCATCGACAGGAAGATCCCCGAGGACCTCCCCAAGCATCCCCGGATCACCTACGTCGAGGGAGAGGCTCACCTGAGCCACGTCTGCAACCAGGTCACGGCACTTACCGGACCGGACCCCAACGCGATGGTGATCCTCGGCAGCAAGGCGAGTTCAGGCCGGACTTCGGCCGAGTTCCACATCTACGAGGACCTGGTACCCGTGGGGGGCTACCTCGTGGTGGAGGACACCATCGTCGGCGGACACCCGGTGTGGGGGAACTTCGGCGTCGGCCCCTACGAGGCGGTGAAGGGCATAACCGAGACCCGCGGCGACTTCGTCTCGGACTCCACCCTCGAGAAGTACGGGCTCACCTTCAACCCCACCGGCTACCTCCGACGCATCAGCAAGGTGCAACACCAAGAGCGCAAGCGCTTCCGCCGCAACTAAATGCCGTGACCGGCAACGCATGTAGGGCTTGGGATTCACCTGCGCTGCACGCTGCCCAGTTCTCGTGGCCCGCCTTCGGCGGACGATTCCTGGTTCCGTCGAGCCCGGTCCTCACTTCGTTGCGGGGCTCGACGGCGTTTGCCCAGTTACTCGCAAGCTCGCAACAGCGCAAACGTTGTGTGTTGCACTAGTGCTGCTGCTGGGTGCTTAGAACAGGATCGGGAGTTGCTCCGTCGGGTAGTGCGACGGCGAGAAGAACCAGTGCTCCAGCGCGTACCGGTTGGTGTCCATCCCCGGCGAGATACCGGTGCGATGGAGGAGCAGGTCATCGAACAGCAGCGCGTCTCCGGCGTTGAAGACGGGCCTTATCACTCCGGCGTCTACCGACAGCTCATCGGCGAGCCCGTCACCAACCGCCCAGTCGAACAGAGCGCCGTGGGAACCCGTCTCCACCAACTCCTCGAAACGCCTGGGAATCCATTCGAGGCCGGGGGCGGTCGAGTCGCCGCCGCACGGGGTGAGCGTCACCCAGACGTTGCAGCTCCGAATGCCCCTGCTCATGAAGGCACCGTCTTGATGCCAACCCGTGCCTGTGGTGTACGGCACGTGACGGAGCGTCCCCTTCTTCAGCGACAGGGCAGGACGTTCACCGAAGTACTCGGTGAACACCGACTGGAGGTTCGCCCCCTCGAAGAAGTCGAGGAGTGTCTTCAGGGCCCGGGGTGAGTCACCGGTGTACATCGAACCCTGAGGAACCAGGAAGTGCCGGCCTCCCATCACGTCGTACTGCCCGTAGTCCGAGCTGGGTTCGAAGAAGCTGCACCACACCTCTGAACCATCGGTGGCGGTACCTTCGACACGCGCCCGGAACGCCTCCAGAGACCTGTCGATGACTTCCTTGAACTGCTCGACCTGAGCCTCGTCGAGCAACCCGCGAACGAGAAGGCAGCCATGGTGGAAGACCGCGGATGCGAGCTTCTCGGTGGTCAACTCGGAAGCGTCGATCTCGGGGGGTTCGACACACCCCTCGAAAAGGTCGGGGACGACCGGGGGCCAGGACTCGAGCCCACCTCCGTGGGCAACCTGTTTGAACGCCCGATGACGAAGGTCGACCATTCGAACCTCTAACGCATCGTCGGGTCTCGCCCTCAGCGCCTCGGTGTAGTGGTGCACCGCGGTCTGTAGGTCACCGCTCTGTTCTGCGGCTCGTCCGGCCGCCATCTCGGCGTCGGGGTCGATGTGGTCGGCGGCAAGGGTCCCGGAGGGCGTCATGGCCGGAAGCTACCTGGCCAGCGGTCGGGCGGGAACCCCCACAACGGTCGTTTTTTCAGCGACATCTGTCACTACCACCGCGTTGGCACCGATCTGGGCATCGGCACCGATCTTGACCGGCCCGATGATCTTCGCCCCGGTACCGATGTGAGCGCGCGGACCGATGACGGCGCCGTGAACGACACCCTCCTTGAGCCCGATCGTCACCCAGGGACGAACCTCGACGTGAGGTCCGATCTCAACGATCCCGTCGATGACCACCGCCCCGTGGGGGAGGTAGAGCCCTGGTGCCACGATCACCGGGTCACCGATGCAGACCTGCCCGATCATCATGGCCATGCGATGCAGGATCGATGGGATGATCGGGATCTCATGAACCTGAAGGGTCGCCTTAAGCCGGTAACAGAGCAGGGCCAGGAAGGCGTCGCTCTTCCAGCAGAGCCTCAGCACCTGAAGCACCAGGTCGACGCGCGATCTGAACTCGTAGCGCTCACCCCGGTACAGGCAGAAGATCCGCGCGTCCTCTCTGACGGCGCGGCGGAAGGAAGGAAACCGGCGCCTGAACTTACGCATCAAATCCCGACGCTGGGCCTTGGTCGGTCCCGGCGTCGAGGGAGTGGGCTTTCGGCGCCTCATACGAGGATGGGAACGTAGCGCTCAGGGAAGCACGACGGAGCGAAGAACCAGGACTCCAACGCGTACCGGTCGGCGGTGAACTCCCGCTCCGATGAGGACCGGTGGACGAAGAAATCGTCGAAGAAGATCGCGTCACCGGGAGCGAAAGACGGCGTCTCGGGCTGCGCATCCACCGCCACCTCGTCGACAAGGCCCTGCCCGATCGAGTTGGGGAATATCGACCCCTTGGTACCGGTCTCGAGGATCTCGTCAACCCGCTTGGGCACCACGTCCAGACCTGGAGCAGGGTTGTCCCCACCGCAGTGCGACAGCGACAGCCACAGGTCGATGGCCCTGATCCCGGACCCGATGAAGGCACCGTCCTGGTGCCAGGTTGGCGCCGACTCGCGGATCCGCCGCAGGACGCACTTGTTGTAGGAAAGCGCAGGACGCTCCCCCAGATATTCGGTGACGGTGTCGATCACCCCCTTGGCTCGGAAGATCTCCAGCACCTCGAGCATCATCTCAGGGGCGTCGGCAACCAACATCCCACCCACCTCACGGACCCAGGCTCTCTCGGTGGGCACGCTGGCCGCCTCGACCTGGAAAGGCCGATAGGCGCTCTCGGCCCCGGGCCGCCCGTCATCGGACTCGTTGTCGCGGTCCTCCAACACGGACAGGGCGCGGTCCTGGACAACCGATACCTCATCGGGGGTCAGGAGCCCGCGGACGATCACCGCGCCGTGATGAAGGATCGCCCCACCGACCACCGCGGCGGAGATCTCTGCTGCGCTGATCTCCGGAACGCCTCGAACGTCGGGGAACGGGTCGGCCAGCTCAGGCGGCCAGCTTTCCCGTTGTGACGGAGCACGATCCCGGCCGAAGGCATCATGGCGAAGCCTGACGATCTGCCGGGCCAGCTCGGGGTCGGGGTCGCGTCGGTACTCCTCGGTGAGGATACCGACCGCATCCATCACCCGGTCCGCACCGGCAACAACCTGGGTGTCAGTCATGTTCGAGTTTCCTCCGTGTCAAGGGCAACCTGCGGCGATGCCCGGAAGGGTGTAGCCACAACAACTGGCTCTATATCCATCTAAGTCCTGCTCCGGACCGGGCGCGCCGGGACGCCGGCCACCCTGCTGTTGGCCGGCACATCCCCGCTGAGTACGGCGTTGGCACCGATCCTGGTGTGCGCCCCCACCACCGCCGGTCCGGTGATCACGGCACCGGTCCCAACCCTGACGTCGGTCTCGATGACCACTTCACCATTGGAGGAGTCGATGGTCGACCAAGGAAACATCACGACTCCTGGACCCAACCTGACCGACCCCCGAAGGTCCACCTGGCCGTGGGCCAGGTAGAGCCCGGGCCCGATCACCACGTCCGGACCGACATGAACCTGGGCGATGGCCGCCGCCGCCACTTTCATCAGCCGAGGAACCACCGGAACCCGATATCTCCGGGCGGACGCTCCCACCCGGTAACAGACCTGGGCCAGGTACGCATCGCTCTCCACCGCCAGCCTGAGCATCTGCCCCGCGGTAACCCACCGGTTCCCGAGACGGTGGTACTCGCCCCGGAACCTCGCCGCGGCCCTCGCGTCGGCGACCAAAGCCGACAGCAGCGGAGGTGGCGCCAAGGGTGGGGATGGGTTCGTCATGGGCGTTCGACACCGGTTCGGCGCACCTGGGGCGGTGCGGTGGGCGGATGGTAGTCCCGATACCTCAGACGGTAGACGTGACTTCCGACCACCGGGTTTCCACAGCACCAAGGCCCGACCACGCGTACCATCCCGGCCGTGAACAACGAATGGGCCTTCCTGCCGATGAGAAGTTCGAACGACCTGATCGGCGACGCTGACGCCATCAGAGCCCGTATGGAAGAGGACAGCTACCTCTACTTCGAGAAGATCCTCGACCCCGAAAAGCTTCTGGCCCTGCGACGGGACATGCTCACCGTGCTCGCCGGTCACGGATGGGTGCTCGGTGGAGACCTGCTGATGGACGCGGTGGTGGGTGGAGACACCTATCACGAGGATCAGGAGGAGTTCCTGGACGCTTACGACGCGGTCCAGCGCCTCGAGTCCCTCCACACCCTCGCTCACGACCCTTTGCTGACAAACCTGATGGGCCAGCTCCTAGGGGATGGGGCCTTCCCCCACCCGCTCAAGATCTGCCGTCTCGCCGCTCCGGGCCAGCACGAGGTCACGACACCGCCTCACCAGGACTATCCCAACAACCAGGGCACCCCAGATCTGACCGCGGCCTGGATCCCCGTCGGCGACTGCCCCCGCGAGCTCGGCTGCATCGCGGTTCTTCGAGGGTCCCACCGCTACGGCCTGCTGCCACTGGCGATCCACCGCGGCGCCGGTAAGCGCCAGGCGGTACTGAACGACGAGATGCTCGAAGACCTCCACTGGGTGACCACCGACTTCTCGCTCGGCGACGTGCTGTTGTTCCCATCCCTGACGGTTCACGCGGCCTTGAACAACGCCACCGAGTTCAACATGCGGGTGTCGGTCGACTTCCGGTACCAACCCAAGGGGGCACCGCTCACCCCGATCTGCCTGGAGCCGCATTTCCAGCGTCAGACCTGGGAGGACATCTACGAGGGATGGTCCTCGACCGAATACCAGTACTACTGGCGGGACCTGGACTTCGAGGTCGTCCCATTCGAGACCTTTCCCGTGCAGGGCATGCGCGACAACATCGGCTACGAAGGGGACGGGCGCGCTTTCGAGAGCGCCCTGCGCGACCAGGTGATCGCCGGCAGCGTCGAGCTCGACCCAGAGGATTGGCGTGAAGTCCTCACCATCGAAGCACGGCGAGCGGCCCGCAACGAACGCCGCAAGACTGCCGTGGCCGAGCGCCTCGCTGAGCCGGCGGCCGGGCCGTCGACCGACGAATAGCCCCGCACGCCCCGGCCGTTCGGTCCATCGCCTCCTCAGAGATCGAACTCGTCCTCTCGGCCTTGCTCGACGAGATAGTCCAGAACGCGCTGCCTGACGGTCTCATCCGTCTCTATCAACCGGCGAAGCTGGAAATCGACCTCCTCCTGGATCGACGCCGTGGTGAGGGTCCAGCCCTCGCGGCCGTGCGCCGCGCCCGGACCACCCCGCAACGGCACCGACGGCGCATCGTCGACCACGAAATCCCACTCGGCATAGAAATCCTTGCGGGTCCAAGCCAAAGTCGACGGCGTCTCACCCGGATTCTGGAACCGCAACGGCCCCACAAACACCTGACCCAAACCAACACCAGAACCCGCACCCATCAGGCCGGGCGGCGGACGATCGAAATAGGTACGCCAGTACCGCTCCGAGAAGAACAGGGCGCAGTAGTCCAACCGGTGGTACTCGTCGATGAACATGTAGCCGTCATCGTTCAGATACGGCCACAACCCGATGATGCAGTCATGGAAACTGGACTGATAGTCCACATCCACATAGGCACACACGATCGGCTCACTGTGATCACCCATCGTGTCGGAGAACCAACCCTTACGGAACTCACACACCCCCACCGCCCCGTACTTGGTGACGTTGGCACGAACCTCCTCCAACTCACCCTTGAACGCCCCCTCACCCATCTCACTGGCCCAATGGTCACCCTCCACCGCCGGCGGCAGACCCTCGAAGCTGTCATAGACGATCAAGCTCCGCCCCGCCGCCTCCGCGATCAACGACAAGTTGGTCGTCGTACCACCCTTCCAACACCCCGCCTCCACCATCACACCCTCCACCGAACGCGGCACCGACAACACCTTCACCGCGATCGCCAAATGCCCCCGATAGCTCAACCCGGTCTGGATCTTGGTGGTGTTACGCCGCATCCGCCGCGCCAAAGCGAACCGCTTACGCCACGTCAACCCATGCGACGCATCGATCGGCGCCCCGTAGAACAAGAACAACGTCAGATGGAACCACGACGCCGCCTCATACAGATCCGCAACCCGACGCACGAACCTCACCCGACGACCCTTCGAAAACCGCTTCGCCAAAGCGCCACGAACCCGCCGACGAACACCTAACCCCTTGGATGCCATAGGGCCGCGAAACTAGTACGCCTCGACCCCGCGCGGTTCCGCTCTGACAACTGTCACGCCCACCCGAGCCACGCCAGCGCCGACGGCGTCGCCCCGATACGGCACGACGGTGGAGCAACCGTGCCCGTCGTGGCACCATTCGGACCCATGGGCGACCCCACCACCGACTTCGTGGCCATGATGACCTTGGAGCCACACGGCCCCGACACCTTCGTCGGTTTCGGGCCCCGCTACCCGTGGGGTGGCCTCTACGGCGGACAGATCGTGGCCCAGGCACTGCGCGCCGCGGGCGCCACGGTGTCACCGGAGTTCCGGGTCCATTCTCTCCACGCCTACTTCATCCGCCGGGGTGACCACACCGAGCCGGTCCGCTACGAGGTGGACCGGGTCAGAAACGGCCGGTCGTTCGTCACCCGCTCGGTGACCGCCAGGCAGGCGACCGGAGCCATCTTGTCGATGTCGGCCTCGTTCCAGATCGACGAGGCCGCCCTGGACGACCAGACCGCGGTCATGCCCCCGGTGGCCCGGCATTCCGCGCTGGCCCACGAGTCATGGACGTCGATGTTCGACCGGGCGACCGTGCCACCCGACGGGACGACTGGGCGCTCTCGGGGTTGGTTGCGAATCAACGGCGAGCTCGGCGATGACCCGGTGCTACACGCCTGCGCCCTGGCCTACATGTCCGACGACTACCCGACCGACGCCGCGATCTCCCTGCACCCCGACCGCCCCGGACCCGAGGACCACGACCAATACCCGTTCGTAGCCTTCAGCCTCGATCACGCTTTGTGGTTCCACCGGCCGATGCGGGCAGACGACTGGCATCTGACCGCCATGGCCTGTCACGGACTCATCTCCTCTCGCGGCCTCACCTTCGGTGAGGTGTTCACCGAGGAAGGCGTTCACGTCGCGTCGGTAGCCCAGGAGGTCCTGATCCGCCGACGCCGCGATTGAGTAGCCGACCGCGGACCCCCACGGTCTCGACTGGACAGCTTCGATCCGGCCGGGGGAGACCCGTATGCTCCCGGCCATGACGTCGACGCTCATCCTGCTCCGCCACGGCCAGAGCACCTGGAACGCCGAGAACCTGTTCACCGGTTGGTGGGACGCCGACCTTTCCGAACTTGGTCGGTCCGAGGCGGCGGCGGCCGGAACCCTGATGGCCGAGGCCGGGCT
>Ga0116164_10003240_pt1 | contig 11213 bp, 6 predicted proteins | sample AD_UKC109_MetaG_FD_89888 | JGI IMG/M metagenome (GOLD analysis project Ga0116164, IMG submission 89888) | Active sludge microbial communities of municipal wastewater-treating anaerobic digesters from Hong Kong - AD_UKC109_MetaG | ecosystem: Engineered > Bioreactor > Anaerobic > Digestate... | reverse complement strand
GTTTATGCCGCGGCCGTCAACGGGGCGCATGGAGGACGCTATCCGGTAAGCACAGTCAATATTTCCTATCGAACCATGATCCGGACGATGTTCGAATCGGCTTCAATCCCCAAAAGGATCATCACCATCCCTGCCTGGATCGGATATGTGTCGGGCTGGTGGCTGATGCAGAAAGAGAAAAAAAACAAAAAAGAACCGGGACTGCACCTGGCCTTGCTGATGACCCAGATTCTTTCCCGGAATTTTTTTATTCATCCGCAGGAAATGAGTACCCTTTTGGATTTTGCATCCTTGGGATTTTCGGGTGGCGACGATGCGATGCAGGGGATCCGGGAGGCGATGGCCCGTTGTTATCCGGCTTCTTCCGGTTCTTAATCAGCTCTATTACGCAATATGATGAAGAAAAATACGAACCCATGAAAAATGTGAGCTTATTCGTTCTGCTGTTGTTTCTGTCTTTTTCAACTCTGCCCGGGCAAGAGAACCCGCGGAAAAATCCCGGCTGGGTGCGTATCACCTTTGTGGCCCACGACGATGATCCCGCCCAGACCTTCATCGGGAAACTGAAGCGGGGCGACATGGAAACGTTGCGCTGGGAGTTGAACCGCTACAACGGAGGCGTTCCGGCCGAAGAAAACGATCCCTATTCCCGTGAATCGGGCGAACGTTCTGTCGAACACATTGTTTCTTCGGGCCCGAAAAAAGTGAATCCCGAGAAAAGGAAGGAGAAGGCCCGAAACGATCTCTTTGAGAATTATTCCATCCGGGATGAAGAAAGTCGGAAAAAAATTCGGGAAAAGAAACAAAAGGCCGACGAACAACGATTCGAATCTTCGAAGAATTACCAAAACGATCGGGAATTATCGGATGGGCAGGGAAGGAGCACCTCAACGCCCCTATCGAAATACTACCGGGTATCGAAACATCGGATCCGGAACGGACAAAGTTTCCGGAAGCCGGCCGGCGACGTGTCGTTTATCGTAACCTTCCGCATCCGGGAGGGGCGCTACGTAAATACCTATATGAACCTGGTACGCGGATACCTGAATCCCGGATCGGAATATTTGCTGAAATACCATGGCACCGGATCGAAACGGAGCTATTACCTGGAATATGTTCCTTCCACAACTCGTTAAATTACTGAATAACAAACTTTCTGTAAAGCGCTGTTTCATCATCCTTCAGTGCGATAATGCAAATGCCCCTGGCTTTTCCTTCCAGGTCGATCACACAGCGATTTCCGTTCTGTAATCTTTGGGAATGGAGAATGCTCCCCGACACATTCATTATGCGTACGTCAATGTCGTTCGTGAAGTTTTCCTGTTCGATAACCAGCAAGCCCCGGGTGGGATTGGGATATATTTTGAACGACTTTTCAACGCTGTCCTTTAAATTCCTTTCCAATATGTATGTTCGCGATTTTTCGGCAATCTCTTCGTTGTATTCTGATGGATCCCTACCATAACAGAAGGTACTGTCAGGGGTGATCCGGGCGCTGAGTACAGATCCTTCTTCGGTCAGAAACCCGGGAAGAAAGCGAATTGTTTTTCCGGCAATGAGGCTGAGGCGGGAACCGCTTTCCACCTGCACGGTGTTTCCGTTTCCGGCCAGGGTAATAGAATCGTAGGCTCCAAAGCATTGTTCTGTTCCGTATGGGAATACGGAATTTGTGATGATCTCGTGCGGGGAAACATCGGGAATTGAGTTCAAATCGAGGCGTACCAGAATTCTTCGTGAATGGGCTCCTTTGGTTATAGCAACATTTTCGAGCGTAATCAGGCTGTTTGCATCGGCGGTAACAGTTCCCTGCCGGATGGTCAATCCGGAGGATAGGTCCACAAGCTCCCAGTCGTAACGAAAACCCGGTTCAACCCATAAATGACGGATGCGCCGGAAAGTGATATCGGAAGTGCAAGTGTCGGATGGCGCCGATTCAATCAGCCAGACATTCATGGCAATCAGCAACAACGAATCGATCATGCTTTCCGTGTCCCACTGGAAATACCGGTTTATCTGACCCGATTCGGGGCTTTCTGCTGCGCTTGCTCCCAGTCCGTTATCGAAGGAGCAACGGGAAAAAGCCGGCAGGAGTTGTTCCCGTGAAAAATCGACCCGGCAATAGCGGTCGTTGCCCGTTCCGGGGAGGCTGGCCCTCGAACCGTGTCCGCTCATGTCCCAGTTAAAGTTAAAGGGCCGGCGGGTATCTTTCATCGCACCGGTCATGGTGTATGCCTGTTCCCAGCCGATGGCATCGTCGTTTCGTCCGTTGGCATAACTGATCCAGGGAAGGTCGATCCGTTCATGAGTTCGAAGCCATTGGTTGTTATCCCAGTAATCCCAGGGCGATATGCCTTCATCGGCAGATATCTTTTCATAGCCAAAGCGCAACAGGGAGGTGTTGTCGTACACGCAGTTTTTGTCGCGTTCCCCGCCATAAGCGCTGATGAAACTATTGTAGAATGTGGGCGTTTGTTCGGGGATGTGTACGCCTACCCACGATATGACATTGGAAAAAAGATGACCACTCCGGATCCCCCACATCGATGCACCCGATCCTCCCATGGATACCCCCGAGAGGGTAATCCGGTTTGAATCGGCCCGGTAGCAGGGCAAAACAAAGTCGTAGAGAAACGATAGAATCCGGTACTGATTGAAGGGCCGTACCACTCCTCCGGTAAGAGAACGGATGGTGCCGTTGTTTTCGTGATAGGCCGTCCACCAATCGTAGGGAAACTGGTTGGTGGAAACAAGGATCGAGCCCTCTTCGGCCCGGTACCACCAACCGTATCCGCTCCTCAGGCTTCCCCCCCAGCAGTGCAGGGCCAGGTTTACGGCCGGGTGTTCCTGCAAACGCGACAAGGGACTTTCGGCAACCAGGTAATCGAAAGGGGTACTGGGTAAATGGGCAGCAGGAGGACATTCCCAGCGCACATAATAATTCATGACCGGATCGTCGACATAATAAAACGATTCGGGAAAAGACTGTTCCCGCAAAACGACCATCCCGTTACCCGGCGACTCGACAACCGCATTTGTCGCATTTCCATTAACGGCTATTCGGGAAAAATCTTCGGCCCCGTTCACGGCGCGGCTTACATAGTAATAAACCGTTTCCGGATAATCCCCGTCAAAACGCCGGACATAGATTCCCGTTCCCGGAGGGGCGGGCTGTAAATCGTCGAGGGGATAGCAGGGAACCTGGGATGAACCGGTACAATTTCCCAGTCCAAAAAAAGAATAATCCCAGCAGGAAAGCGGTTTGATTTCATCAACATACTGAAGCCCGGTTCCATCGCCGGGGCTTTGAACCGGATGATTTGACCGGTAAATGCGGTAACGGATTTCTCCTTCCCGGTCGAGGTTGTTCCATGCCGTATTGAATTGATCGCAGCTTGTGTTCTCATCGGTCAGGGGCGGGTCCACCTCTTCAAACGAAATCATGGTGTCGCCGTCTTTAAAGCGGGCGCCGACACCGGTAACCTGCACAATGGGATCGGGAAGAGGAACGTTGCACATCACTTCGAGTGTCAAAACCGGATTGCTGTAGAAAAGGCTTCCCCCCGGGTCATGCACAACGGTCAGTTCCAGTTCCGTCAAACCCGAATCGAGAGCAGCCTGAACAGCCTGAGTCGCCTCGAGGGTCAGAAAACGGGGAGCCGACACGGCCAGCTGTTTCCCCGTGGCATCGTGAATAATCAGATCGCTGAACGAAAAGGCATTTCCGGGGTAAGCTGCAGAAGCAAGGTGGCTTCTCCGCGGATTGAAAACCGCCCGGTACACCCGGTCACCGGCAATAGAACGTAAATCGACCCGGATTATACCGCCACCCAGGGTAAGGGTTAATGGGTGTGTACCAAATCCAGCCCGGTTCGAAAAACTATGGGTTGCCAGGGTTTCTTCGCCCACGACACGGGTGCTTACCTGAATCTCCCGGCTGCATTCCGACCGATTTCCACTGGCATCGTTTGCCTGAATACAATATACATAGGGAGTACCCGGTTGTAACGAACAATCCTCGTAGTAAAGTTCCGAAGTAATGCCGATGGAATCTCCGTCCCGGAAAACCGAATACCTCACCACACCGGTATCGTCGTCAGCCACGTTCCAGGTCAGGGTGATGCAGCTGGTGTCGACCCGGGAAGGACTTACTTTCCCGGGAGGTTCGGGCGGGCTTGTATCGGTCAATGTTGTTACGATAATTTCTGCACAGCGATCGCTTACATTTCCGCTGGGATCGAAAGCCGACACACTGTAGGAATAGGGCGTTTCGGGTACCCGATTTGTATGGGTGCAGGAAGTAAGGGATGTTGTATCGAAAACACTTCCCCCGCAAAAAACAAAATACCCGGCAACTGCGAAATTGTCGGTAGACGGATTCCAGCTTAAGCTTACGGAAGATGATCCCGGGATGCCCGTCAATCCTTCGGGAACCGAGGGTGCCTGCTCATCTTCCGGATCGGTGTATTCATCGGCGCCAATGTCGTATCCGTTTCCCTGAGGCCGCGCCTGTCCGTCGATGTCGAAAGTAAATCCACCAATTTCCAGGCCCTGGTCAATAACGGAAGCTTCCGGCCCGATTAACCGGAGGTTCCCCTCAGCAGGAGCAATGAACCAGGCAGCCTGAGCCTGGGTCACATTGTTTGCGACTTGTGTGGCAGTGGCGCCATCCCTCGAACGAATCGCTTTGTTTGTCAGGTTGTTTATTATGACAGTCCCGGTTGTTTGGGAAAAACGGTATTCAATGGCGTTGGGATAATCGTTCGCAAAAAAGACGGTGTTGTGGTACACCTGCACGTCGGTGGCATATTGCAGGTCGATCCCCACATCGCTAAACAGCCCGCCCGAAGCATGAAAAATCATGTTGTTCCGGATAATCCCCCCGGTATGATAACTATCGGGCATTCCAAAACCAATGCCCCGGTCGCAATCGATGATCACGTTGTTTTCGACCAGCGTGTTGCGCGAATCGTCCCAAATATGAATGGCATGTTCGGCTACCGTTACCGAAGGACTGCTGATGTTGCGGAATACATTGTTTCGGATGATCCAATCCCAGGCTTTATGACAATCGATACCGCCAATGTAGTATTGGGGGCCGATGCCCGCTGTGTATTCGAACAGACAGTTTTCCACCCGCCCGTTCAGGGAAACATATTCCGGGTGGGCGCTGCTCGATACGGTTTTCAGCATCTGCTCCCCGGTATCGATAAACCGGACATGGGTCACAGTCAGGTACGAAACATTTAGCTGCAGTTGCAGGGCATGCCACCTGACCCGGCCCAGGGTAACATCGTGAACCGAAAAGGAATCGGCATATACGTTGAAAATATGCGTGGTCGATCCCGACATCCCTTCCCCGTACAGCAGCACACTGTCGCGATTGCCGGAAGTTCCCCGGATGGTTAATCCGGGTGCCCGGATGGCCAACATATTCGATAGAACATACGTCCCGTTTTCTATCCGAATTTCGTCGATCAGACCGTTGTTGGCATCCGAAATGGCCGCGGTCAATTGCGGAACATCCGAAACGGATACACTTTGTGCATGCATTTTGGGTTCAACGAAAAAGAGCAGGCATCCGAAAATGAATACCCATTGGGTGGTGAATTTTTTCATCATTGCTTATCAAAACCGTTTCATATAGCGCATCTAAAATATGAAAGTTTTATATAACAGTCAATAGGGAATAAAAAGAGTTTAACCAATATACAGGAATAAGGTGTATCCTCCCGAAAACCATCGGAAATTGGATCTTTTCTGCAGGGTTTCCGGTTGCCATTTCGAACAGGAACTGTATCTTTAAAGAGCAAATCATCAACGAAGAAAAAAATAGCATGAAAAGAAGTGTTTACCGGTTGAGGGATTGTTTCCCCATTCTCTTCCTGTTGCTTTCCGGCATCAGTTATGGACAATTATCGCCCGTTACGGGCAAAGTGACCGCTTTTGGAGGCATTCCCCTGCAAAACATCCCGGTTGAGGCATCGAAATCGAAAGAACAGGTACAAACCGATGCCCGGGGAATTTTTGTACTTCCGTGCTCAAAGAAGGATGTTGTAAAAATTGCGGCCGGGTCGTTTAAGAACAAGCGAATCAATTTGAAAAGCCCGACTGAGGATACTCTTTTCATCGAACTGGAATACGATTTGTACCAATTTGAACTCGAAGAAATTATCGGATCTGGATGGCTGAATGACGCGGATATTCCCATGGCCCGGGATTATGTCGAAAAGAATGGCCCCGATTATTGTATCTACAGCGATATGTATGAGATTTTTGAAAATTGTTGCCCGGGTGTCCGGGTCGATCACGATTCAAATCCCCCTAAGGTAAGTTTGTACAGTTCGGGTTACAATGTACTCTACGTAGTGAACGGCGTCGAAAACAGTTTTATCGACTTCTTACTGCCCTGCGATGTGAAACAGGTGAAAGTGATCAAAGATGCAGCTTCCCTTGCTGCTTATGGCACAAAAGGCGCCGACGGGGTTATTGCGATTACAACAAAATGAGGGCATCGCGGGCGAAGAGCCAGGACTTCTCCGGCACGCTTCCCTAATTTTCATCCTTGGTTTTTTTCAGGGGACAGCCCTTTAAGTGCTTGATTTTCGCTTAAAAATTCCTATCTTCGAAGGAACCGGGGAAAGCGATACCGTGATGTTTTTCCCCCGGTTATACCCATACGTTGTATCACAATCAAAATCTACCGTTCATGAAAAAATTGTTTTTTGTGGTATGCCTGATGCTCCTTCTGGATACCGTTTATGGGAAAAACGAAAATTTTGCCCCCGGCAAAGGCACTTCGTTGTCGTCGGAATCTGTGGGCGCCTTCGTTGAATGGGCTCTGCCCGTGAAAAACCCTCTTTATGCGCGCACCGATGATCTTCCCAACCTCGAAGCTTATAAGCCCGTCGACCGGGAAGCTCCTTTGTATTTCAACAAAGTGCGGGATGCCACTACCGGGGAGTATCAGTTTCTGAATACGGCATCGTTTTTTATGACACTGAGCTATGCCAATACCAGCAACCTGCCCACAGGTCGTTTTACCGTTCTGGTCTTGATCAATCAGTCGGATACACTTTGGATCCGCAATGTGGAATCGACCAACGGGAACCATAGTTTTGGGTTTCTAAACATCACGGTTGGCCCTTTCGATCCCGGCGAATATACAATGGAACTGATTGTAAACACAAACAACGAGGTAGCCGAATCGGACGAAAGCGATAACCGCTATTCGGTCCGCATTACCGTACTCGACGATCCCAATGCTTTTGTTAATCTGGCTCCGTTTACCCCGGCCGGGTGGTCTCTTCCCCTGTATCTTTCCCATTTTGCCGGCTCGCTGCAACCCGATTTTGTGTTGTACAATTCGAGGGATCTTCTGGTCAATATGAGTTTCACCAACACCGGCAACATTGCTACCGACTCGTTTCATTACATGCTCATCATCGAAGAATACGATACGCTCTGGTCGTTTCAGATGGGTCCCATCCTGGTGAACCGCATTCGCGGATTGAACGATGGAAACATAGGCCGGCTTCCCCCCGGGAACTACATTCTGACACTGATCCTTGATTCGGAGAATACCCTTACAGAATCGGACGAGACCGATAACCGGATTTCGTTTCCCTTTACGGTTTCTTACGATCCGTTGAATGCGCCCAACCTGGCCGTTTATGGCCCCGAAGCCTGGGATGCCCCGCTCGTTGTCGCCAACCAGCCCGATGCGTCTGAAAGCGCTCAGGAATTTCTCGAAACGGAGAACCTTTATCTAGGCTTCGGGTGCAGCAACCCGGGAGAAATTCCCGTTGGGGCCTTCACCGTCTCCGTCTTCAACAACGAAACCGGGGAACTCGTTACGCGAACGTTGCCCGAACTGCTTCCCGGCACGTTCCACTACTGGCCCAACATCGACATTGGATACTTCAGCCCGGGCGATTACACCCTCAGCCTCCGGGTCGATGCCGAAAACCAGGTTCCGGAATCCGATGAGCAGGACAATATTCATACGGTCAGCTTCCGGGTACTTCACGATCCGGCATTGCTGCCCAACCTGGCCCCGTTTGCTCTCCCCGAAAGTGAGGCTGCGCTGATCGTCAGCAACGAAACCGGCGCTGTTACCGGGAAAACCGAATTCCTCACTACCGACACCCTCCGTATTTCCTATTCGGGGCACAACACTACGGACAATCCGGCCGGATCGTTTGCGGTATTCCTCACACTGAATGAAACGGAAACACTGCATACCGAAAACCGGGAACAATTGGGGGCCGGCGAATCCTTCAGTCTGCAGGATTTTCCAATCGGTTCTCTGGAGGCAGGGCAATACACGCTTAGCCTGCTGATTGATCCCGATGATCAGGTTCTGGAATCGGACGAAACAGACAACACACTTTCGGTTACTTTTTCGGTAAGCGAACCCACGATTGAACCCGGTTTTGTTCCCGAAATCCGTAGTGAAATTCTGAAGGCGGGTTTTGATCCTTCCAACCGGGTCATTTGGATTTCCCGGGAGCGGGATACGCCTTGCAGCCTGGTCCTTTTTAACACCCAAGGGCAAGTCGTGACACGCATCGGCTCAGTTGCCGGTTCCCGAATTCATCTTCCGGCCCGGGATCTTCCGGCAGGGATTTATTGCCTCCTCCTGAACGAAGGCCGTCAATCCCAGTTTGGAAAAATTCGGGTAGGACCCTGATCCAGATACCGACGAAAGAACGATTGTAACAAGAAAAGGGTACCCGAATTATTTTTTTTCGCAGAGGGACGCGGAGAAAAATACGCAGAGGAATCGCTGAGGGGTGTTGGTTTTTCGCAGAGGGACGCGGAGAAAAATACGCAGAGGAATCGCTGAGGGGTGTTGGTTTTTCGCAGAGGGACGCGGAGAAAAATACACTGAGGAATCGCTGAGGGGTGTTGGTTTTTCGCAGAGGTACGAGGAGAAAAACACGCTGAGGAATCGCTGAGAGGATCCGCAGAAGGGCGCAAAGGAAACACTTTTGAGCTTTCTTTGTTTCTATCCGGAACCCTGCATTCAGGCAAAACCAAACAACAACGGCCATCCAAATGCAACCAAAAACGTCCAGACAAGGTATACCGGCAAATAAGCGGCAAGGGTACTTTCTACTTTTTCCGTGCTCCCCTTCCGGAATACTACCCGGAATAAGTCGATCAGAATCAGCAAAAGATTCCCGAAAATCAAAAGATTGGAACCCAACATGAATATGAATCTACGGATCGGCCATATTGTAAAAAAACTTCTCCCCGACGAGCCCGCTATGGTTATCCGAATTACCCATTTGGGGAATAGGGTGTCCATCCACTACAGAGGCATAAATTCCAATATTTCAAGTAATAAAATGCTCACCTCAGATCAGTTAAATACATAGGAAATAATTTCTGAATCAGGGAGATTCATCTGCAATTCCCCACAGGGGCAGGTCCGATACTTTAAAAAATCTGTTACAACTCCTTGATGAAGACATATTTGCCAGTGACAATCCGGCTAAAAAACTCAGATAGGAAACAAAAACAAAGGGAGTACAGTATTTTCTTTCAGAAAGTGAGTGGAAAAAGGTAAAAAAATATTAGATTTGTTCACGTTTTTTATCTGTTCACGTTTCGTGAACATAAACATTTTATGAACATGAAGGAAATTGAGCTTGTACATATCGCCATTGAAAAACTTTTCAACGTTGCACAAATTCAGGCAACCTGGGATGAAAATACCCCTGGTCAGTTTGATGGAAGATTAATATTTATTTTTGAAGATAAACCATTGATATATAATGCCATTATCAAGAAGGAATTGAGAAATCATCAACTGATCCAGTTCGACAAAATGACCAACGATGCGAACAATCTGATCATTGTCGCACAACGGATATTTCCTCAAATAAAAAGGGAGCTTCGGGAAGGTAAAATTGCCTACCTGGAAGCGAATGGCAATGTTTACTTAAAAACAAAAAATAACCTGGTATGGATTGATACACAAGCCACCATCCCAACAACGAAAGAAAAAGGAAATCGCGCGTTTACCAAAACAGGATTAAAAGTACTCTTTCACTTCCTTATTGATGAAAATCTTATTGGACTAACATATCGACAGATTGCAAACAGGACAAACGTTGGCCTTGGTAATGTTAATAACATATTCAATGGATTGAAAGAAACCCGGTTCCTGGTAAAACTCAACCAGAACCAATTCATTCTTAATAACAAAAAAGAGCTGCTCGACAAATGGATCGTAGCCTATAAAGAAACACTGAAACCAACACTGGAAATCGGTAGATTCCGTTTTTTGAAAGATGAGAATATTGGAAACTGGCAGAACATCAACCTTACGAAAGGAAAAACATGGTGGGGAGGTGAACCCGCAGGAGATTTGTTAACGAACCATTTACGACCAGGGGTATTAACTTTATACACCCTGGAAAGCAGGACGGAATTGATGAAAAACTACCGTTTAATTCCTGCACCTGATGGAGATGTTCTTGTTTATAAAAAATTCTGGGATGAAACACTCGATAAACGGCCCGATATTGTTCCCCCTCTGTTGGTGTATACGGACCTGATCAATATTGGGGATAAAAGATGTCGGGAAACCGCAGAAATGATTTATAAAGATTATGTCGGACCAAACCTATAAAGAACTGGCCATTCCATACTTCAAAGAGGTATTTGATGTGATTGATAAAGTACTGACCCAAAGAAAAATTCCCTATTACCTGGTCGGTGTCAATGCTATTGCCCTTGAATTGTTGAGAGACCGAATCGGACCATGCCGGGGAACCAAGGATATCGATTTTGCCATCATGATATCATCTATGAATCAGTATGAAGAGATTATAACAGACCTGGAAACGTATGGATTCAATAAAGTGAAAGATCCATGGACACTGTTCCATCCCGCGTACAATGTAGTCGTCGATTTATTACCCTTTGGAGAAATTGAAGAAAAGGACACAATGAATTTTACCGATCGCTTCACGGAGCTACATGTACTGGGATTTAAGGAAGTTCTGGAAGAAGCAAAGCCTGTTCAAATTGATGAAAAAATGATCTTTATACCCCCGCTGCAGGGAATGGTACTACTGAAATGTCTATTCCGAGCAAACTGACCCCCATTCCGAGATATTGACCCCCCTGGCAGACAGGCAACCCGAAGGGCAACCCCGAAGGGCAGTTTTGGTTAACAGTAAGCTATGAACGTCCTCAATTTT
>Ga0116164_10003239_pt1 | contig 11214 bp, 8 predicted proteins | sample AD_UKC109_MetaG_FD_89888 | JGI IMG/M metagenome (GOLD analysis project Ga0116164, IMG submission 89888) | Active sludge microbial communities of municipal wastewater-treating anaerobic digesters from Hong Kong - AD_UKC109_MetaG | ecosystem: Engineered > Bioreactor > Anaerobic > Digestate... | reverse complement strand
CCCTCGCGATCAAGTCTGGAGATGAAGGGATAAACCATATCAGGTATGGTCATATTACCCGCATCATACAGGGTGGTCACCCCATGGGCGATTAGGAAGTCCAGAAATATCGTGAACAATTTTTCATATTTCCCTGTGGGTTTAACGTTTTTAAAAATTGCGTCCCACGCTATACCCTCTTTGGCCCAACCCGTAGGTTCGCCCTTTTCATCCCGCTGATAATATGCAAGTCCGGGAACGGCGTCCGCGGTATCGCTGGTTGCCCTCATTACCTCCAGAGCCTTGCTGTTCATCCAGCAACCGTGGCCCCAGCGTTCCAGTAAAATTATGGGGCGGTCGCTGACAACAGCATCCAGGTCTCTTTTGTTCGGCCCCTCAGCACCGAAATCCTCCTGCCGCCAGGTACCTGCCACTATCACGGGATGTTCAGGGTTCTTATCTGAGAATTTCTTCAGCCATGCCAGCACCTCTTTTCTGCCGGTATACGGGAGAGGGTAAACCTCGGTGAAAGGCATGGTAATCAGCTCAACAGTGCCTGCAACCAGTCCGGGGTGGACGTGCGAGTCGATCAGACCGGGCAGGACCAGTTTACCCTTAAGATCAATTTCCTCTGTTCCCGGACCTATCCATTGTTTTACACCTGAGTTGTCGCCGACGTAGACAAAACTGCCATCCTTGATCGCAACCGCCTCTGCCCAGTGCTGCTCAGGGGTTACCGTGTAGATTTTTGCATTGGTGAAGACGCGATCGGCAGAATGGAGATGAGCGGCATCCTGCTTCTTATGTGTATTGGTACCTGTCGACAAGATTTTCATGATTCCAACCTCCTTCTTAACCAATTGATACTATTATATCTACGTGCTATCTTTTGATTGATTATGGACAGGAGCACGTTCGGCAATATATATACCCAATGATGGGAATATATATTGAGACATTACCTGTGTCAATATATTTTCCCAATCTTGGGCATATTTAGGGAACTATGCATGGGTAGAAAAAATTTAAAAGATCAGAGATCATCGGAAATTATTGCGGCGCTTGAACGCTGTATAGAAAAGAGAGGATTGGAAGGCACCACGCTGGAACAGGTGGCAGAAGAAGCTGGAACAAGCCGCAGAATCATCCGGCACTACTTGGGTAACAGGGAAGAGCTTATCCTTTCCGCCATTAACCAAATAGAAAAAAAACATTTAGACTCTGCCATGGAAGTGATGGGTGATTTCCAGGCAGAAGCCCGACTTGAATCAGCATTGAACTATCTTTTCGGTGAGAAATTCAACAACCTCCCTCTTAATAATCTGCTTGCCGGTCTCTTGGCATCAGCCGTGAGGGGAGATGAAATAATACGGGGTGCGATGAAAAGGATTTATGATAAATTTCAGTCCACCATAGAAGATGAACTGAAGAGGGCTTATCCCGGGACAAAGAGAGAAGATCGTCGCAGTGTTGCTTTCACCATTATGACGTTAGCGTTTGGAAGTGGCTGGATGATGCAGATTGGGTTTTCGAAAGAACGTATTAAACAAAATAAGGCCACAGCTTTTATGGTGATTAAAAAATTTGCTGAAGATGCAGGGTATACCTTGCCTGAACTTGATCTGTCCTCTAAAAACTGAAACAATCGAGCTTATGCTATCTGTAATCTATATTGTCTTTCATGATACCTTTGAAGACAAGGTATCATGAAATTATATAAAAGCCTGCTGCAGGATCCTCATGAGATCTTCTGTCATAGCTGAGCATGATCTTCATAAGCAGGAAGCATGAATTGATCCTTCAGCGCCCTGGTACGCCGTTTCTGGTAGTAAGACTGGGCCGTTGCCAGCGCGCGGATAGCCTGTTCCGGGGATGAGTAGGCCATGATCCCCATCGAGTCCAGGTGCTTGACGATATTGCCTTCACCTGCCATGTCAAATCCGACAAGGTCAATGACCGGCAGGACAGGTTTATTGAAATGCTTTATCTGTTGTATGAGAAGATCCAGCAGCTCCATCTCTCCGGCGATCATCTTTCGGGCATGCTGCTCCATGATCTCGCATGGGAGAACAGGGGACGACATCCAGTTTCTGGCACGGCTGGTCATGTACCCCAGGCCCAGAAGGAGAATGGCATCCATATCGGCGTATTTCAACAATGCTTCGATGGAATCAGTTATCATGGAAACCCTTCCCGGTGCGACCAGATCCACCGGGTTCCTTCTGCTCCAGAATTCCGGCAGGAATGCGTCGAGCATGCCGATCACACGCTCATCCAGCGGCGGGATCTCCAAGCCCGCCTTCTCACAGAGGTCAGCGGATATCACTCCCCATCCGCCACCTTGCGTGACAATGCCGATGCGTTTTCCCATGACCTCGGGCTGTGACAGCATGAGACCGGCGATATCCACCATCTCGTCGATGGTATCCACCAGGATTGCATTGGCCTGGCTGCACATGGACTGAAACACCGCAAAGCTACCGGCCATGGCTCCGGTATGCGACATGGCCGCGTCCGCACCGCATGTCCCCGTGCCTCCCTTGAGAAGTATGACCGGCTTGACTAGTGATATGCGCCTTATCGTTTCGATGAACCGGTGTCCCTGGCGGACCCCTTCAACATAGAGGCATATGACCCGTGTCTTTTCGTCCGCTTCCAGATATTCCAGGTAATCCTCTATCGTGAGGTCTGCCTCGTTGCCGGAGCTGATCAGGCGGCTGATGCCAATCTCTCGACGGAGGAATCTGTACGAGATGGAGGTTCCCAGATTACCGCTCTGGGTTACCACCGCGACCGGCCCTGGCTTGAATGCCGAAGCGGTCATGACTGCCTGCATGCGTAACGGATAGCCGCTGTATACGCCCATGGTGTTCGGTCCCACGATGCGGATGTGGCCTTCGCGCGCTATGGAAAGGACTTCCTGCTCAAGTGCTTTTCCTTCAATCCCCGTCTCGCCGAATCCGGCTGTGATGATCACCGCCGAATGTATCCCTGCGTCGACACATGCACGAAGGGTATCGGGGACCCTTTCTTTGGGAACAACGATGATGGCGAGATCGACAGGCCGGGGTACTTCGGCAAGGTTCTTATACATGGGCCTGCCGAACCATGTTCCACCCTGGGGATTCACCGGATACAGGTTTCCTTCGAACCCTCCCTTTATGATGTGGTGGAGAATGTTGAATCCCCATTTAGAGGGATTTGTCGAGGCGCCGATAAACACTATATTCCGTGGCTCAAACAGGGATGCGTGAAATGATCTGCTATTCATGTCAGTTCCTTCTCATTGATGCAGATAACAGGTTCCTCACCTGGGGGCAGGTTGCATACCCTCTGGTCATGGCCCGGTTACACTGGCCTTCTGGAATGTCTAAGGTATTTCCAGAGTTTTTGTATGCATGCCCCTTTTCGAGGATCTTAGTTAAACGATTAAGAGATAGAACCAAGACCCCCGTGCTTGTTATTACATAGCTTATTTTACTCAGTTGTGCCACCATAGACATGATTATGTAATGATATCAATCAAGTGGAGATTTTGGTTTGACCTTTCCAGAATGTATCGAGCTGAAGTTGAATTAGAGATTAACCATGATCTTCACTTTTCTCAGATTGAAGATTTCTTCGATTTGGTCACGGTTTTGAGAAGACCAAAAACTGAATATTTTGGTTTCAACCCTTTGATAATCAGGCATCCTGTTGATAGCACCGCCCCGGCACATACTCTTCGATTTCCCTGAACTTAGAAAGCCAATAATTTTATTTAAATAATCAATGGTTGAGATACAGGATATTATTTCACAGCTATGTCATCAAGATTGCCCATACGGTCACATTGAGAGGCAGTGTTTATATTGGAATAGATTTGTGGCAGAGTCAAAATAGTATAGAAAACTACTCAAACTGTGATCTCATAGATTTAAAAAGAAGTGCATTGCAGTCTATATGATTATATCATTAGAAAGCACCTAGCTCTTTATATCATTTCAAGGAGATCCATGATGATAAAGACATGGATTCGAAAATTTTTCAGAAAAGAAGCTTCAGAGTCTTTTACTGATATTGAAGGATGGAGAAGCTACTATTTTGATTTGATATTGTTTTTAGCATGCATTCTTCTGCCCATTGCCCTTGCAGCAACACTTTCTACGTACATAAGAGAGGCACGATGGGGGACTCTCTTCTTTGAAATAGGGATATTTGCATTCCTGGCTGTATTGTTTTACATACGAAACCCTCTCTTCCGGTGGGGTATGTTCTTTTTGTTTCTGTACGCAACAGTCATAACATTCTTTATTTCCTTGGGACCTTTCTATGCACGTCCAGCATGGCTTGTTCTCTGCACCGTAACAGCCGCACTCCTGTTTGGAATCCCTGCCGCACTGGCGTCTGTAGGGTTGAACGCGATCATTCTGCTTGTGCTGTATTTTTTCATAGGTCCACATCTTACATCCTGGTCGAATGTTTACACTGAGTCTGACCTTAAATGGATTATATTCACCATAAACACCTCGTTCGTTTCCCTCGTGGCGAGCCTGCCTGTAAGCATGCTTCTTCGAAGGATGGGCATGTCCTTTCATTATGAAAAAGAACTGAGAGAGAACCTGCTGCATGAAAGCGAGCTCGTGAAAGAAACAAACACTACTCTCACGAAAGAAATATCCGAGAGGAAGCGGATTGAAGAAGAGCTTCGCAATAGTGAAAGACGATACAGGTTGTTGGCCGAGAATGTCAGCGACGTCATCTGGATCTTTGATTTAAACCTTGGCTACACCTTTGTCACTCCATCAGTAAAGCAACTCAGAGGATACACCGTAGAAGAAGCATTGAAGCAGACCATGGATCAGATTCTTACTCCGTCATCCTTTGCTGTTGTCCGTGAGATTCTTGATAAGGAGCTCAAGGTCGAACTGAGCGGTCAGCGACATGGACCTGATTGGTCTATAACCACTGAGCTGGAGATGGTTCGTAAAGACGGCTCCACAGTCTGGACAGAAGCAACCATGAATTTAATATATACCGAAAAAGGTGAGCCTGCAGGAATTATGGGGGTGACCCGGGATATCTCTGAACGCAAGAAGTCTCAGGCTGCACTGAAAGAATCCCAACAGATGCTCCGCATGGTACTTGATACCATTCCTGTTCGTGTCTTCTGGAAGGACAAAGACTCGACCTATCTGGGGGGTAATACATTATTTTGCCGGGATGCAGATATCCGGACAACCGATGAGGTTGCCGGGATGGATGATTATGCAATGCCATGGGCAGAATATGCCGACCTCTATCGCTCCCATGATCGGACAGTCATAGAGAGTGGCTTGCCATTGTTGGATTATGTGCAACCGGAGTCCAGATCTGATGGAAGAACAGCATGGCTCAGAACCAGTAAGTTGCCCCTTGTTGATGCTGAAGGTCAAATATCAGGCGTACTTGGCATTTACGAAGACATCACCGAACAGAAGAAGTCCGAAGAAATGCTGAGCAGGCAGGTAATCCTCTTCCAGAACCTGTTCGAGAGCTCTCCTGAGGCTATTGCCATCCTTGACCAGGATGATAGCGTCCTTGAAGTGAACAAGTCCTTCGAATCCCTTTTCGGGTACACCCGAACTGAGGCATTGGGGCGCAGGATAAATGATCTGCTTGCCCCCGAGCCATATCTGCAGGATGCACAGGATACAACGCAGGCGGTCATCGGAAACGGCCGGGTCATTCAGAAGGAAGGCATACGATGCACAAAAAGCGGCCATCCGGTGCATGTTTCCCTCATCGGATATCCCATTGTTCTGAACGGACAGCAGACAGGCGCATTTGCCATCTACCGGGACATTACTGAACAGAAACAGGCACAGAAGGAGCTTCTCGAGAGCGAAGAGAGGTTCCGCTTGGCCTTTCAAACCAGTCCGGATGCCATCAACATCAACCGGCTGAATGATGGCATGTATGTCGACATCAACGAAGGATTCACTGTCCTGACAGGATTTACGAGGGAAGATATCATCGGAAGGACATCAATTGAGCTCAATATATGGCATGACCCTGATGACCGGAGAAAACTCATCCGGGGGCTGCAGGACAAAGGTTACTACCAGAATCTCGAGGCGCAGTTCAGGAAAAAGGACGGCGGTATCGGTTCCGGGCTTATGTCAGCACGGGTTATTACCCTCAAGGACACTCCCCATGTTCTTTCCATAACCCGCGACATAACGGAGCTCAAGCGTGCTGAGGAGGAGAAAGACAAACTCGAGAGTCAGCTTATGCAGGCCCAGAAAATGGAATCGATAGGTAGACTTGCAGGAGGTGTAGCCCACGATTTCAATAACATGCTTGCTGCTATTCTCGGACATGTGGAACTGGCAAAGGAGAAATGCCCCTCCTCTGAACCTATATACAGTGATCTTGAAGTAATCGAGAAAGCAGCGAACAGGTCCGCTGCACTTACCAGGCAGTTACTGGCCTTTGCCCGCAGACAGACTGCGGAACCCAAAATTCTGGACTTGAACGATGTTGTGGCAGGCATGCTCAAGATGCTTCAGAGATTAATCGGGGAAGACATCGATTTTGCCTGGATGCCGGGAGCGGGCCTATGGCATATCAGGATCGATCCATCGCAGATTGATCAGATTCTGGCGAACCTGTGTGTCAACGCCCGGGATGCAATAGATGGTATCGGCAAGATAACAATCGCGACAGAAAACGTAGTCCTGGATGAATCCTATTGCACTGTTCATCCTGAATCTCTGTGTGGACAATTTGTGATGATTGAGGTGAGTGACGACGGCCAGGGCATGGACAAGGAAATTCTCGATCAGATCTTCGAGCCATTCTTTACTACCAAAAAAATGGGTGAGGGAACGGGTCTGGGATTGGCAACAGTATATGGAATAGTAAAGCAGAACGATGGGTTCATCAATGTCTACAGCGAACCCGGCAAAGGATCGACATTCAAGATATATCTGCCCAGGTATCAAGGAACTGGCATAGAATCCAATACAGAGAAAATGAAAGGAGCGATGCTTGGAGGGAGTGAAACCGTTCTGCTGGTTGAGGACGAGGAAGTTATCTTAAATCTGGGCAAGATGATGCTCGAAAAGCTCGGGTATCATGTTTTTGCCGCCGGCACACCGAGTGTGGCTCTCCGTTTGGCAAAAATGCATGCTGGTGAGATACAGCTTCTTATTACTGATGTGATTATGCCGGAAATGAACGGTCGCGATCTGGTACAATCTATCAACCGTATACAGCCGGGAATTAAAAATCTTTATATATCTGGCTACACTGCCAATGTGATCGTTCACAGGGGGGTACTGGATGAGGGTGTTCACTTCCTGCAAAAACCCTTCTCTTTGAAAAATCTGGCAGAGAAAGTACGCAAAGTATTGGACCAGGACTAGTCGGTCACAGGAATATTCAGTGCGATGTGAAATGCCATGACAATCTTAGCTCTTGGATGATTCAGTAATAGAATGAGCAAGCTGATGGTATTTCTCATGCACACCATCACCTGTTTCGATTCTTTCCACTATGTCGAATGCCTTTTCAAGATCTACCTGATCTTCATTGGTAAGAATCCTGTCTGACATAGGAAAGAGAACCTTGTTCTCTTTATCGATATGGGCTTTCAGGAGTGCAACATATGCAGAGAGGTTCTCGACAATAACTCTGACTGCACCCTTATCATCTCGCTTTGCGGCAGGAAGGAGCTCTACTATATTCGCAAGCCGCCTCCTCCCTTCTGTATGTTCCATCAGCATGACCGCTATGGGTCCGCTGTCATGAGACATGCCCTTTTTTTCGAGCAAGGGGAACAGATGGTTCTCTTCCTTGGAGTGATGGCACTTGTCAGCGAATCCTCTGAAGAAATCGAGCAGCTGCTCAATGCGCGCTGGTCTGATTTCATTTGTACTGCTCATTCTTGATGCCTCTTCAGCAGCAGATTCCAGGACATGCAGGATCACCTTGTGCTCATTCATCAGATCATCTGTCGGTTTCATAATACACCTCCAAACACAGAGTAACTTATAATAATAACCTTGAGACTAATAATCAAACAGGGACAAACTCACTCTTCCCCACTCCACAGAGTGGGCATGTCCAATCATCCGGCAAGTCGTCAAAAGATGTTCCGGCAGGTATATCGGCTTCCTTATCGCCTACAATGGGATCATAGATGTAGTCGCATACTTCACAACGATATTTCTGCATGTCAGCCTCCTTATTTTAAGAGTTCTGTATGGGTTTTCCCTTATTCCGCTTCTGGTATATCAGCATCTTGATTCTTGTTCCTTGACTCAAGTCAAAGTTGATGAGAAAGGTCGTGAATTAGGAGAATATATCGCTAAGATCATGTATGGGGTCATGTATTCCTGTGCCTTATACCCTTTGTCGACCCTGCGACATCTTCAAGGATTTGACGTAGAAGGGAGCACATCCAAACCTAGCAGTCATCAACGATGCACCGCAAAGGGTGAGGGCTGAGTTGACCTACAAGAGTACACAGCCTATTATTAGATATTGTCCTAAGCGATGCTTAGTCTTGAACAGTGTCAGGAACAGCTTTAAAGATTGCCAGTTCCTTCGGTCTGTATTCTAAGAAACAGGGAGGCCTTCATCCATGATCACCAAACCCACCTACCATTACCTGGAACAAAAGATCAAGGTACTAGAGGAGACGATTGGGAAAGTTACCCAGCATCAGACCGTATTACATGAGAGCAGGGAGAAATTCAGGGCCCTTGCTGACTCGACACCCGTGGCGGTAATGATATACCAAGATAATCGTTGGATCTCTGTCAACAAAGCTGCTGAAGAAATCAGCGGATATTCCATATATGAACTTCTGAGACTTAATATCCTGGATCTCATACATCCTGACTATAAGGCAGTGTCGGTAAAGCTTAGCCAGAAACGTCAACGCGGGAATAAAACGAAAGATCGCTATGAGTTGAAGATTATCACAAAGGATGGTTTGGAGAAGTGGGTAGATGTCACAGAGGCATCAACAATAATAAATGGCCATCCAGCAGGTGTGATCTCGGCAATCGACATCAGCGAACTTAAGTTGACGGAGGGAAATCTCCAGAAAGAGCGTGACCTGCTTCAGGCAATTATGAACGGTGCAGGAAAGTCACAGCTCGTGTATCTTGACCGCAACTTTAATTTCGTGCACGTCAACGAGAGTTACGCAACCGGTTGCAGGTACCGGCCAGAAGAGATGATCGGAAAGAACCATTTTGTCCTTTATCCGAATGCTGAGAACGAGGCAATCTTCGCCCGAGTCCGTGACACCGGCGAGGACTTTGAGGTCCGAGACAAACCCTTCGAGTTCCCTGATCAACCTGAACGCGGTGTTACCTACTGGGACTGGACGCTAAAGGCCGTCAAGGATACGGGGGGACAGGTCATCGGGTTGGTCTTTTCTCTTTATGAGACAACCGAGCGCAAGAGATACCAAGAAAAGATGGACCAACTTATCTTTGAACTGAAGGAAGCCCTTGCAAAAGTTAGAACCCTAAGTGGATTTCTACCTATTTGTTCATCATGCAAGAAAATCCGAGATGATAAGGGTTACTGGGAACAGATAGAGGTCTATATAAGGGACCATTCGGATGCGGAATTCTCCCATGGTATATGTCCAGAGTGTATGAAGAAACTCTATCCCGATTTCAAAAAATGAATAAAGAAGAGAGACACACCATCCACATATATTGTTGTAATTCATATATGGCTGGTGCATCTAGATTTAGATTGGTTTAATGATAAAGTTCATGTCTTTTGGCACATTATAGTAGATTTTCCAGATCCTACGAAACTGAACATTTATCGCAAAGATCAATGGGTTCTACATAAAAGGCAGCGCCTTTCAATTACCCTGTCTTTTTAAGCTATCAACAGAATCAACTTAATGGTTCTCATGGGCTTACAGGAACCAAAGAGTAGCCCTTAGCCTCATGACCGATCAAGGAGATCCATCCATTTCCAACCTGCTTAATCTCAGGTAATATAGAGGACGGTTCTACACCAAACCCCTTCACGGCAATGAGACAAATCTCCAATGTGACACCATCCTTTGCCAATTCCGTGATCGTCTTTCCTATCCCATCGAGGGCTTGTTGATCTTCTTCCTTAAATCCACTTCTGTCTTTGGAAACAAGCTTCACAGAGGGACCTATGAAAATAACTGCAACTTCCGGCTTCTTCCCTAATACCCACATATTCTTGTCCTTGAAGGTCTGCTGAATTACCTGGAGATGGATCAGTGCGCTCTGTGGGTTCCCGAGTTCGAAATCGAATACCGCCTTGACTGAGCTCAGACCCTTCAGGGTGCTATACTCCTCACTCGAACCATTTCCAATACTCACCATGAGGAGACATATCGTGAGGAATACACTCATTAGTGCAATTCTTATCGAACCTTTCATGGCTCATCCCTCCCTTGTGGATTATGGTAGGTAACTGAGCATAAATAAGTCTGTGATATGGATAGTCAAGCCTTGTATGCGGTCAAACTGACCTGACACCATAGTTTTACGCATTACTACCTAAATGAATATATCTGGCAAACAAGAGCCAAATTACTAATGTACGCAGAGGAGTTTCTTTGCAGCTACTTTTTTTCATGACCCACACTTGCCCAAGACAAAATTATTCCTATTTAAGAGACCTCATCCAAAGAACATGGTTTTATAATGGCTGGTAATCAATCTAATGTGATTGCCTGTGGAAAGGTAGTTGCAATGAATAATTCATGTTACAACGGTAATGAAGAATATACTTTAGTTGATGATGATCTACGCATCCAACTGCTTCTCAAGGATGAGCTGGAGGAGCATGGGTATCATGTCACAGTAGTTTCAAACGGCAAGGAAGCAATATCCCACCTGATGAATGTACACAAAAAACCTGACCTAGTCATTCTTGATGTTCGGGTGCGCCCAGAATGGATGGGTTGGAGACAATGGCACTTATAGTAAAACTTAAGATTGAATTGCCTATGATCATTTTTTCAGCATATCGCAGTTATAAGAGTGATCCGATTGCTATGGCGGCGGATGCCTATGTAGTAAAATCATCTGATCTGTCCGAGTTGAAAAAGAGAATTCGTAACCTAGTTTAATCCACGGAGGTTATTTGTATGAAGAAAAGGATCTTCTTACTAATCATTCTTCTTTCACTTATCCAATCAAGTGGGAGCAACAATCAAGCTCAGTTTATTGCATCTGATCCATATGCAATGCTTCT